>Ga0302157_10000043_pt1 | contig 144823 bp, 147 predicted proteins | sample I_Bog_N3_3_FD_193502 | JGI IMG/M metagenome (GOLD analysis project Ga0302157, IMG submission 193502) | Peat permafrost microbial communities from Stordalen Mire near Abisko, Sweden - I_Bog_N3_3 | ecosystem: Environmental > Terrestrial > Soil > Wetlands > Peat | place: Sweden: Abisko... | reverse complement strand
CCTTCGCCGATGCGAGTGAGTGATCGACGTCCATCGTCTACTCAACGCGATGCTTCTTTGTCGGCTGTGATCGCACAACGGCTCGCACGAGGCGGAGTCCGTCGCCGTTTTGGCCGCGGTATCGTGGCTCCCGAGCGTTGTAACGCCCCCGCGCTGGCGCGGGACTGCAGTAAGCGCGTCCGTGACTGTTCGCGGCCTTTACCCGCCCTGAAAGTTGGCACGTGTTCCTGATTCTCATCGGTTTCATTGCGGGCTTGGTCGCCGGCATCTCGCCCTGCGTGCTGCCAGTCCTACCCGTGGTATTCGTCGCGGGCGCGACCACCGAGTCGCCCTCGACGTGGCGCCGGGCGCTCTCGATCGTCCTCGGTCTCATCGTGAGTTTTACGGTCCTGGTGCTCGCCGGGACCGAGATCGTCTCGCTCTTCCACCTTCCTCAGGACTGCCTGCGCGACCTCGGCATTGGACTCTTGATCGTGGTGGGCATTGGTCTGGTCGTCCCGAAGTTGGGCGAACTCCTCGAGCGGCCCTTCGCGCGCCTGGTGGCTCGACAGCCGGCGCTCTCACGAGGCGGCTTCGTCATCGGCTTGGCGCTCGGGCTGGTCTTCGTACCCTGCGCCGGCCCAGTGCTCTCGACGATCATCGTCTTGGGAGCGAAGGAGCACGTCAGTTTCTTGACGTTGCTGGTGACCCTGGCGTTCTCCATTGGCGCCGCGGTGCCACTGCTCTTCATCGCCCTGGCCGGCGGCGCGCTCGTCGAGCGGGCCCGCTCGTTGCGCCAAAAGGGACCAATGCTGCGGCGCGTCGGGGGCGTGGTGCTGATCGTCATGGCGATCGCCATCAGCACGAGCCTGTTCAACTCGCTCGAGACCGACGTCCCGGGCTACACCAGCGCACTGCAACAACACATCGAAGGCTCGGCCTCGGTGCGTCATCAACTGAACGCCCTCAAAGGCACCAAGGGCAGCACCGACGGTTCCTTGAAGCGGTGTGCGCCGGGCGACCCGGACTTAGAAGACTGTGGCGTCGCGCCCAACTTCACCGACGTCACCGCCTGGCTCAATACCCCCGACGACAAGCCCCTGTCGATAACGGGCCTGCGCGGCAAGGTCGTGTTGGTGGACTTTTGGACGTACTCCTGTATCAACTGCGAGCGCACGTTGCCCCACGTGGAGGCCTGGTACAACCGCTACAAAGCTGACGGGCTCGTGGTGGTGGGTGTGCACACCCCCGAGTTCGGCTTCGAGCGCGTCGTGAGTAACGTGCGCGCCGAGTCGAAGTCCCTCGGGGTCGACTACCCGATCGCCGTCGACGACGGCTACGGGACCTGGAACGCCTATGGCAATGACGCCTGGCCCGCCGACTACCTCATCGATGCGAACGGCGTGGTACGCCACGTCGAGTTCGGTGAAGGCGACTACGCGTTGAGCGAGAACTTGATCCGCCAACTCCTCGTCGCGGCGCACCCGGGCCTCGCGCTGCCGCCGCGCACGAGCGAGCCCAACTTGACCCCCACCCAGCCGACGAACCCCGAGTCCTACCTCGGCTACGAGCGCATCCAGTACCTCCAGGCCACGAGCGCTCCTGCCCCCAACGTCGCGGTCAACTACCAGTTCCCGACGTCACTGGGTGCTGGTGAGTTCGCGTTTCGTGGCGTGTGGACCGACCACGCCCAAGAGGCCACCGCCGGCCAGGGCGCGGCACTGGAGTTGAGTTACGAAGCCCAAGACATCTACCTCGTCATGGGTGGCACCGGAACAGCCACGGTGTCGACTGGTAACGGGACGGCGCCCACGACGTTCACCGTGTCGGGGGTGCCGCGTCTCTACACGCTCTTCCACTCGAACTCGACGTCGGTGGGCACGTTGGTGCTGAAGGTCTCACCGGGAGTCGAGGCCTACGACTTCACCTTCGGCTAACGAGGCGCTGGCGCTGTCGCTTCGCACCCCGAGCCGGCGGGCGATCTCATCGAGCTCGAGTGAACCACTCGCGATCTCGATGACGAGTTGAAACGCCGCGTCGTGCGAAATCTGGGGATAGGCGTTGTTGAGCCCGAGGAACGATGCGACGCAGAACCAGCCGAGTCGCTTGTTGCCATCGACGAGGGGATGGTTCTTTAACAACGAGTGCAGCAGTGCGGCAGCTTTGAGTTCAAGGGTCGCGTAGGCGTCACTGCCGAAGGCGCTCGATCGAGGGCGCGCGAGGGCCGAGTCCAACAGTCCGATATCACGCACCGGACCCACGCCCAACACCCGCAGCGCGTAGATTGAGTCCTCGAGCGTGAGGTACTCGGGATCGATCACGCCGACGCGAGCCGTTCGATAACGTCGTTCCACCGCTCCAACATTTCGTCCATCGTACGAACCACGCGTTCGCGGTGGACCGTCGTTTCGTACCGATCGAGCACGGCCCGCTGGACGACTTCTTGGCGCGACACACCTTCGAGTCGAGCCAACTCGCTCAAGGCCTGCTCTAACTCGTCGTTAGTTCGAACGGTGAACGCCACGGACGAATGATACCACTTTGGTATTACTCCTTCGGGGCTGCGACCGGTGTCCGTCGGGGAGGAAGGCCGAGGACTTCCCTCACGCCCAGGGCGGATCTCGTGACCTCTGGCGTCAACGCCCGCAGGGTCTTTTCGTGCCACGCACCCGTAAAGACTCCCGTGCCGTAGGCCAGGTCGTCAATGACGCCTAGGGGCAGGTCGCGTGCGTGCACCCGATGATGACGCCACCGCCAGAGCGTGCCGATCGCGAAGAGCGCCAGTGTCCGCCGGCGCAGCCGCGGGTGCAGGGCGCCGACGAGCACGACGACGCCGAATGTCCGAATGACGGCCCGCGCCATTGGTCCCCCCGCGCTCACCATGTTGCGCGCGACGATCTCGTTGGCACTCGTTTCGGGGCTCTCTTCACCGCGAAGGACGCCGTCGCGGGCGTGGTTACGCGCCCCGCGCACGATTCGCGCTCCTATCGCTGGTTTGCCAAGGAGCACCGAGGTCCACGCAACGAGGGTCCACGCATCCGCGCGCACCGGCGCGAGTCGCGAACCGTGGCGCTTCGCGAGCGGCGCCGTCGAGGCGCCGTAGCTGGAGCGCTGTCGCCACCACGCACGCCAGTTCCCCCTCGTGGGGTGCCTGACGACGACGTCGGCGTCGTAGCGCACCAACCAACCCTGATCGGCGAGGCGCCAGACGAAGTCGACGTCCTCGCCCACGCGCAAGGTCTCGTCGAACCCGTCGCCGAAGGCCGCTCGTCGCACGAAGAGACACGCGCTGGGGACATAGGGGACTGGGCCACGCGCGATCACGAGACCGCTGCGATCTCCCATGTCCAAAGGACCGAAACTCTCCTCGAAGTGGTCCCGCCAGCCCGGTCCGCCCGCCCCGCACACGCGCGGTGCACTGGAGGCGACGAGCGGATCGGCGAGGTCGCTGTGGAGGCGTTGCGCAACGGCGCGTGCGTCGCCGAGGGTGACGTCACTATCGACGAACCAGAGGAACGGTCGCGTCGTTGAGCGCGCTCCGAGGTTGCGTGCCGCGGCGGGACCGGCGTTACGTGCGAGTCGCAGTAACGCCGCACCGTGACGCTGCGCGCACTGCGCGACGGCGTCGGTGTCGCGTGATCCGTCATCAACGACCGTGACGTGAAAGCCCCGCAACTCCTCGAGCAGCGCGTCGAGTTTCGTCACGTCGTCGTAGACCGGAACGACGACGTCGACGTGGCCGGTCTCGAGTTCGCGTTCGAAACGAGCCAGCACGAATCCTTGCTGGACGAGCGTGCGGGCGAAACGCTCCTCCCCGTCGCGCACGACGTCCCCACTGCGCCAGCGCTCGACGATGGCCCGAGACGGGCCCGTCAAACGAAGCAGTCGCCAGGGACTACCGCCGCTGAGGAGGTCTCGGTCGACGAAGGTGACGTGCTCGTCGACGATCACTCGCGTACCGACGGGGATGGACGCATCCAATGACGCCGGAGCAAGGGGGACGAGCGCACTCACGGCCGAAGTCTTTCACGCCCGCTCCAGGCGACGACGTCGGATGGGGCAGAATGGTGTCGTTCGAGGAGGAACCGTGACCCCAGAGACCCAATTCGTGGACGTTGTCGTGATTGACGCCGAAGTCGAGGAGCTGCTCATCGAAGAGGTCTCCATCGACGGTCTCTGCGGCGTCTACTAAGTCGTGTCCGTCACGGCGATCGACGCCTTCGACGCCACTCGACCTTGGGCGCTGAGCGAGCAGGTCTCCTTGCGCGATGAGTCCTTCGGGGCCCTCGCCTACCACCACGTCACTCGGCGACTGGTGTTCTTAAAGTCTCGAGAGCTCGTAGCCCTCGTGCGTCGACTCGCAGAGTTCGACAGCGCCGAGGCCGCGGTCACCGAACTCATCGAGACCGACCAACGAGAGCGCTACGTCGCCGCCCTCGCGTCGCTCGCGCACTCGGCGTTGCTCGATGTGCGCTGACGTACGGCTGCGCGACCGCTTCGAGCGGGGACTGGCGGCGCCGATCTGTCTCACCTGGGAACTCACCTACGCCTGCAACCTGGCCTGCACGCACTGTCTGTCGTCCTCGGGTCGCAGAGACCCGCGAGAACTCTCCACGAGCGAAGCGACGGCACTGATAGACGAGATCGCCGCCATGCAGATCTTCTACGTGAACATCGGTGGCGGCGAGCCGATGATCCGCCGTGACTTCTTCGAGCTGGTTGAACACGCGGTCGCGCAGCGCGTGGGCGTCAAGTTCTCCACGAATGGCACCCGCATCGACGCCGCCGCCGCGCGCCGCTTGGCGGGGATCGACTATCTCGACATCCAGATCTCCATCGACGGCGCCGATGCGACGACGAGTGACAAGATCCGCGGTCGTGGTTCCTACGACGCCGCGCGCCGCGCCATGGACAACTTGCGGGCCGCTGACTTCGGACAGTTCAAGATCTCGGTCGTGATGACCCGCGAGAGCGTCGAGCAACTCGACGCCTTCGAGTCCCTCGCCGCGACGTACGGGGCCGAACTTCGACTCACGCGACTTCGACCATCGGGTCGCGGCGTCGAGGTCTGGAACGAACTGCACCCCACGCTGGAGCAAAATCGGCGGCTCTATAGGTGGCTGCTCGATCGGCCGAACGTCTTGACCGGCGATTCGTTCTTCCACCTCTCGGCGCTCGGGAGCCCCTTGGAGGGACTGAACCTCTGTGGCGCCGGACGGGTCGTCTGCCTGATCGATCCGATCGGCGACGTCTACGCGTGTCCCTTCGTGATCCACGACGAGTTCCTGGCGGGCAACGTCCGCGACGCGGGATTCAACGCCGTCTGGAGCGAGAGTGAGCTGTTCCGCTCGCTGCGCGAGCCCGGTAATGCCGGAGCGTGTTCGTCCTGTGGTTCCTACGACGCGTGTCGCGGGGGCTGCATGGCCGCGAAGTTCTTCACGGGACTCGAGATGTCCGATCCCGACCCCGAGTGCGTGTTCGGTCACGGCGAAGCGGCGCTCGCCGCCAAGGCCGTCGCCATTCGTCCAGCGTCTTCGTCGGACCACTCCAAGCGAGTGCCGGTCGCGCTCTCCACTCGCTGAACCCACGGCACGGCCGGGTTCGCGACCGCTAGAACAAGGTTGAGGGTGAGCGAACGGGGGAGAGTTTGAAAGCAGCCGTCTACTACGAAACCGGGTCGCCGGACGTGTTCCGTTACGAGGACGTGCCCGACCCGGTCGTCTCGCCCCAGGACGTGTTGGTGCGGGTCGAAGCGATCAGCATCGAAGGGGGCGACACCTTGAACCGCCTGCGCGGTGAGATGAGTCGCGTGCCGCACATCGTCGGCTACCAGTGTGCCGGTGTCGTTGAGGCAGTTGGTGGCGAGGTCACGGGATTTGCCGTCGGCGACCGCGTGGTCACCACCGGCGTGGATGGATCACACGCCGAACTGCGCGCCTCGCCGCCCGCGTTCACCTGGGCGATCCCCGAGGGCGTGAGTACCGAAGATGCGGCGTGCGTGCCGATTCCCTTCGGCACCGCGTCGGACTGTCTCTTCGAGTTTGGCCATCTCGCGAAGGGTGAGACGGTGCTCATTCACGCGGGCGCGGGCGGCGTGGGCGTCGCCGCGATTCAGTTGGCCAAGCGCGCGGGCGCGCGTGTGCTCTCCACCGCGTCGAGTGACGAAAAGCTGGAGCGACTCAAGACGCTTGGCCTCGATGAGGGCATCAACTACCTGACGCACGACTTCGTGACGGAGGTGCGACGCCTCACCGACGGACGTGGCGTCGACGTCGTCGTTGACTCGGTGGGCGGTATCACACTGCAGGGGAGTCTTGACGTGCTGGCCTACCGGGGGCGCTGCGTCAGCGTGGGTGACGCGGGTCGTTCGAGCGCCGAGCGTGTCGATATCTCGAGGATGCGGGGGAACAATCAGACCCTGTCGGGCTACTTCATGGGGGCCGAGTTGTTCTTCTATCCTCGCGCGCACGAACTGGTCGCGACGCTGTTGGACGACGTCGCGAAGGGTGAACTGCGCGTCGTGATCGACCGAGCGTTCCCGCTCTCGGACGCCGAAGGGGCGCACGCCTACATCGAGAGTCGCCAGTCCTTCGGACGAGTGGTACTCATCCCCTAACGGGGTCGTCGGGCGCGACGATCGCCCAGTTCCCAACCGCCGTCGCTCGCCCGTCGCGGGGAGCGAGGGACGGTAGTGTCACCTTGGGTCGCGAGGAGGGTGATGTCAGAGAAGTGGTTCGAAACCGTGGCGATCGCTCAGCGTCGCGCCGAAAAGCGCCTGCCGCGCTCGGTCTACGGCGCCCTGGTCGCGGGCTCGGAGAAGGGACTCTCTTCCAAAGACAATCTGGCCTCCTTCGACGAACTCGGCTTCGCCCCCCACGTCGCGGGGCTCTCGAACGACCGCACCCTCGCCACCACCGTGATGGGTCAGTCCCTGTCGATTCCCGTGATCATCTCGCCAACTGGCGTGCAGGCCGTCCACCCCGACGGCGAGGTCGCCCTCGCACGGGCGGCCGCCGCGCGCGGGGTCGCGATGGGATTGAGTTCTTTCGCCAGTCGCTCCATCGAGGACGTCTGTGCGGCGAGTGACCAGGTCTTCTTCCAGCTCTACTGGTCGGGAGACCGCGACCGGCTCCTGCAGCGATTAGAGCGCGCGAAGGAGGCCGGGGCCAAGGGCATCATCTTGACCTTGGACTGGTCGTTCTCTAACGGGCGCGACTGGGGGAGTCCCTGGATCCCCGAGAAGATCGACGCCAAGGCCGTCATGAAGTTGGCGCCCGAAGTACTCGCGCGGCCCGCGTGGTTCTGGTCCTTCGCCAAAACGGGGCACCTCCCGAACCTGACGACCCCCAACATGGCTCTGCCCGGTGAGCCCGCACCGACGTTTTTCGGCGCGTACTACGAGTGGATGCAGAGCACGCTGCCGAGTTGGAGTGACGTCGAATGGTTGCGCAGCCAATGGAGCGGGCCCTTCATGGTGAAGGGCGTCGCTCGCGTGGACGACGCGAAGCGCGTTGTCGACCTCGGCGCGACCGCGCTGTCGGTCTCTAATCACGGGGGCAACAACTTAGATGGCACGCCGGCGCCGCTGCGTTCGTTGCCCGCGGTCGTCGATGCCGTGGGTGATCAGATCGAGGTGGTGCTCGATGGCGGTGTTCGCCGCGGCAGCGACGTCGTCAAGGCCCTGGCGCTCGGGGCGAACGCGGTCATGATCGGCAGGGCGTCACTGTGGGGGCTCGCCGCGGCGGGTCAGGCGGGGGTTGAGAACGTGTTGGACATACTGCGCGGCGGTATCGACTCGGCGTTGATGGGACTCGGTAAATCTGACGTCAAAGAACTTGACCGCACCGACGTCGTCGCGCCCGCGGACTTCTTTCGCAGGCTCGGCTGATGAGTCGCGTCGCGATCGTCACCGGTGCGGCTCGCGGTATCGGCGCCGCGACCGTCGACGCGCTGGTCAATGAGGGCTACCGCGTGGTCGCCGTCGATCGCTGTCGCGACATCGAGGAGGTGCCCTACGCGCTCGCCACACCCGCGGACCTCGACGCCGTCGTGGCCCGACACGGCGACGCGGTGCTCGGACTGGTGGGCGACGTGCGCAGCGCGACCGACATGCACCTCGCGGTCGAGACGGCGACGCGACACTTCGGGCGGCTCGACGCCGCGGTGGCCTGCGCGGGCGTCCTCGGGGTCGGTGCACCGCTCTGGGAGATCGGCGACGCCGCCTTTGACGCCGTGTGGTCGGTGAACGTGCTGGGGACGCGTCGACTCATCGAAGCCGCCGCCCCGGTGCTGATTGCGAACGGGAAAGAGGCGAATGGTCGCATCGTCGCGGTCGCGTCGGCCGCGGGGCACACCGGGCTGTTGCGCTTGGCCGCCTATTCGGCCGCGAAGCACGCGGTCGTTGGGATGATTCGCGGCGTCGCGATGGACTTGGCCCCCTTCGGCGTGACGGCGAACGCGGTGAGCCCCGGCTCGACGCGCACCGCGATCCTCGACGCGTCGGCCAAGGTGTACGACTTAGAGAGCGTCGAAGCCTTCGCGGCACAACAACCTATTGGTCGCCTGCTCGAACCCGCCGAGATCGCCGCGGCCATTGTTTGGCTGTGTTCGTCGGCGGCCTCAGCGATCACCGGGGCCGACATCGCGGTCGACGGCGGGATGACGGTCTCTTAGCATCGGCGCCGTCGTCGCGGCGCAGTGTTGAAAGTGGCAATTTTTCAGCGGTTAGGCTCGTCTCTGGCCCATCGCCATCGTCGTCAAAGGTCTCGAGAGGTCGTCCGTGAACGAAGTCCACATGCCCCGACGTGTCCTCATCTTGGGATGCGGCTCGGTGGTGCAGTGTCTGTTACCACTACTGCTGGACCATTTCACGTTCGAGCCGAGTTCCATAACGATTCTCGAAAGCCGCGATAATCGCGAACGAATCGTGGGGTCAATTGAGCGAGGTGTGCACTATCGCCAGTTCGAGATCAACCGCGAGAACTTAGAAGCGACGCTCGGCGCGTACCTCAGTGATGGTGATCTGCTGATCGACCTCGCGTGGAACATCGGTCTCGAGGAGTTGCTCGAGTGGTGTCGCGATCACAACGTCCGATATCTCAACACCTCGGTGGAGGAGTGGAATCCCTACGGCGATCCCGCGAGCACGTCACCCCAAGAGCGCACGCTCTACTGGCGTCACATGGACCTTCGCCGACAGATCGCCAAGTGGGGATCGAACGACGGACCCTCGGCCGTCGTGGAGCACGGGGCTAACCCGGGTCTGGTGAGCCATTTCGTCAAGCAAGCGCTCGTTGAGATCGCCGAAGCGGTCCTGCGCGACGGGCTGCTCGCCGAGCGCCACGAGGAGATTACTGCCGCAGTGGCCGAGGGTCGCTTCAACGTCCTCGCACAACTGCTCGAGGTCCGCACTATTCACATCGCCGAACGCGACACGCAGATCACCAATCAGCCAAAGGAAGTCGGCGAGTTCGTGAACACCTGGAGTGTGGACGGGTTCTACGAGGAGGGCGTCGCACCCGCGGAACTCGGATGGGGCACGCACGAAAAGACCCTGCCCCCGCTCGCCCTCACCCACGAGGGCGCCGAAGGTCCAAAAAACCAGATCTGTCTCGCCCAGATGGCCCACAAGACCCTGGTACGAACGATGGTCCCCTCCGGGCCGATTATCGGCATGGTGATCCGCCACGGCGAGGCGTTCACGATCTCTGACCACCTGACGGTGTGGGAGGGCGACGCGCCGCTCTACCGGCCGACGGTGCACTACGCCTACTGTCCGGCCGACGTCGCCTGGGCGAGTTTCGTGGAGTTAGAAGGCAACGACTACGTCTACCCCGATCGCATGCGCGTCATGAACGATGAGATCATCTCCGGTCGCGACGAACTCGGCGTCCTGCTCATGGGCCACCCGTATCGTTCGTGGTGGACCGGGATGCGCACCACCATCGAAGAGGCGCGCGAGGTTGCACCTCACCAGAACGCGACGACGATTCAGGTGGCCGCGTCAATACTGGGTGCGCTGCAGTGGATGTTGGAGTCTCCGCGCGAGGGCGTGCGCGTGCCCGACGAACTGCCCTGGCGTGGCGTGCTCGACGTCGCCGTCCCCTACCTGGGCACGCTCTGGTCGGGTCCGCTCGACTGGGACCCCGTGACGACGCGCACCGACTGGTTCGACCGCTGGACCGGTCGTCACATCGACCACGACGACCCCTGGCAGTTCACGAACTTCCTGGCGTAGCGCGGCACGTCGGGCCGTCGACGACGAGGGGCATCGACGTAGGGTGGTGGGCACACCCTGGCCGAGAGGAGAACCATGGCGTCTGCGTACCAAAACGGAGCAACGGTGCTCGACGCCATTGGATCGACGCCGATGCTGCGCGTGGACGGCATCTTCGTCAAGCTCGAGTACCTCAACCCTTCGGGCTCGATCAAGGCCCGCATGGCGCGCTACATCATCGAGCGCGCGCAGCGCGAAGGACTCCTGCACCCGGGCGACACGATCGTCGAGGCCTCGAGTGGCAACACCGGTAACGCGATGAGCATGGTGGCGGCCGTACTGGGCTACAAGATGCTGGTCGTCATGCCCGAAGGGCTCAGTCCCGAACGCGCCGCGATCTCGCTCGCCTTCGGGGCTGAGATGCTGCGCGTGGGCACCTTTCACGTCAATGAGGCGCTCGACGAAGCGACTCGACTGGGCACGATGCCTGGTTACTTCGCACCCCACCAGTTCGAGTCAGAGTGGAACGTCGAGGAGAACCGCACGTGGCTCGGACCGGAGATCCTGGCGCAACTCCCGCCCGGCACGACGCCGGACGCCTTCGTGATGGGCGTGGGCACCGGCGGCACGCTCATTGGTGTCGGACAGGCGTTTCGTGAGGTGAACCCCGAGGTGCGAATCGTCGCGCTGGAGCCGAGTGAGTCCTGCACCATCCAATGCGGCGACACCGGGCTGCACCGGATCGAGGGCATCGCCGACGGATTCATCCCGACGATCTATGAGCGACACCAGTCCCTGGTGGATCAAGTGGTGGCGGTGCACAGTGACGACGCGATCGCCGAGATGCGCCGGCTCGCGAGCGAGCACGGGCTCTTCGTCGGTCCGAGCTCTGGTGCGAACATGATTGCGGCGCGGCGCATCCGCGACGAGCTCCCCGAGTCGGCCACGATCGTGACGATCCTCTGTGACGAGGGAGAGAAGTACTTGAGCGAGTACTTCATTCCTGCGTCACTGCTCTAATCGTGCTTCGAGCGACGAAGGTTGGGTTTCGCTTCACCGTCGCGCGCACGCCTCGCCGAGCCGGCGGGGAGATGCGTCGTGGATGACCCTTACAACCTGCAGCGCTTCGTCGACGCGCAAGCCGCTGGCGGCAGCTATGCGCGTGCGCTGGAGGAGATCCGTCGCGGCCAGAAGGTCTCTCACTGGTTCTGGTACGTCTTCCCGCAACTGCGCGGCCTCGGGAGTAGTGCGACGTCGCGCGAGTACGCGATCTCCTCACTCGCCGAGGCCCAGTCCTACCTCCACCACTCCGTGCTGGGTCCCCGCCTCATTGACATCACGACCGCCGCCACGTCGCACGCCGACAAAACCGCGGCAGATATCTTCGGGCCCGATGACGTGAAGTTTCGTTCGTCGATGACCCTCTTTGGGAGAGCTGCTCCGAGCGAAGGGCTGTTCCACGTCGCCCTTGACCAGTTTTTTGGAGCGACGACCGACGAGAGGACCGATCTCCTCCTCGACGCAGCGAGCGAAGAAGGCCAGTGACGACGAGTCGAGAGTGCACCCAGCCACGTCGCACGTTGAGATGGTCCTCACGCAACACTTCGCGCATGTCCTAGGGTCGCTGGCGTTCCAAGCGCGCGATCGCCGCGACGCGACCACGAGGATGCGCCGGGTGCTCGGCCGTCAACAATTGGACGTGGCCCTGCCCACCCGTAAGGTCCTTGAAGAGTCAGCTAACTCTTCGCTCTGCGAAAGTAGTGGACGATCGCGGTGGTCCTACTGCCAGAGATTCCCGGCCACCACGCGGTCAGTGAAATGATCGGCACGGTCATGAAGAGTTCCCAACCGTCCGCGGGTAAGTCGACGAGAGCACTACCGAGGTCTCGCCAACCTTTCTTTCCGACGGGGATGTAACGCTCGGTGTATTCGTAGGTCATGACGCACCGTATCTCGTCCCTGGGTGTGCCCGTATTAACAGATCCGCCCGACTAGTGGAGTCACGTAAAGAGGAGACTTGCGCCGTTTCCGTCCCTAGCCAGACGCACACTATCCGTAGATCGGCGGCAGGCCCAGATGTGATCGAACGCGGTCGGTGACGTCGTCGGCCTGCAGAAGTTCCTTCACCACGTTCGCCAGGTTGCCCAGACGTTCGCCAGCGGGCTCCTGGAGCCAGTGCTCCATGTAGGACTCGAGGTGCTGTTGGTTGGCGATATATCGCTTCATGGGCCTTGCGACGTGCGTTGGCCAACTCTGGGACTGGAGGAGCGGTAACTCGAACGCCAGACCCGCGATGTAGGTGTTGGTCGTGATGTTGCCCGGCTCGATTCCCTGGGTCGCGCTCTCAAAAAATTCGGCGCCGAGTTCATCTTCGATGTAGACGTCATCGAGGAACGCCAGGGCGCTGCCTCTCGCGGCGACGAGAGAAAACTCATCGTGTCGCACGTGCGTGGGGACGAAGAAGGTGTCGTTCTGCGTAGAGAGCGTCTGCGCCTCTTGATACTTGAACCTAGGTGTTCTGTGGTTGAGCGTCATCGCCTCGAAGGCCACCGTCGAGAGCGTGGGGTAGTTGGTGTGGACGAACTGGCTGTACACCGGGTTCTCCTGGAGCCACTCGCACGTGTTGAAATCGTCCTTCGACCCGTAGCGCGTGTGGATCGTGCGCGACGTGTTCGAGGTGAGGTCATCCAGGGTGACGGCCCAGCCCGAAGGTTGTAGATCCATTCGCGCCTCGACTTTGTCGCCCGGTGCGACTTTGATCTCAAATTGGGGACGGAACCCTTTGGGTACGTCACTCCAGAACCCGTAGTACCTATCGCCTCCGAGGCGATTCTCCACCGTGCCCACCTGCGCGAAGGCCCCAGTGGACGCCTGGACACCAATCCACGTCGAGGCGTCACCGGATCCCGACGACGCAGCAATGGTGGGGACCGTCCACTCGCCACTCATGCTCGTGACGGGTTTGCGGGGATATAACTGGTACCCCCCGAACCCGTACTGCGGAGCGCCAATCGGTACGCGTGGATGCGAGGAGTGTTTCGACGAGCCGCTGTGTCCCTCGGAATCAATCGACAAGACGGTCGACGCGACGACGAGCAGGCCCAAGAGTAGGACCAAGAAAGTGGGAATTCTCCGTCGACGCATCGTGACGATAGTAACGAGGAACGCTCAACGGTCAGTCCTCGAGCGTGTGGAGATACCGTTCACGGTCGAGGGATCGTCCGGCAGGACAACGTCGTCCTCGTGGACCCGAAGCCTTCCCGTCGTCGCTCACTCGCCGTAGGGCTCGTCCCTCGCTCAGCCGCTGAGCATCCAACCGGTGATTGGGTCGGTCACACCTGCGCCGTAGGTGATGAAGCCGGTTCCCGATCGATCGACGTGGAGCGTCGCGAGTTCTTTCCCCGACGTCGTGGTCACTGATCCATTGAGCTGTCGGCTCGCGTTGTTCAGCACCGAAATGGAGAAGATCAGTTGGGTCGCTTGATCAGTGATCGTCCATCCGGTCGGCGTTGGAGGAAACAGGGCAAACCGGCCGGCAGTCCCGGTGGTGGCGTCAGTAGTAAAGGTGGCACCGTCGCCGGTGACGCGGAGTTGCGAGTTCGCGGTCGTTCCGATCGACAGCGCGCCGGGGGCGGCGCGCACCATCGTTGAGCGCGTGGAGGCGAAGTGGACGACGTACTGGTCACTCCCCACCGCCTTCAACGTGAGCGTGATCGGCGTGACGGAGCCCAGCGACACGCCGAGTTGCGGGAACGTCTGGGCGATGCCGCCTTCGCAGGGAAAGGGTGGCGGAACATTGCCAGCCGGAATTGCACAGGTGAGACCGAGATGGACGACGGGTGCACCGTCGTGTGGGGTGAACGTTCCGGTGCCGTGGACAACGACGCGCGACGCCGTGCTCACGGCGGCTTCAACAACTCGGAGTTGGCCGAGCGGGCCACCCGTCGTAGCGAGGTACTCGGCGTCCTCGTTGATGACGTAGGAAGAGTTCGAACTCACGACATGAGCGTTGGCCTCAATGTACGGGTGCCGACAGGCCGTGTCGTAGTAGATCGAGATCAGCGCACCGGTGACGGCACCTGACACGACCCTCCGCAGAATTTTCGAGGACCCCGTACCCGTGCTCAATGGGACACACCCTGAGCCCCCGCCCGTGGCGTCGAACAGGACCGTCACCTGACTTTGGAGCACGTTAGAGGCGAGCGCAATGGCTAGCCCCTGCTGCGTGATGACGCGGACGTCGATGTCGGTGGTCGCATCCTTGCTTGATTTCGAACGCGACACGTTGGCGGCGTACGCCCCGCCACTCGTGATCAAGAGCGCGACGCACATCACGATCGAAGCGACGCCACTCCCGCTTACGTTTCGCCTTCGCACGTGAACCCCGCTTTCTCAACCACTACTGTACGAACTTCGTTCGCGGGGCCATCTGTCCGACTCATCTGGTGCAACGCGGTCGACTTCTGCAGTTGGTGAGCGCAGCGAGGGATTCGACTCCGTCGGCCCGTCGTCAATCCTGGGGACACTGACGATGGAAGGACACCGCGTCGAGGACGCGGATGCTCAACTCGCCGTCGATCTCGTGCCGGTGACCTTCGAGGCGGGGAAGATGCCCGCCTTCGACGTGCCCGTCATGGTGTCGCCCTCGATCGTGACGTCGAACTTCAAGGTGAGTTTCATCGGGGTAGTGACGGCTTGCGTCCAGGTCAGTTGGTCCCCAGTGGCCACCGCGTCAACAAACTCGGACGTCTCCGCGTCGGTGCGAGCGATGCCGTGAATCGTGCCGTCTACCTCCGTGATGTCGAAGACCGCCTCAATTTTGCCAACGAGCGTGTCAATTGTCACGTTCCATACTCCAGTGAACACTGTCATTCGACCTCGTATTTTCGAAATGGGTAGACGCCCCGAGGAGATACATCGGTGTCGGATCTATCGCTCGACCAATCAGAGTAGTCAAGGTCATCGGTGGAGCGGTCACCAGGGGTTGGCCCGACACATGCGAGCGGCGGTTTGGTGCCTACGTTGGGTGAACCACGACCGCGATTACCGTCGCGTCGAGCGACGCTGCGGTGTGGAATTTGCCAACCGCCCTTGCGCCACCGCGACTCAGCTCAGATCGAGACCGTTCGGGCAGTTCCAACTCCCGGTCATCGTGGTGGTCCCGCTGTAGGTGGAGCTGCCGATGGGGTGGTACGCAAGGGTGAGGTCTACGGACCCCGTGGACCCTTGGAAAGTAACGGTGCCCGATGTCTCATAGAAAGAGATGATCGGTTCCGCGTTGCTCTGTATCGAAGTATCGGTGAGCGAGTGCACGTTCGCGCTAGCTACGTCGGTCGATCCCTTCTTCGGAACGTAGGCCGTCAGGGTCCATTCACCCGACCCCGCGCCGGAGATGGTGCCCTTCATGTGCGAGAGGGTCACCAAGTACCCCTTCCCGCTGTAGGTCTTACCCCATTGACAGTTCAGGGACGACGACGTCAGCTTGAGCGTCCCGCTGTGCGCGCCCGTAAGGGTGAAGATGTTTGACGTGGTCTTCGCTTCGGCCACCGAGGGTGCGAGCAGGAACGCCCCGCTAAGCAGGGACGTCCCAACAAGTGCGGCAGTGACGACCTTGGACAAGCGTGGCGCCCGGGCTCCCTTTTTTTGTGCGAACATTCTTGTCGTCCTCCCGTCAGAGTGTCGTCCAGCTTGAACCCGTCGAGTTCTTGGATTGTGATCGAGGGTGAAACGCGACGAGAGCCTCAAACTACTCGCGAACCCCGGCAGCGGACAATTCGACAGCTCCCCATCGTTCGCCTGGACATAGCTCCTTGAGGGAGCGGCGTCGGCACTCAACCGGTGAAACTTGCTGCCGCCACGCAGAACTCATTGCCTTCTGGGTCGTGCATCACCGTCCATCGATGGTTCCCCAACTGATGTTCATCGATGATTGATGCTCCAAGACTCACGAGTCGACTCAGACATGACTCATCAAAAGCGGAGATCTTGGCGTAGCGCCGTCTCACTCCGGGCGACCTCAAGTGTGGTCCTCGAATCACCCCGGAGTGACTCACAGAATTGAAGCAAGCTGGCCGAACGACACGGGCCTCCAAAGCTGCTTATACGAGGGTCCGTGAGGTAAACCGGACGACGCTCGAGCTTCTCAACGATTGATCCGACGCGCGTCCTATCGCGTACGTGACGCCGAAGTTAGAGCGGCGTCACGTACGCGCCGTGGATGCCGCCATCGACGAGGAAGGTCGAGGCCGTCACGTACGTCGAGTCGTCGCTCGCGAGGAACAGCACCGCACCGGCGATCTCCTCGGGTTCGGCAAACCGTCCGGCCGGGATGTGCACCAGTCGTCTCGCCGCGCGTTCGGGGTCCTTGGCGAAGAGCTCTTGGAGTAGCGGCGTGTTGACGGGACCTGGGCAAAGCGCGTTCACCCGCACGCCCTGGCGGGCGAACTGGACACCGAGCTCGCGCGACATCGCCAGCACGCCGCCCTTGGACGCGGTGTAGGAGATCTGCGACGTCGCAGATCCCATGACCGCGACGAAGGACGCGGTGTTGATGATCGATCCGCCACCGCGTTCGATCAGGAGTGGGATGCCGTACTTACAACAGAGGTACACCGAGGTGAGGTTGACGTCCTGGACGCGTTTCCAGGCGTCTAAGTCGGTGTCGAGGATCGAGTCATCATCGGGCGGGGAGATCCCGGCGTTGTTAAAGAGGATGTCCACGCCACCGTAGACCTCTACGACTCGCTCGTACATCGCGATAACGCTCGCCTCGTTGGCGACGTTGACCGCGACGAAGGTGCCCTTGATCGATTCGGCCAGTTCGGCGCCCTCGGTTTCGTTGAGGTCGGCCACGACGACCCGCGCGCCCTCGTCAGCGAACCGCAGCGCCGTCGCGCGTCCGATGCCGCTTGCGGCGCCGGTGATGATGGCGACCTTATTGTCGAGACGTCCCATTAGTTGTCCTCCGTTGCAATGAACACGTTCTTCTCCTCGCTGAAGCCGAGCAGGGCGTCGGGCCCGAGCTCGCGGCCGAGTCCGGACTGCTTGAAGCCACCAAAGGGCGTTGAGTAGCGCACCGACGAGTTCGAATTCACCGAGAGCGCGCCGGTCTCCACGCCACGCGCCACGCGCAGGGCGCGACCGATGTCGCGACTCCAGATGGAACCCGAGAGGCCAAAGATGCTCTCATTGGCCAGTCGGACCGCGTCGGCTTCGTCGCGAAATCGCACCACCGAAACGACGGGACCGAAGATCTCCTCGCGAAAGGCGCGACTCGTGGTGTCGGTCGTCGCTAAGACCGTGGGCGCCATCCAGTAGCCGGGCCCTTCGGGCGCACTGCCGCGAAAGGCGACCTCGGCTTCGTCGACAAAGCCCATCACCGATTCGCGCTGCGCCGCCGTGATGAGGGGACCCATCTCGCTCGCGTCCTCGCGTGGGTCGAGGACCTTGACGGCCTTCACTGCGGGCTCGAAGAGTTCCATGAATCGGTCGTACGCCGAGTCTTCAACGAGAATGCGAGAGCGCGCACAGCAGTCCTGGCCGGCGTTGTCAAACACCGCGTAGGGTGCGCTCGCGGCGGCCTTTTCCAGGTCGGCGTCGGCGAAGATGATGTTCGCGCTCTTGCCACCGAGTTCCAAGGTCACTCGCTTCACCTGCTGAGCGCAACCTTCCATGATCAATCGACCAACGGCGTTCGACCCGGTGAAGCAGACCTTTCGCACCGCGGGATGGGTCACGAAGCGATTCCCGACGAGGGCCCCCTCGCCGGTGACGACTTCGAAGACTCCTTCGGGGAGTCCGGCTTCGAGTCCGAGTTCGGCCAGGCGCACCGCGGTCAGTGGCGTGAACGTGGCGGGCTTCATGACGACGGTGTTGCCCGCGGCGAGTGCCGGTCCGAGTCCCCAGGCCGCAATGGGCATCGGGAAGTTCCACGGCACGATGATGCCCACGACGCCGAGTGGTTCGTAGAAGGTGAGGTCGACGCCACCCGCGACGGGGATCTGACGCCCCGCGTGGCGTTCGGGCGCACCGGCGTAGTACGCCAAGACGTCCCGGACGTTGCCCGCCTCCCACCTCGCGTTCGAGATGGTGTGACCGGCGTTGGCGACCTCTAACTGGGCGAGTTCTTCGACGTGGGCGTCGACGACGTCCGCGAATCGACGCAGCAGTCGAGAACGGTCGACCGGCGTGACCTTTCGCCACGCGGGAAATGCCCGCGCGGCGCGATCAATCGCCTGGTCGGTTGCTTCGAGGTCGTAATTGGCAACCAGGGCGATCTGCCCTTCGGTCGCGGGATTGATAATCGCGAGGTCGCTCACAGACGCTCGAACCCCCGGTACCGCTCCCAGTCCGTCACCGCCGCGTCAAAGCTCGCGACCTCGACGTTGGCGGCGTGCGCGTAGTGGTCGACGACCTCGTCGCCCAACGCGTCGCGCGCGACGGCACTCGATTCGAAGAGGGCCGCCGCCTCGTGCAGGGTCGTGGGAACCCGAGCGGCGTCAGCGAGGTAGGCGTTGCCCTCGAAGGCGGGCGGGAGGCTCAAGGACTCCTCGACCCCACGAAGACCCGCGGCCACGAGGGCGGCGACGGCCAAATAGGGATTCACGTCACCCCCGGGGATACGGCACTCGACTCGGATCGATGGCCCGTGCCCCACGACGCGGAAGGCGCAGGTGCGGTTATCGAGACCCCAGAGCAAGGCGGTGGGCGCGAAGGAACCCTCGACGAATCGCTTGTAGCTGTTGATATTCGGTGCGAGGAAGAGTGACAGCTCCCTCGCGTAGGCGAGTTGACCAGCGAGGAAGTGCTCGAAGACCTCGGAAAAACCGTGCGGGCGACTCCCGGCGAAGACCGGCTGGTTCTCCTGGTCGCGTAGTGAGAGGTGAATGTGGCACGAGTTGCCCTCGCGCTCGTTGTACTTGGCCATGAAGGTGAGGCTGCATCCCTCCTGGGCGGCGATCTCCTTCGCGCCCAGTTTGAAGAGACTGTGCTCGTCGCACTTGTCGACGAGTTCGGCGTACTTAAAGGCAATCTCGTGCTGCCCGTAGTTGCACTCACCCTTTACGGATTCGACGACCATGCCGGCGTCGCGCATCGAGCGCCGAATGCGGCCGAGCAGCGGCTCGACCCGTGATGTTCCCTGGAGGGAGTAGTCGACGTTGTAGAGATTGGCGGGGGTGAGCCCGCGATAGCCGGCGTTCCAGGCTTCCTCGTAGGTGTCGTTGAAGAGGATGAACTCGAGTTCGGTGCCCGTTAGTCCCGTCCAGCCGTGTTGCGCGAGCCGGTCGACCTGTCGCTGGAGCACTTGACGAGGCGAGACCGCGACTGCCTCACCCTCCACGGTCTCAACGTCGGCGAAGACGATCACGGTCTTCTCGTGCCACGGCACTGGTCGAATCGTTGAGAAATCCGCGTTGAAGGCCAAATCGCCGTAGCCGCGCTCCCACGACGTCAAGGCGAACCCGTCGACCGTGTTCATGTCGACGTCGGACGCGAGGAGGTAACTACATCCTTCGACGGCCCCGGTGGCGAGCTCTTCGGCGAAGAATTTCGCGTCGAGCCGTTTTCCCTGAAGCCGACCCTGCATATCGGTGATGGCGAGAATGACGGTGTCGACGACGTCACTGGCGATGATGGCTGTTAACTCATCACGGGACAAACGTCCCGGTGGCACAGAACTCATCGACGCTCCCTCGATTTCGCGATGGTCGCCATCGTACTCGTCACCGCCGGGGCGACTTTTTGGCGCGAGTGGCACTCGCCGGGGCTCGGAATCGAGACCTCCAGCGAAAAGTACGACGAGTCCACGACGTACGGCTAGGCCGAACAGGAGACCCGGGTCGCAGCGACGCGCGAATGGTTCGAACCGGACTACAGTTCCGGGGTCGTGTCCGTTCAAGACGGGTAACGAAAACGATCAGCTGAGTACAGCTTCAAGACGCCCCCGGCCCGAGCGGACGATGGTTGATTGAGGTTCGAGGGCGGCGCCACGAAAGTGGCGTCGCCTTTTCGTTTGCCTCCTCCGAAACCATCCGACGAGGGACGACGCACGAGCACGGGTCCGCGCGAGAGAGTTGCACTAAGGTCAGTGTGCCTCGCGGCAGCGAAGTTGGTGTAATTCCAACGCTGTCCCGCAACTGTAAGTGATTGATTCAGATCACGAAGCCAGGTCGCCTACCGCGAGGAGATGTGACACACAGCTCTCGAGGTAAGGAGCGGTTGTTCGGATCTCTATCCGTCGCCACACCACTTCGACGGAAAAGGAGATACCCATGATGACGTCCCTGCGACTCAGTGTCGCGCTCACCCTCGGCCTCGTGGCGGCCCCGCTACTCGGTGCCGCCAGCGCACAAGCGGCCGCGCCGCCCTCGTGCATCGTCTCGCTGTCGCCGACCGCGACCGAGACGCTCTACGCCATCGGCGCGGGCCAACAGGTCCAAGCCGTCGACACCGACTCGGACTATCCGACGACGGGCCTGCCGAAAAAGCGCATCAACGCACTCGAACCCAACGTCGAAGCGATCGTCGGAATCTGCAAGGCGTCGTCGTCGCATCCCTCAACGAAACCCGATCTCGTGATCATCTCTTACGACGCGAACGACATCCAACAGAAGTTGGTCGGCCTCGGCATCAAGGTCATCGACCAGGACGCACCCACGAATCTGGCGGGCGCGTACCAGCAGATCAACCAGCTCGGCGCCCTCACGGGACACGGAGCGAAGGCCGCCACCATCGTGGCCGGCCTGAAGTCGACGATCGCGAAGGACGTGGCGTCGGTCCCCGCGCACCCCAAGAAGGTCCTCACCGTGTATTACGAGCTCGATCCGACGTACTACTCACTCACGAGCGACACCTTTGTCGGATCGCTTCTCAAGTCGCTGGGCGTTGACAACATCGCTGACGCCAAGAACACGTCAGCCGACGCGGGCTATCCGCAACTCAGCGCCGAGTACATCGTCGGCGCCAACCCCAAGTTGATCTTCCTGGCCGACACGGTCTGCTGTCACGCCAACCAGGCGACGGTCGCCAAGCGCACGGGATTTTCCTCGGTGAGTGCCGTTATCCATCACCACGTGGTGGGGCTGAACGACGACATCGCCTCGCGGTGGGGTCCACGTCTGGGAATCTTGATGAATCAACTGACGGCCGGGGTCAAGGCGGCGCTGGCGGACACGGCGCTCTGGAAGAAATAACGTGATCGCCACGCCACCGTCCGGGCGCCGCGTCGTGCTCGTTGTCGGAGCGACGCTCGCGGCGCTCGTGGTGGCGATGGTCTGTGGCCTCGTGATCGGACCGACGTCCATCGCCACGATGCGCGTGATCGGGGACGTTTTCTCGCACCTCGGCCTTGGACACAGCACGCTGACGCCCACGCAGTCCGAGATCATCTGGCAGCTTCGCGCCCCGCGCATGGTGCTTGGATTGCTCGCGGGCGCGATGCTGGCAGTCGCGGGTGGCACCTATCAGGGCGTCTTTCGTAATCCCTTGGCTGACCCGTACTTGTTGGGCGTCGCGGCGGGTGCGGGCCTCGGCGCGACGATCGCGATCGTCGACGTCGGCGGCGCCGTGGTGACGCCGAGTTGGACGCCGATCCTGGCCTTCGTCGGAGCGTTGCTCGCGGTCGCGGTGACGTGGGCGATCGGTGGAAGGGGGCTGCGTTCGAGCACCGCGACGTTGATTCTGGCCGGCGTCGCGGTGGCGTCACTCTTCACGAGTGCTCAGACGTTCCTCCAACAGCAGTCCTCGACGACGTCGTTGGCTCGGGTCTACATCTGGCTGCTCGGCTCGCTGGCTAGTGCGAGTTGGTCGTCGGTCACCCTGGTGCTGCCCTACGTCGTGGTGTGCGTGGTGATCTGCGTCGCCGCCGGTCGGGCGCTCGACGTGATGAGCGTCGGCGAGGATGAGTCGCGATCACTCGGCCTGCCGGTGCGACGGGTGCGACTGATCGTGATCGTGGCGTCGTCGCTGGGCACCGCGGCCATCGTGTCGGCCGTTGGGTTAATCGGTTTCGTCGGCATCATCGTGCCCCACATCGTCCGGCTCCTCGTCGGCACGTCGTACCGGCGGATCCTGCCCATCTCGGTGGCCTTCGGCGCCGCCTTCTTGGTCTTCGCCGACACCATTGCCCGAACGGTCCTGGCGCCGTCGGAACTTCCCCTCGGTGTCGTCACCGCGATCGTCGGCGCGCCGGTGTTCGTCATCATCTTGAGCCTTCGACGACCGATGGCCCCGTGAGCTCCATCGAGGTGCTCGGCTTGAGCGTCCGCGCGGGATCGGCCACGTTGATCTCCGACGTGAGCCTTTCGGTTGACGCGGGAACCTGGTGCACGGTCATCGGTCCGAACGGCGCGGGCAAGACGACGTTGGTCGAAACGGTGGCGGGCCTTCGACGCTCCAGCCACGGCACCGTGACGCTCTCGGGCGAGTCGGTGAGCGCGATGAACGAACGCCAACGAGCGCTTCGCGTTGCGGTAGTGCCGCAACACCCCACAATTCCCTTCGGTATGAGCGTGCACGACTACGTGTCGCTCGGGCGCACCGCGTACCACGGGTTATTGCGCGCACCCAGCGCCGCGGACCGACGCTGCGTCGGCGACGTGCTCGAGCGTCTCTCGCTCACTGAGTTCGCCGCCCGCGACGTCGCGACGCTGTCGGGTGGTGAACGCCAGCGCATGGTCCTAGCGCGCGCCCTCGCGCAGGCGACGACCGTGATGGTGCTGGACGAGCCCATCACCGGCCTCGACCTTCGACACCAGATCGCCATCCTCGAGCTCTTGCAGAACGAGGTCCGCGAATGCGGGCTCACCGTGCTCGCCACGCTGCACGACCTGACACTGGCGGGACAGTTCGCCGATCGACTGGTGTTGCTCGATCAAGGACGGTTGGTGCTCGACGGTCCTTCGGGTGAGGTCGTTCGTAGCCGCGAGTTGGCCGAGTGCTACGGAATGGAACTGCGCGTGATCGACGTCGATGGCGCGGACGTCGTCATACCGGTACGTCACTAGTTCGTCACGTCGACGCGGTTACTTCTCAGTAGCGACGTCGCGTCGTGCGCAAAGAATTCACAGACGAGTCGCGTTCTCCATCTCGTAGACTTGAGCAAAGAAACGAAGGGAATTTACGTGCGACGCACGAAGATCGTAGCCACCGTTGGTCCGGCCTCTGACTCCGACGAGGTTCTCAAGCAACTCGTCCAAGCCGGCGTCGACGTCTTTCGGCTCTCCTTCGCCCACGGGGATATCCCCTCCTGCCTGGAGCGACTGCGTCGAATCCGAGCCATCGCGCCCGACCTCGCCATCATGGTCGACATTCCTGGCCCCAAGATTCGCGCGGGCTCCTTCGGGACCCTGCCGGTGACGCTCGCCCAGGGACAAGCGACCGAACTGGTGGAGGCCTTCGGCGAGAGTTCCAGCGCCGAGCGCATCAGCGTCGAGCGCAACGACGTCCTGGTCCAACTCAAAGTCGGCGACAAGGTTCACATCGGTGACGGGGGCGTCTCGCTCGAAATCACCCGCCTCGGCGCAACGGTGAGTGCCCGCGTCACCTCGGGCGGCAACGTCATGGGCAAGCCCGGACTGTCGTTGCCGTCGTCGATCATGAACGATCGACTGCCCACCGAGGAGGACCGCGAACGTTTGTTGGCGCTGCGCAACGAGGAGTTCGAGATCCTCGCAGTGTCCTTCGTGCGCTCGGGCTTTGACGTGGAGTCCGTGCGAGCGGTCCTCGCTCGCAACGACGTGATGATCATGTCCAAGATCGAGACCGGCGAGGGCGTGGAGAACCTCAGCGAGATCATCGAACACTCCGACTCGATCATGGTCGCGCGCGGAGACCTCGGGGTTCGCCTGCCCATCGAAGAGGTGCCGCACCTACAAAAAGAGATCGTGCGACTCGGCATCCGCTACGCCCGACCCGTCGTCGTCGCGACCCAGATGCTTGAGTCGATGACCCACGCCCAGGTGCCCACCCGCGCCGAGGTCACCGACGTCGCGAATGCCGTCTTGGACGGGGCGAGTGCGGTGATGCTCAGCGGCGAGACGGCCATTGGCGATGACCCCGTGGGTGTCGTGGTCACGATGGACCGTATCGTGCGTCGCGCCGAGCAACACTTCCCCTACGCCGAGTGGGGCGCCGGACTCGGCGTGCAACTGCTCGCCGCGTCCAGCACGCAGGCGACCCGGGTTACTGCCGCGATCACCGGCGCCGCCTGGCGTGCGGCGATGGACGAGAACGCCGTGGCGATCGTCGCCTGCACTCGATCGGGTATGACCGCGCGGGCCATCTCCCGGTTTCGTCCCCCCATGCCCATCGTGGCGATCACGCCGAGTGGTTCGACCGCTCGTCAGTTGCGCGGATCCTGGGGCGTACAGGAGATTTTCGTCTCACCGGCCAACGACATCGACACGCTCTGTGATGTGGCGATCGCCGAACTCAAAGCCTGCGGGATGGCCAAGACCGGTGACGCGCTGGTGTTGATGGCGGGCTCGTCCTCGGGTGGTGCGGCGATCACCGACACCGTGCGGATGATCATCGTCCCTTGATCGAGGTCCTTCAGGGTCGCTGAAGGTGCGACCTCGCGTCTTCGAGCGTGGTCGCGACGGGGCTGGGGAAGTGAATGAAGCCACTGGGCCAGTTTTCCCATTCGTTCGCGGCGCTGCTGCGCATAATGCGGACCCAGTCGTAGCCGTCCGCATCAATCATGTGCTGCTGGGAGACCACGACGTAACTGTCGCGAGGACCGACGGCTTCGACCACGGCCACGTGCCCTGACGAGGACATCCCGGGGGAGTAGCCCGTCCATACCGCGACGGCCCCGACACTCGGTACGTCGTTGACGACGACGCCATGGGCGGACGCCGCCGATGCCCACTGCCCGCCGTTACCGAGGTCGTAGTTCGGCGCCGTGACCCGGTACGTGGTCGATTCGACGTAGGCGACGTAGTTCGTGCAGTTGTCACCGGCGTACATCGTCCAGTACGACCTGTCGCTGACGTTTTGATATCCGTGGGTGGTGAAGTTCCCGATCGTGCACCCTTGGTACCCGCTGCAGAGTGTCGAGGGAGCGCTCGCCGCCGACGCGGTCGAGAGGGGAGCGAGTGCGAGCACCACGGGCGCGGCGAGGGCGAGTGCAAGGTTCGACCACCTGAACCTCCGGACCGTCGAAGTAACGACGGCGACCCCTGCGCTACTCATTGGCCGATCAGCTCGTAGGGCCTGATCTCATTGACGTGCAAAAGGGGGTCGCTCGAACCCTGAGACGCGTCGCCTCAGCGTGTGAACGTTGGTACGTTGCGTACCGCATATTGCCCCTTAAACACGGTGAACCGTGATTGCCCCTGGGATACCCTTACACAGATTCGTCATCCAAACGTCATATTGCAGGTTTACCCACTTGATGAGGGGAAACGGCGCGTTACTCGTCAGTAAACCCCCTCCGACGCCGAGCCAGATTGATCACTTCGTACTCGGGGAGTTCCCGATGTCGAGGCCGAGCGGGCTACGCAGATCAGGCAATGAGGCCCGCGAACGTGGCGATCGCGCCGACGCCGATGAGCACGCCGTAGGTCTGCAACCACGTGGCGAGTCCGCCCTTCCGCTCTCGAGCGATCACGCCCGCGAGGATGAGTCCAATCACGCACGACGCCCCCGTCGCGGTGGCGCCACTGGTGAACGTCCACGGAACCCCCGGCAAGATGATCGTGATCGACGTCGCGGCGCCCATGATGCTCGCGAGGCGGAGGTCGCGATTCGGATCGGAAAGGAACTGACTGGCCGCCATGCCGAGCCCCTCGGCGATGAGGAGGCCGATGACCGCGAGCAGGACCACCTTGTGGCCGTGGCGCATCGTCGCGAGGATGAGGGCCATCGTCGCCACGAGTCCATCCGAGGCACCGAAGATGGCCGTGGTCAGTGTGCTGGTGGTTCCCTGGTCGTCCACGAGCCTCCCGAACTACGCGCCAAAACTGTCATCGTGACGCGAGTCAACTTACCCCCACGCGGTTTCGCGAGTCACGAGGCAAGGACCGCGACGCCCACGCGGCCCCCGTCGACGTCGATGATCGTGCCGTGGACGAAGGCCGCTTCATCGCTCGCGAGATAGAGTGCCGCGTAGGCGACGTCGCTCGGGCCACCGCTTCGACCGGCGGGCGTACCCCGCATCATTCGCTCGGCGGGGTGCTCCGTCGTGGCGGATCCCTCCGGGATCAGGTCGCGGATGACTCCGGGTGAAATCGCGTTGACCCGAACTCCCAATGGACCGAACTCCGCCGCCCAGGCCTTGGTCATCGTCTCCATGGCACCCTTGGTCGAGCTATAGAGGGCGGACGCGATGCCGAGTCGAGCGATCCACGAACCCAGGTTGATAATCACGCCACCTCCCGTTTGGACCATCGCCGGCGCAATCGCGGCGGTGAGGAAGTAGGGCGCTTTGACGTTGACGCTGTAGACCATGTCGAAGGTCGCCTCGTCGGTCGTGGCCGTCGTTGTACGCGGGAAGATGCCGGCGTTGTTGACGAGGATGTCAATGCGGCCCCCGAGGAGTCGCGTCGCCTCCGTGGCCAAGTCGTTCGAGCTCATCGCGGAGCCGTTGAGGTTGGCGGCGACGAAGTCGGCGCGCCCGTGCTCGGCGCGGATTCGTTCGACGACCTCGGTCCCGCGACTGACGTCTCGCCCACTGACGACGACGTGCGCGCCCTCGGCGGCGAAGGCAAAGGCGATTGCCCGCCCAATGTTGCTGGTGGAGCCGGTGATGAGTGCCGTCTTGCCGTCGAGTCGTATGCCCACGTTGCGCCCTTCGATAGAGCCGGTCCCCGAATGAACTCGACCGCCCCCGACCTTAAAGAGGAATGGGGCCGTGGACTGCGGTGCGTCGTGACGTGGAGCCCTGGCAGGACTCGATGTCGCGCGGGTGACCTCGTCATCGAACCCCCTACGAGAGTTCAGCGTTTGCGCTTCTTCTCCGTCTTGGGCAACTTCGAGTCGTTTTCGTCCCAGTGTTTGTAATCTCGACGCCACGTTGCCTGTGTCTGGCCCTTGGTCTCGATCGGACCCATCACCCGGGTCCGACTCATGACCCAACCAATGCCGTAGGCGAGGCACAGAAAGACCGCGACGAATATCAAGACACCCATTGGCCAACCATTCCCCCGCGCGGGCGCGCTTACGGTGACTCTAGTTTCCTGATGCCGCCAATGGTGCCCCCGACAGGAGTCGAACCTGCGCACATGGCTTCGGAGGCCAATGCTCTATCCGCTGAGCTACGGGGGCGACGACGGCGTTCACCCAACCGCGCGAAGTTTATCGGACGGGGTGAAACGTCGAGAAACCTTGAACGAACCTGGCTACGACACGCAGGCACGCAGTAGTGACGTCGGGTGTTCGACGCGAGTCATCGCGTGCCCGTTGCGAACCGTCGAATTGACGCACGAGCGCGCGCAACGTCGCGACGTCCCACTCGTGCCCCTTGGTCTGCGCCACAGATTTGGAGTCAACAGACCCACGCGCCGCCGGTGCTGGTTCCTTCGACACGTCAACGTGTTCGGGTACGCGCAACACGGTGACGTGTTGAATGAAAACAACGAACCACGCCGAGAAAATCGGAGAATTCTCTGTTGACAGACAGCGAGTCGTACATTAAGTTCCTTCGCTTATCGCAACACGTCCTACGGGACCACAGCATGGGGAGAACCGGATGAGCGAAAGTTCTGGAACGTTGCGATCAGACGAGGACCAGCTCGCCGCCCTCGGCTACAAGCAAGAGCTCAACCGCGGATGGAGCGGGTTCTCCAACTTCGCAATATCCCTCACGATCATCTGCATCCTCAGCGGTTGCTTCACGACCTTTGGACAGGCGTGGAACGACGGTGGCCCGATTGACATCTCCATCGGCTGGCCGATCATCAGTCTCCTCGTTCTCCTTGTCGGACTGTCCATGGCCGAGCTGGCTTCGAAGTACCCCACGGCGGGGGGCATCTACTACTGGGCGTACAGCCTGGGCGGAGTGCGTTGGGCGTGGTTCACGGGATGGTTCAACCTGCTCGGCCTCATCGCCATCGTCGCCGGCGTTGACTACGGTTGCGCATCGTTCCTGAATTCGGTGCTCTCACTGTACGGGTTCAACTTCATCATCAACGCCACGACGACGAACCCATCGACGATCTTGCACAATACGTTCATCCTCTTCTTCATCATCCTCGCGCTGCACAGCGTGATTAACGTCTTTTCCTCGCACCTGGTGTCGCTGCTGAACCGGATTTCGGCCTGGTGGATGCTCGGCGGGGTCGCGGTGATCGTGGGCGTCCTCATCTTCGGACCCTCCAAGCACCAGAGCCTCTCCTGGGTCTTCTCACACCGGATCAATAACAGTGGATTCTCCGGCCATATGTACTGGTTCTTCGTCCTGCCACTCGGCTTCCTGCTCACCATGTACACCTTCACCGGCTACGACGCGTCCGCGCACCTCTCAGAAGAGACTCATAACGCGGAGCGCGCCGCACCGCGTGGGCTGTGGACGGCGATCGCATACTCCGCGGTCGGCGGTTGGGTGCTCTTGCTCGCGATCACGTTCGCGGCGACCCACATCCCCGCGATCAACGCGGGCGGTGGCGGGGCCGTCCCGATTATCGAAACCTCGCTCAGCACCACGCTCGCGAAACTCGTGCTCGACATCTCCACCATCGGGCAGCTGTTCTGCGGGATGGGCTGCGTGGCTGCCGCCTCGCGGATGGTCTTCGCGTTCTCGCGAGACGGTGCCGTGCCCGGTCACCGGCTGTGGCGACGACTGAACAAGAACAAGACGCCCACGTGGGCGGTGCTGTTCGTTGTCGTGCTCTCGCTCATCATCACGATTCCCGCGCTGTTCGGCAACAAGGCTGGTCTCCCGGTGGCGTTCTTCGCGGTCACCTCGATCACGACGATCGGGCTCTACATCGCGTACATCCTGCCGGTGTTTCTCCGCTGGCGAATGGGCAATAAGTTCGAGCCGGGTCCGTGGAGCCTGGGTAAGCACTACCGATGGATTAACTCCATCGCCATCATCTGGGTCGTGATCTGCGTGGTCATTTTCTGTCTGCCAACCTCGCCCGCGGCGGTTCCGTGGGAGAGCGGATTTAGTTGGGACGACTTCAACTATGCGCCACTCGTGACCATCGCCCTTGCGCTCGGGGTCTGGATCGCCTGGGTGGCTGGCGCCAAGAACACGTTCAAGGGCCCGGTGAGGACCCTCGACGATCCCGACGTTGGCACGCCGGAGGATTCAGCGTTGATGCCAACGAGCTGAATCGCTCGACAGGAGCCCGAGTTTCGGCGGGGGGTTATCGCCGCTCTCGGGTCGGGTGATGTTCAACTCGTAGTGTCTTTCTATGAGTCGTGCGCCCATCCTCCCGACGTTGTTCCCTGATACCGCCGTCGTGCACGACGCGGGCGTGTCGATTGGTGGAGTGCAGTTACGCGAACTCGCCGAACGCTACGAAACGCCGCTGTTCGTCTACGACGAAGCGACGCTGCGAAGTAGGTGCCGCGAGGCCGCGGACGCCTTTGACGACGGCGTGGCTTTTGCGTCGAAGTCATTTCTCTGTGGGGCCATGGCTCGACTTGCCGTCGAAGAGGGACTCTGCGTTGACGTCGCCACGGGCGGTGAACTCGACATCGTGCTGCGCGCGGGCGTCCCGGCCAATCGGGTCATCGTGCACGGCAACAACAAGTCCCCCGGGGAGATCGGGAGTGCGGTCGCGGCCGGGGTCCATCGTCTCGTCGTCGACAACTTCGAAGAGATTGAACGGTTGAGGGAACTGGTGAGTACGTCAAGACCCCTCAACGCGTTGATTCGCGTCACGCCCGGTGTGGAGGCCCACACGCACGAGTACGTCCGCACCGGTCAAGAGGACTCGAAGTTCGGCTTCTCCGTCGCGACCGGTGAGGCGCGCCGAGCGATCTCGCTGTTGGAGGAGATACCCGGGCTCGCGCTGCACGGCGTGCACGCGCACATCGGCTCTCAGATCTTTGAGTTGGAGGGTTTTCGCAAATCGATGGACGTACTGCGCTCATTTACCCAGCACGACGACTTCGATGAACTTTGCGTCGGTGGGGGACTCGGCGTCGCCTACGTCGAAGGAGAATCAGCACCGACGATCACGCAGTGGGCCTCCGCCATGCGGGCGGCCGCGAAGGAGAGCGGCCTGCGCGAGGACGTGCGACTTCTCGCCGAGCCGGGACGAGCCATCGTCGCCCAGGCGGGCGTGACCATCTATACCGTCGGGGTGGTCAAGCCCGTCACCCAGCGCACCTATATGGCAGTTGACGGCGGCATGAGCGACAATCCCCGTCCGGTGCTCTACGGCTCGGGGTACGAGGCCTTCGACGTGGACCGACCCACCGCCAAGCGCCCCCAACGCGTTCGCCTCGTGGGTAAGCACTGCGAGAGCGGTGACGTCTTGATCGACGAGGCGTTCCTCCCCGAACAGACCCGGGCGGGCAGCCTCGTCGCGACGCCGGTCACGGGCGCGTACGGCTACTCGATGGCGTCGAACTACAACCGAGTTCCCCGACCCGCGGTTGTCTTCGTGCGCGACGGCGAGGCCCGCGAAGTGTTGCGCCGAGAGACGTTTGAGGACCTCGCGCGGCTCGAAGTCTGAAGGGTTCCACGACAGGGGTGCGTTAGCCTTGTTTGATGGAGCAACCGGTGATACGAGTCGGCGTCATCGGTGGGGGATTCGTCGGTAGCGCGTTCGTGGGGCTCCTGGGCGATCCGGCCCGACACGAAGCCCTGGTCGATGGAGCAACCGCGACGCTGGAACTCGTGGGTGTCGCGGTGCGCGACCTCACCAAGCCCCACGACGGGATTGACGCCTCGTTACTGACGACCGACGTCGAACAACTCCTCTCGAACGACCTCGACATCCTCGTCGAACTCGCCGGTGGCGTCGAGCCGGCCCGCACGTACGTCGAATCCGCCCTCAAGCGGGGCGTCTCGGTCGTCACCGCCAACAAGGCCCTGATGGCCGAGAGTGGCACGCAGTTGGCGCAACTCGCCCACGAGCACGGCGCGGACCTCTTCTACGAGGCGGCCGTCGGCGGGGCGATCCCGATCCTGCGGGCGCTGCGAAGTTCGCTGGCCGGCGAGCGCATGAACCGGGTGATGGGCATCGTCAATGGCACCACGAACTTCATCCTGACCAAGATGACCGACGAGGGTAGCGATTACGCCGGCGCACTCGCCGAGGCGCAGGCGCTCGGATTCGCCGAGGCCGACCCGAGCGCCGACGTCGAGGGCTACGACGCGGCGGCCAAGGTGCAGATACTCTCGACCCTCGCCTTCGGGACACGACTCAGTGGCGACGAGATCGCTCGTGAAGGCATCACCGGCGTGCGCGACGTCGACGTCGAATTCGCTCGGCGCTCGGGCTACGTGATCAAGTTGCTCGGCGTCGCCGAGCGCGTGGGGGACGACGGCGTCTCGCGCCGCGTGCACCCGGCCCTCGTGCCCGTCAGCCACCCGCTCGCCTCAGTGAACGGCGCGACCAACGCCGTCTTCGTCGAAGGCGTGAAGAGCGGACCCTTGATGTGGCTCGGCCAAGGCGCGGGGGGCGGACCCACCGCGACGGCCGTGCTCGGCGACGTGCTCGACGCGGCACGAAATCGAGTGAGCGGTCGCCACGACGTGCCCTTCACCGGCGACCTTTCGCTGCACTACGTGCCCGCGAGTGAGTTGAGCAGCCTGTTCTACTTAAGCGTCGACGTCGTTGACCGACCCGGCGTCTTGGCCGAAGTAGCGGGCGTCTTCGGGCGACACCACGTCTCGATTCAATCCATGGAACAGACCGACGTGGCTGATCAAGCGCGACTGTCATTCCTGACGCACCGCGCGCTCTCGGCGGACGTGACCGCGACGCTCGACGAGCTCGAGGGACTCGAGTGCGTCGCGTCGGTGGGCGCGTGTCTGCGCGTGATCGACGGGGGAGCGGCGTGAGCGTCGGGTGGCGCGGGTTGTTAGTTGAGTACGCCGACTGGCTCGACCTCGACGGGATCAGCGACATCGTCACGCTTCAAGAGGGCAACACGCCGCTCCTGCACGCGGATCGACTCTCCGAGCGCCTCGGGGCCGACGTGTGGTTGAAATACGAAGGACTCAACCCCTCGGGATCCTTCAAGGATCGCGGGATGACCATGGCGATCACCAAGGCCAAGGCCCAAGGGGCGAAGACCGTCATCTGTGGGTCGACGGGTAATACGTCCGCCGCGGCCGCGGCCTACGCCGCGAAGGCGGACATGGAGTGCGTTGTACTCGTGCCCGAGGGCAAGATCGCCCTCGGCAAACTCGCCCAGGCGATGGTCTATGGCGCCAAGGTCTTACAGATCCGTGGCAACTTCGACCAGGCGCTCAACTTGGCGCGTGAACTGACCCAGCACCTGCCCATCACCATCGTCAACTCGATCAACCCCGACCGCATCGAGGGTCAAAAGACGGGCGCCTTCGAGATCGTCGACGTCTTGGGCAAAGCTCCCGACATCCTCTCGATCCCGGTCGGCAACGCCGGGAACATCACGGCGTACTGGCGCGGCTTCACCGAGTACCACTTCGCGCAGCGCTGCGCGACGCTGCCCAGGATGTGGGGCTTCCAGGCGGCCGGCGCGGCGCCGATCGTCCTCGGTCACCCGGTGGCCAACCCCGAGACGATCGCCACGGCGATCCGTATCGGTAACCCGGCGAGTTGGGTGCCCGCTTTGGAGGTCATCCACGAGTCGCTGGGCGACATCCGCGCGGTCACCGACGAGGAGATCATGGACGCGTACCACTACGTGGCCCGCTACGAGTCGGTGTTCTGTGAACCCGCGTCCGCGGCCTCCGTCGCGGGACTCTTGAAGTTCGGCGTGCCCGAGGGTTCGACCGTGGTGTGCGTGCTCACGGGCAACGGATTAAAGGACCCCGACACCGCCGTCGGATCGAGCGCCACGCCGGACGTCGTGGATGCAACACTGGCGGCGCTCTTAGAGAAACTGGCCTGACCACTTGATCCTGGGGCTTCTCGCCCCTCGAAGAGGCGAAGTTCGCGGCGTCAGTATTTCAGGTATAAATAGGAGCCTGATGCCGCGGACGGCGGGGCAGGGACTAGTGGGAGATTTCATGCAGCGAATTAACCGGATTCGTCAGGTTCTGGTCCTAGTGGGCGCGGGTTCGTTGCTCCTCGCCACCGGTGGCGTTGCGGGAGCGAGTTCCCTCAAGGGGACCTACAACGCGGCCGACGCGGCGCTCGTGCCATCGGCGTATAAGAGCACGACGCTCCAGGTCGCCACCGACGCGACGTACCCACCGGACGAGTCGATCGTCGGCACGACGATGGTGGGCTTCGACGTCGACCTCATGGGTGCGATCGCGACCACATTGGGCGTGAAGTACAAAGAGAACAACATCACCTTCGATGACATCATCGGCGGCATCAAAGGCGGCAAGTACGCCATTGGCAACTCGTCGTTCACCGACGAGAAGTCTCGTGAAAAGTCCGTGAACTTCGTCGACTACTTCCAGGCCGGCGAAGGCGTGTACTCGCTGTCGACCTCGAAGCTCACCTTTACCGGACTCTCAAGCTTCTGCGGCTACAAGGTCGCGGTCGAGACCGGCACCACCGAGCAGGCCGACGCGACCACGGAAGTCAGCAAGTGCCCGGCCTCGAAGCCGTTGACCGTCCGTTCGTACCCGACTCAGACCGAGGCCAATGCCGCGGTGCTTTCGAGTCAGGCGAACTTCGGATTCGTGGACAGCCAGGTGGCTGGGTACATCGTTTCGTTGGCCAAGGGCAAGTTCAAGCTCGTCGGCAGCGCCATTGAAGTCGCGCCGTACGGCATCGCCACACCGAAGACCTCTTCGGGAAAGAAGTTGGCCGTGGCGATAGAGGCCGCCATCAAGACGTTGATCGCGAACGGCACCTACCACGCCATTCTCGCTAAGTGGGGGGTCACCGCTGGTGCGCTGCCCGTGAGCAAGATCGTCCTTAATGGAGCCACGTCCTAAAGGTCGCTGACCAGTCATAGATATGGCCGCTCCCGAGGACCCCGTCAAGGTCGTCCCGGTACGCCACTACGGACAGTGGGCGGGAACGGTGGTCGCCCTCGTCCTCGTGGCGATGTTGGTGAACACGCTGTTCTCAAAGGTCCCCTCGGGGCAGTTCGTGTGTCACGTCCTCAATGGTGCGAAGCGCTGTCACGAGACGAGCGAGTGGCGATTCAGTTGGAACATTGTCTTCCACTACTTCACGACCTCTGAGGTGCTGCACGGCCTCGTGCTCACCATCCTCCTCACGGTGATCGCAATGGCCGCGGGGATCACGATCGGCGTCGGGCTGGCCGTGATGCGACTCTCCTCAAACCGGCTGCTTTCGATGACGGCGTGGTGTTACACCTGGTTTTTCCGAGGGACTCCGGTGCTGGTCCAGTTGTTCTTCTGGGAGTTCATATCGATCCTTTACAAACACATCCGCATTGGCATCCCTTTCACGCACGTCTGGTTCCTTCATCTCAATCCAGTGACCCTCTTCACGCCCTTCGTCGCCGCCGCCATTGCACTTGGACTGAACGAGGGCGCCTACATGTCCGAGATCGCACGATCAGGTCTGATCTCGGTCGACGAAGGCCAGTCCGAGGCGGCGATGTCCCTGGGCATGACGCGGGCCCAGACCATGCGCCTCGTCGTCTTACCCCAAGCGATGCGCGTGATTATGCCGCCGACTGGCAATGAAGTCATCTCGATGCTGAAGACCACTTCGTTGGCGAGCACCATTGGTGTCATCGAACTCTTCGGGGCGACGAACAACATCTCGGCGAATAACTACGAGATCGTGCCCCTCCTTCTCGTCGCGAGTCTCTGGTACCTCATCGTGACGACGGTGCTCTCGATCGGCCAGTTCTACCTGGAGCGGCGCTTCGCCCGCGGGGCCCTTCGCACGCCACCGCCGACGCCATTGCAGCGCATGCGTCGTGACGTTCGCGGTGTTCTTTCGAAGTTCCGTACGCGTCGCGGTGTCGCGGGGGCCACGTCGTGATCGCCATGGTCGAAGCGCGTGGCGTGCACAAGTCCTACGCGGGCGTGGAAGTACTAAAGGGCGTGGACCTCACGGTGGTGCGTGGTGAGGTGACGTGTCTCATCGGTCCCTCGGGCTCGGGCAAGAGCACGTTGCTGCGCTGTATCAACCACCTAGAGAAGCACGACGCGGGTGAGCTACGCGTGGACGGTGACCTCGTGGGGTACGAACTGCGCGGCAACAAACTCTATGAGCGCAACGACAAGCAGATCTGCGCCGAACGCGCGCAGATCGGGATGGTCTTCCAGCGTTTCAACCTCTTCCAGCACCTGACGGTGCTCGATAACGTCACCGTCGGTCAGGTGAAGGTGAAGGGCATAGACCCCGAGCGCGCCCGGGCCAAGGCTCGCGAGTTGTTGGCCCGCGTTGGTCTCGACGCCAAAGAACGCCACTACCCGAGTCAACTCTCGGGCGGGCAGCAGCAACGTGTCGCCATCGCCCGCGCCCTCGCCATGGAGCCGAAACTGATGCTCTTTGACGAACCGACCTCCGCCCTGGACCCCGAGCTCGTGGGAGAAGTCCTCGACGTGATGCGGGACCTGGCGGCGAGTGGGATGACGATGATCGTCGTCACCCACGAAATGGGCTTCGCGCGAGAGGTCGCCAATACGGTCTACTTCCTTGACGGCGGAGTGATTGAAGAGTCCGGTGCGCCCGCGGACGTGCTCGGCGCGCCAAAGTCCGAGCGGCTGCGCGGGTTCCTCTCCAAAGTGCTCTAACGCAGCTATCGCGCTGCGTGCGGCGAGGATACACTTTCGAAAAGTCGGACGGCGCAAAGGAGGACGATGCGAGCGTCGCGTCTCTCTTCGACGGTTGTTGCGACCACGATTTCACTCGCCCTTGGCATTGGGGCGATCGCGGCTCCGGCGAGTGCCGGCACAAAGTGGAAGGTCGCGATGAGCGGCAAATCTACGGGGCAGTACTCCGTAGCGAATGCCAATACCGAAATCCTCAATCCGGTCAAGGTGGAGGTCACCGTGACCCAAGGCGCGCTGGTGCAGTGGTCCGTGGACTGCACCAAGGGTGGAAAGCTTGTCAAGTTCCCTTCGGGGAAAGAGATGTTAAAGGCGGCGGGCTCGGTCCAAGTGAAGATCGCTAAGTCCGCCAGTGTCTGCGCGGTCGCCGCCAACGCGCAGAACGACGGGACCGGCGCCGACACTCTCTCTATCAAATTCTCAGGCGGATCCGTCGGAGAATAAAGAAGGCAGTGCGCAGCACTCATCAAGCAAGATTGTTTGCACTCGGTTGAATCTCCGCTACACTGGAACTGTCGTCCGTTCGGCCCTGCCGGCGTAAGGAAGTTCTTCCGAGACGACATTTCCCGATTTTCTTCTCCGCTCTGCGTATCTTTGCGGGCGGCGAGAAAGGATCATGAATGGCTATTAAGCCCTCTCCCGACCGTTCGGATCTCGAGTCGAAGACTCGCGAAGATCTCCAAACGATCGCCAAAGTTAAAGGCGTCGAGGCTCCCGCCCGCGCCACCAAAGCCGCGCTTATCGAAGCGATTATGGGCGACGCGCCGCTCGCAACCAATGGCGCCGAGCCCGCCAGCACCAATGGCTCTCGCGCCGTGCGCTCACGCCGTACCGTGGCGACACCCGAAGACGACTTCGAGGACCTGCTCGGAGAGTTCGCCGCTGAGGCCCAGGTCGACAGCGCTCCTTCTGCTGCTGCCTCTTCCGTTCCGGCGCCCGAGCCGGCCTTGAGCGAGGCACTCCCGCCCTCCGAGCGCACCCCCGCTCGTCAGTTCACCCAGACCCGTCCCGAGCGCCAGCCGCGCGAATTCGCCAACAACGACACCAATAACCGAAGTCGCCGCAATCGCCGCAATCGCAACGGTCGCGAGCGCTTCGCGGGTGACTCCATGCCCAACGCCGATCAGCCCTACGCGGGCGACCTCGTCGAGATCGAAGGTCTCCTCGACCTGCGCGACGACGGCTACGGCTTCTTGCGCACCAAGGGCTACCACGCCTCCCCCAATGACGTCTACGTCTCGATTAACCAGGTGCGCCGCTACCACTTGCGCAAGGGCGACACCATCGCCGGCGGCTACCGCCCAGCGGCGTCCAACGAGAAGTACCCGGCACTGTTGCGCGTGGACACCGTCGCGGGCCTCGACCCCGAGGTCGCGAGACTCAGGCCCCGCTTCGAGGACCTGACGCCGCTCTTCCCGGACGAGAAGCTCAACTTGGAGACCAACGAGGGCAAGCTCGACTTGACCCCGCGCATCGTCGACCTGTTGGCGCCGATCGGTAAGGGTCAGCGCGGACTGATCGTCTCGCCGCCCAAGGCCGGCAAGACCACGATCATGAAGCAGATCGCCCAATCGATCGAGACCAACAACCCCGAGGTGCACCTGATGGTGCTGCTCGTGGACGAACGCCCCGAAGAGGTCACGGACATCCGTCGTAGCGTGCACGGCGAGGTCATCTCCTCGACCTTCGACCGACCCGCCGAGGAGCACACGCACGTCGCCGAACTCTGCATCGAGCGTGCCAAGCGCCTCGTCGAACAGGGCCGTGACGTCGTGATCATCTTGGACGGCATCACGCGACTCGCTCGCGCCTACAACCTGGCCGCCCCCGCGACCGGACGCATCATGTCCGGTGGTGTCGACTCCGGCGCGCTCTACCCGCCCAAGAAGTTCTTCGGCGCGGCGCGCAACATCGAAGAGGGTGGTTCCCTGACCATCCTCGCCAGTGCCCTCGTCGAGACCGGTTCCAAGATGGACGAAGTGATCTTCGAAGAGTTCAAGGGCACCGGCAACATGGAGCTGCGACTCGACCGCCGTCTGGCCGAGCGTCGTCTCTACCCGGCCATCGACGTTAACGGGTCCTCGACCCGCCACGAGGAGCTGCTCTTCAGCCGCGACGCGCTCCAGCAGGTCTGGAAGTTGCGCCGAGTTCTCAACGGCCTCGCGTCCGAGGGCCGTGACGCCGCCGGGCTCGAGTTGCTGATCGACAAGCTCAAGTCCACCAAGTCCAACGACGAGTTCCTGGCCGAGATCGGCCGCGGACCGGCGTCCACCAGCTGATTTCCCGCTAGAATCTCTACTCGCCCTAAGGAGCATCATGAAGCCAGATATCCACCCCGCCTACGGTGAAGCGACCGTTACCTGTTCGTGCGGCAACACGTTTACGACCGAGTCGACCAAGTCGACCCTGCGCGTTGAACTCTGCAACGAGTGCCACCCCTTCTTCACCGGCAAGCAGAAGCTCGTCGACACCGGGGGCCGCGTCGAGCGCTTCCAGCGCCGCTACGCGCAAAAGACCAAGGGTCGCGCTCCGAAGGCTTAGGTCCTCGAGCGCCCAGCGAATTTTGTGCGCTCTCTCGACGAGACGCTGAAGGTCCTCCAAGATGAGCTTCGCGTCGTCGAGGCCCAACTGTCCGAACCTGACGTAGCGAGTGACCTCACGCGCCTGCGCGATCTCTCGCGCCGACACAAGGAACTGAACGACATCAACGTCGCCTGGACGGAGCTCAAATCCGCCCAGGCCGACGTGACGACGGCGCGCGAGATGTTCAACGAGACCGAGGGTGCCGATCGTGAGGCGTGGCGCGACGAGCTCAACGTCGCCGAAGCCCGCATCGGCGACCTCGAAGCGACACTGGAGACCTTGCTGCTCCCACACGACCCCAACGAGGGACGCAACGTCATCTTGGAGATTCGTGGCGCCGAAGGGGGCGAAGAGGCCAACCTGTTCGCGTCGGACTTGGCCGAGATGTTTCGTCGCTACGCGGCGTTACGGGGCTGGAAGCTCGAGGTCATCGAAGAGCGCGAATCCGAACAGGGCGGTCTCGATGAGGCGATCTATCTGATCAAGGGTGAGGACGCGTGGAGTCGACTCGAGTTCGAAGCGGGCGTGCACCGCGTGCAGCGTGTTCCCGTCACCGAAGCGAAGGGCCGGGTCCACACCTCCTCCGCGACGGTCTCGGTGCTGCCCGAAGCCGAAGAAGTCGACGTGGACATCAATCCGACGGACTTAAAGATCGACGTCTATCGTTCCTCGGGACCCGGTGGCCAAAGTGTGAACACGACCGACTCCGCGGTGCGCATCACGCACTTGCCGACGGGCATCGTCGTCTCGATGCAGGACGAGAAGAGTCAGATCCAAAACCGTGCGAAGGCGTTGATCGTGCTGCGCGCGCGACTCCTAAAGGCCGCCCAAGACGCCCAGGCCAACGAGCTCGGTGACCTCAAGCGATCGCAGTTGGGCGGCGGAGGGCGCAGTGAGAAGATCCGCACCTACAACTTCAAAGAGAATCGGGTCACCGATCATCGCATCAACATGACGACCTACGCGCTCGACTCCGTGCTCGCGGGTGACCTCGATCCCTACGTGGACGCGTTGCTAGCGGACAAGCGAGCTCGCCAGTTGGGCGAGAGTGACGGACACTAACGCCGAGTCGGTCAACCGGCTCGTGGCGGCGGGACTCGACCGACGTGAGGCGCGCTGGCTGGTCGAGGAGTTCGGGACCGAGACCTCGACCTTGAGCGCGGCGGCCGAGCGGCGACTGGCCGGCGAGCCGCTGCAGTACGTGATCGGGCACTGGCCCTTTCGCTCGCTCGACCTCGACGTCGATGCGCGCGTATTGATCCCTCGGCCCGAGACCGAAGAACTCGTCACCCACGCGCTCGGTGAGTTGGCGCGCGGTGACCGAACGACGCCCCTCATCCTCGATGTCGGTTGCGGGTCCGGTGCGATCGGCCTCGCGCTCGCAGACGAGCTCCTGGCTCGCGGGGTGCGGGCGAGTGTCGTTGCCCTCGACGTGTCCCTCGACGCGTTGGACGTGGCGAAGGCCAACGCGCGAAAGCATTCCTTACACGCCGTCTCCTTTGTTCAGTCTCATTGGTTCGACGGCCTCGATCCGTCGTTGCGGGGTCGGATCGATCTCATCGTGGCGAATCCGCCCTACGTCGGGGCCGAGGAGTTCACGACGCTCGATCCCGTGTTGCGCTACGAGCCACTCGGTGCGCTGGTCGCCGAGGACGAACGTGGTATCGCGGGATTTCGCGACGTGGCCCACGTCATCGCCACGTCGTCAGCGTGGCTCAACGACGACGGTGCCCTCGTGCTCGAGCACGGCGAACACCAGGGCGACGCCGCGCTGGTGCTCGCCAAAGAGAGCGGTTTCGCCGACGTCGAGGACCGCGCCGATGTGGCGGGACGCTCGCGCGTGTTGGTGGCGCGCCGACGGTGACGCGACGTCTCGACTTCGCGGACGTGCTGGCGGCCCTCGGACGCGGTGACGTCGTCGCGCTGCCGACCGATACCGTCTACGGCGTGGCGGCGTCGCTGTCGAGGCCCGAAGCGGTGGCGGCGCTCTTCACACTGAAGCGGCGCCCCGAGAGCGTCGCGCTGCCGATCCTGATCGAAGGGACCGACTCGCTCACGACCCTGGGCGTCACGTTTGACGAACGCGCAACTCGACTCGCCGCACGGTTCTGGCCGGGACCGCTCACCATCATCGCGAGTGCGCCCGCGCAACTGGCCCGGGTGGTTCGTTCGTCGCGCGACGTCGTGGGCGTACGCGTGCCCAATGACGCGACCGTGTTGACCCTGCTTCGAGAGAGCGGACCGTTGGTGGTCACGAGCGCCAACGAACACGGCGCGCCTCCTTGCACGAGCGCCGCCGAGGTGCTCGCCACTTTCGAGGGTCGCGATGAACTCTTCGGCGTGTTCGACGACGGAACGAGGAACGCCGCGGTGTCGAGCGTGATCGACGTCTCGGGACCGGACGTGCGCGTCCTGCGACTCGGTGCGATCAGTGAGGAAGAGCTGCTCGACGAGCTCAGTCGAGCGTGAGGATGCCGTCGCGCACCCGCGCACGACGGCCGATCAACTCCTCGGCTTCGGCGTAGGTCGCCAGCACCGCGTCGAGGCTGTGACACCAAACTCGCCGCCCGTCGTCACGACGCGCCGCGGCAATGAGCCGTCGCGGCGAGCCGTCTCGCTCGTGGGTGACCGTGTAGGTCTCGACGGTGACCGCGCCGTCTTCGATGACGCAGACGGCGCGAGGAAGCGCGTCAACCTCGGCCTGTGCGCTGCGCCAACGGAATCCGTGCGCTGGCGGCGACGTGGCGTAGGTGCCCCAGGCGTGCTTGGTTGAGAACCAACCGAGTGCGCTCACGAGCCCTTGGCTCGTCGGGTCATCGCGCAGGCGTTCGACCATGGTCGCGATGGAGTGCGTGACGTAGTTGTTCCCGGGTCCGCCACCGAAGGTCAACCCGCCCGTCACCGTCGGGATGCGCGACGCGTCAAGGGGATCGATGCCGAGCACATCGCAGGCGGTTTGGACGACCGTCGGGAAGCAGCTGTAGAGGTCGAGGTGGACGAGTGCGTCAACGTCCACGCCGACCTCGCACAGTGAGCGCCAGATGGCGGCCATGGCGGGGGAGTCCTCGAGCGTGGGGCGCTCCGAGACGAACCAGTGATCGTTCGCGTCGGCGCCACTTTGGGGAAAGACCATCAGCTCGTCGGCGACGCCGAGCGACTGAGCGAGCTCGTAGCTGGTCATGATGAAGCACGCGCCCATGTCGACGGGTTGATTGGCGACCATGAGTTTCGTATAGGGAAACGCGACCATTCGATTGGTGGGCGAGGGCGTGATGATCATCTCGGCCGACGGAGCGTCGCGGAGCCAGGCGTGGGGGTTCGTCGCTGCTACTTGCGCGAAGTTCGCCCAGAGTCGCCCGACTCGTTCTCGGTGCTCGTTGATCGACCAGCCACGCCGAGCCCGGCGCGCGTTCTCAAAGAGTGGGTAGACCTCGATCGGCAACGTCAGGCCTTGGCGGTACTCCTCGGGCGTAAAGGGGATCCGGTCCTCGCCGACCATCGCGGGCGTCGCGACGTCCTCGCCCTGGGTCACCCAATCGACCCGTCGTCCTTCACGGCGCGCGAGTGCGTGCGCGTACATCGCTTCGGCGCCCACGACCGCGATCGCCTCGAGTTCGCCACGTGCGATTCGACCGGCCGACTCGTGGACTAATGACTGGGGCAGATTGCCCCCCGTCGGGGTGAGGCGAGTGCGCACGTCACGAAGGCTCAGTTCGTCGGCAACCAGTAACGCGGGGTCGCGCGGGTGCCAGGTGAACGAGCCGATTGCGACGATCTCCTCGAGCTTCTCCAGCAAGGTCCGTCCCGCGCCCGAGTCGTCCGCGGCACCGGCGAGCGAGCGCGTCATGAGTGACAGCGGGGTCGGTCGATCCTCGTAGCGAGGGTGTTCACCAGGACGAACCGTGACCTGAGCGACTCCAACGATGACCGGTGTTGTTGGTTCGATGCTCACGCTAGGTAGTCTTGCCGCTCTTCGAATCCCTGGGTACCTCCAGGTAAGGTTGGGGTCAATGCGCATTGCTCTCGGTTCGGACCACGCCGGCTACGACCTCAAGACACTGTTGAAGGGTTCGCTCATGGCGTGGGGCTACGACGTCCTCGACCTCGGTACCGAGAGCGCCACCGTGCCCGTTGACTACCCCGACTACGGCGCCGCCGTGGGCCGGGCCGTCGTCGCGGGTGACGCGGAACTTGGTGTGGCGTGCTGCGGCTCGGGTATCGGGATCGCCATGGCCGCCAACAAGGTGCCCGGCGTGCGCGCGGCGGTCGTGCACGACGTGACCTCGGGTCACCTCGCGAGGGAACACAACCACGCCAACGTGCTGTGCATGGGTGGACGGCTGACCGGCTCGACGGTTGCCGTGGAGACCCTGAAGGCCTGGCTGGACGCCATCCCTGAGCCGCGCCACGAGCCGCGAATTGAAAAACTTGCGTCGCTCGACGCCCAGTACGCGGAGAAACGGTAACGATGCCCTCACCCTTTGACGCCTGGATCACCAACGACGATGAGGTCACCACGCTGCTGGCGCGAGACTGGGATCGCCAGACGACCACGATCCAACTCATCGCGAGTGAGAACTTCGCCTCACCCGCCGTGTTGGCGGCGACCGGTTCGATACTGACCAACAAGTACGCCGAGGGCTACCCGGGACGGCGGTACTACGGGGGGAACTACGTCGTCGACGAGGTCGAAGACCTCGCACGTCGTCGCCTCACCGCCCTCTTCGGCGCCGATCACGCGAACGTCCAGCCCCACAGTGGTGCGAACGCCAACGTCGCGGTCTACGAAGCACTCCTCGAGCCCGGCGACACGATCCTCGCGATGCGCCTGGACCAGGGCGGGCACCTCACGCACGGTTCGCCGGCTTCCATCACCTCGAAGTTCTGGCACTTCGTCTCCTACGGCGTGACCCCGCGCTCGGACGACCCCGACGCACCAGGTGAACTCATCGACTTTGACAACGTGCGCGATCTCGCGCTCGAACATCGGCCCAAGTTGATCGTCGCGGGCGCCACGGCGTATTCGCGACACATCTACCCCGCGCCCTTTCGAGCGATCGCCGACGAAGTGGGCGCGCTGTTGATGTTCGACTCGGCGCACGTGGCGGGGCTCATCGCGGGAGGATCACACCCCAACCCGGTGCCCTACGCCGACGTGGTGTCTTTCACCACACACAAGACGCTGCGCGGACCACGGGGTGGCGCCATCATCTGTCGCGAGGAGCACGCGAAGAAGATCGACTCCGCGGTCTTTCCCGGACAACAAGGTGGTCCCTTGGAGCACGCGATCGCCGCCAAGGCCGTGGCCTTTCGTGAGGCGAGCCTGCCGAGTTTCTCCCTCTACACCGAGCAGATCGTCGCGAACGCGAGGGCCTTCGCCAACGCGCTCGCCAATGAGGGATTCCGGTTGGTCTCGGGCGGCACAGATAACCACATGGTGCTCTTGGACCTGCGCGAGTTCGACAGCGAGTTGACCGGCAAGGTCGCCCAAGAGGTGCTGGACCGCGCGGGGATCACGACGAATCGCAACACGATCCCCGATGACCCGCGAAGCCCGTTCGTCACCTCGGGGCTCCGCGTCGGCACCGCGGCCGAGACGACCGCGGGCATGGGCGAGGCGGAGTTCGAGACGATCGCCACGTTGATGTCGCGCGCGTTGCGTAAGCGCGACGACGAACTGGCGCTGGTCGAGGTGCGCAACGACGTGGCCGCGCTCTGTGCGACGTTCAACCCGTATGAGAACTTCACGAAGTAACTGATGGGCGATATTGTCGCGTACCTCGTGGTCGCGTTGGTGGGTGCGCTCGTCACCCTCGTCGCGAACCGACCAGCGCGCGCCATCTCGCTACGAGTGGGTTACACCGCGTTGCCCGACGATCGCAAAGTGCACACCCGCGTCACGCCCTACGGCGGCGGGGGAGCGATGTTGATCGGGTTCTGCGTCGCGCTGCTCTTCGCCTTCCTCATTCCGACGCTGCGAAACGTCATCACGTCGTCCCACGAGATGATCGGCGTGCTCTTAGCTACTGGCGTCATCTTCGTCGTCGGGCTGGTGGACGACTTTCGCGACATGAGTGCCCCGGCGAAGGTCGCGGGACAGTTTCTCGCCGCGTCGATCCTCTACTTCAGCGGGGCGACGATGTACCAGCTGAAGTTGCCCTTTGCCGGCTTTGTCGTGCTGGGTCCCTCAATCCTGCCGCTCATCACGGCCATCTGGGTCTTCGCGCTGTGTAACGCGGTGAACCTGATTGACGGGCTGGACGGACTCGCCGCGGGCATCGTCGCGATCGCCTCGGGCACGCTGTGTGTCTACGGGCTACGCCTCGAGACCCTCGGTCTGCTCCCGGCGACGAATGTCGGACCACTGATCGCGGCCTTGACGTGCGGCATCTGCGTCGGGTTTCTTCGCGACAACTTTCATCCGGCCAAGCTCTTCATGGGCGACGCCGGGGCGTTGATGCTCGGCGTCTTGATGAGCGCCTCGACGATGGTGATCGGCGGGCGAACCCCACCGGCGAGTGGTGTGACGTTCTTCTTCTTCGCGCCGCTGTTGATTCCCGTGTTCATCCTCGGGGTGCCGTTAGCTGACGCGGTGTGGGCGTTCGCCCGACGGACCGCGTCGGGGCAGGGCTTCCATACGCCCGACAAGAATCACATTCACCATCGCCTGATGCGTCTCGGTCACGGACACAGTCGCACCGTCATCATCCTGTGGTCCTGGACGGCGTTGCTCTGCGGCTTCGTGTTGCTACCGCTTTTTGACACCCGCGCCAACGTGTTCATCCCCTTAGGGGTCATGGTGCTCGTGATCGCCCTGTTCACCTGGTTCAGCCCGCTGCGCGGCCGCCTTCGGAGACGGCGCGGGGCGAGCGAAGTGGACGACGAACGCGTCGCGCGGTGACGACGCCACCCGGTGGCGACGACAAAGGTCCGGATCAGGGAAAATCGACGCTCAGGGACCTGCCGGGACTCGCGGCTTTCGCCGCCATGGGCACCACCATCGCGGGATGTCTCGCGGTGGGCGTCGTGCTCGGACTCTTCCTCGACCACCTCTGGGACCTCGCGCCTGCGGGGTTGCTACTCGGGATAGTCTTAGGAACGGTCGCGGCCGTGGTGAGTGTTGTCCAACTCGTTCGTCGTTACCTCTAAAATTGACCGCCCGTGTTAGAAAACCTCCCCACCAACACCCTCCCACGTCTCCTGCGCCGAACCACCCTTTCGGCTATCGCGGTGGGGGTTGTGGGCTTCGTGGTCGCCATCTTCATCGCCCCACCCCTGGCGGCCCTCGGCGTGGCCCTCGGCGTCGGGCTCGCGATCGTGAACTTGCGATTTCTCGACCGCCAAGCGGCGAGCGTGGAACTGCGTGGCGAGCAGAGCACCAAGGCCGTACGCCGCCAATTGGGCGGGAAGACCACTGGTCGACTGATCCTCATGACCATCGTGGTGCTGGGCTTCGTCTGGCTTAACGCACCCTTTGGAATCGGTATTGTGTCAGGGCTTGTTCTTTACCAAATCGTCTTCGTTGTGAACGTGTTGCGCGTCGTGGCGAATCAAGGAGGCTTGTAGTGCCGACCCTGTTTGCATCGGGGAATATCAGTGTGGGCGTGCACCCCGAGGCGCACGTCTTCGGCCTGACCATCGACACCGACATCGTGACCTCGACCTTGCTGGCGATGGCGATTCTCCTCTTCATGGGCTTTCGCATGCGCGCGAAAGTGACCAGCGGCGTACCGAGCAAGCCCCAACTGCTCTGGGAGCTCCTCGTCGAACAAGTCCGCGACCTCGCCGACTCCGCGATCGGCCCCAAGGGTCGGCGCTTCGTTCCGATCGGCGTCACCCTCTTCCTCTTCGTCCTGATCTGTAACTGGATTGGCTTCATCCCCTCTGCCCTGCACCCGGGCGTCTCGGCCGAGATCCTGCCGGCGCCCACCAGCGACGTGAACCTGCCCTTGGCGATGGCGCTGTTCGTGATCGTCTGGGTGCACGTCGAGTCCTTTCGTGCGCGGGGCTTTCGGGGCTACTTCCGCCACTACAAAGAGCCCTACGTCGCCCTCACCCCGATCAACGTGATCGAAGAGATCACCAAGCCCATCACCTTGACCTTTCGTCTCTTCGGGAACCTCTTCTCGGGTGGTCTGATGGTCGCGGTGATGGTCTCCCTGCTGCCGATCTTCATCTCGCCGCTCGGTGAGTTGATCTGGAAGCCCTTCGACCTCTTCATCGGCCTCATCCAGGCTTATATCTTCATGCTGTTGACGATCCTCTACTTCGCCTTTGCCACGAGCAACGAAGGTCACGAGGAACACGCCCCGGCACTCGAATCCGCGCACTAACCAACCAGGAGGAAATGAATTATGGCAACAAGCACAGATGACATCGCCAGTGCGGTACGCATCGCGGGTGCGCTCGTCGGCGGCGGTCTCGCCCTCGGCGGCGGCGCCATCGGCGCGGCCATCGGTGACGGTTTGGCCGGTAGCCAGACCATCGCGGCGATTGCTCGTCAACCCGAGATTGAAAACAAGGCCCGTCAGTACTTCTTCTTGACCGTCGGCCTGGTGGAGGCGATGTACTTCATCAACCTGTTGTTCATGGTCGTCTTCGTCTACGTCTTCGAGAAGCACTAGTTCTGACGCGTCGACCCAGGTGGGTCGACGCGAACGCAGTTCCTTAAGAAAGAAGGTCTCACGAGATGATGGCGACGTCAATCTTCCTGCTGCCGAACGGTACGTTCTTCGTCGAACTGCTGGTGGTGGCGGTCATTTTGTTCCTCATGACGAAGTACATCCTGCCGCCCCTCAACAAGGCGCTCGAAGCCCGTCAGGACAAGATCCGCACCGCCCTCGAGGCGGCCGACGCCGCGAATGAGGAGGCCGCCGAAGCGGACAACGAGCGCGCCAAGGTGCTCGCCGAGGCACGCGATCAAGCGCGCCTCATTGTTGCCGGTGCTCAAGAGACCTCGGACCAGTTAAAGGCCGAAGCTGCCGGTCGCGCGCAGCTCGAGTACGACCGCATCGTCGCCACCGCCCAGAGCGAAGTCACCGCCGCGCGCCAGCACGCGATCGATGACGCCTCGGCGAGGATTGGCGAGATCGTTTTCGAACTCGTGACCAAGATCGTCGCGCGCGAAGTTGACCAAAGCACCCACGACGACCTGGTGCGAGAAGCCGTCGCCGCGCTCCACGCGGAAGCCGCCAAAGAGGCGACCCGCTAACCATGCTGCCCAAGCTCGAAGGATTCGCCGCCGCCCTCTTGGGCCGACTCGACGCGCCAGCGCTCACCAGCGTGGTCAGTGACCTCGCGGCGCTGCAGTCGACGATCCTCTCGCGCGGCGATCTCTCGGCGGTCTTGACCGACACCTCCATTGCCGGCGTTGCGCGCGGCCAGGTCCTGGGTGATCTTTTGCGCGACAAGGTGAACGCTGCGACGTTGCGCCTGTGCGTCTACGCCGCCACCGCCTCGCCGGCGCAAGAAGTACCTCGCGCCATCGACGAGTTGCACTACGTGGCGCGCACGCTGGCGGAGACGGGCGCGTTCATTCACCCCAACCTGGGTCTCCTCGCCGCCCGTCGACGCGTCGGCGGGTACGCGGACGCGCTGCTCGATGAGATCGACGCGCAGAACTTCTCCTCGGTCGAAGACGACCTCTTCCGGTGGGCGCGCACCATCGAGGCGAACGACGCACTGCGCCACCTCCTGCTCGACCGTGACGCACCGCTCCAGGCGCGCCTCGGTTTGACGACCCAACTCTTAGAGGGCAAGGTCGATCCCGTGTCACTGGAGCTCGCGCGATTCACCATCACCGGTGGTCGGGCGCGCGACGTGGTGGGCACGCTGGACTTCCTCGTCGACTACGTCGCTCGCGCGCGCGACTGGCGCGTGGCGCGCGTGCACGCCGCGCGCACGCTCGACGACGCGAGTCAGGCCGAACTCGTCCGGTCCCTCTCCGCCTTGACCGGCAAGGACGTCGAACTCCAGATCGCCGACCAACCCGACTTGTTGGGCGGGGTACTCGTCGAGATCGGCGATCTTCGACTCGACGCAACCACGCGTGGACGTTTGGGCGCGCTACGCGAGGCAGTCGCCTCTCGTCAGTTGCTCGAGTCCACTTTGAATCGAATTGACTAAGAAAAGGACAGTGTCATGACCGAACTCACCATTAGCGCCAGCGAGATCACTGAGGCGCTGCGCAAACACGTGAACGACTTCGACCCCACGGTGGCGGCCGAGCAGGTCGGCCGCGTCGTCGAAGTGGGTGACGGCATCGCGCGCGTCTCCGGGCTGCCCTCGGCGAAGGTGAACGAGCTCCTCGAGTTCGAAGACGGCACGGTAGGTCTCGCCATGAACCTGGACGAAGAGACCATCGGCGCAGTCGTCCTCGGATCGGTCGACCGGATCGAAGAAGAACAGGTCGTTCGCGCGACCGGACGCATCCTCTCGATGCCGGTGGGCGACGGACTGCTCGGACGAGTCGTGAACGCGCTCGGCGACCCCATCGACGGCAAGGGACCACTGGTCAACCCGAAGGTCCGGCGCATGGAGGTCCAAGCGCCCGGCATCACGGGTCGCCAGCCCGTGAGTGAGCCGCTCCAAACGGGTATCAAAGCCATTGACGCAATGACGCCCATCGGACGAGGACAGCGCGAACTCATCATCGGTGACCGCAAGACTGGTAAGACGACGGTCGCGATCGACACGATCTTGAATCAGAAGGGCCAGGGCGTGAAGTGCATCTACGTCGCCGTGGGCCAGAAGAACTCCTCGGTCGCCCAGACCGTCAAGACCCTGGAGGACTTCGGGGCCTTCGAGTACACCGTCGTCGTGGTGGCCGGTGCCGGCGACCCCGCACCCTTTAAGTTCCTCGCCCCCTACGCGGGCTGCGCTATCGGACAGGAGTGGATGGAGAACGGCGAACACGCGCTGGTGGTCTACGACGACCTCTCCAAGCAGGCCGAGGCCTATCGCCAGATCTCCTTGTTGCTGCGTCGCCCACCGGGCCGCGAGGCCTACCCCGGTGACGTCTTCTACCTCCACAGTCGCCTACTGGAGCGCGCGGCGAAGCTGAGCGACGAGCTCGGTGGCGGGTCCCTGACCGCCCTGCCGATCATCGAGACCAAGGCCGGTGACATCTCGGCCTACATCCCCACCAACGTCATCTCGATCACCGACGGGCAGATCTTCTTGCAGAGTGACCTCTTCTACTCCGGTGTTCGTCCGGCCATTGACGTGGGTAACTCCGTCTCGCGCGTCGGTGGCGCCGCCCAGATCAAGGCGATGCGTGCCGTCGCGGGTACCTTGAAGATTGACCTCGCGCAGTTTCGCGACTTAGAGGCCTTCGCGACCTTCGGTTCGGAACTTGACAAGTCCTCCCAGCAGCAACTCGACCGGGGCTACCGCCTCACCGAACTGTTAAAGCAGGGCCTGAACGCGCCGGTCCCCGTCGAGGAACAAGTCGTCGCGATCTACGCCGGCACCAAGGGTTGGCTCGACACCGTTCCGGTTGAGGACGTCACGCGCTTCGAAGCGGAACTGATGACCGACTTTCGCGCGAAGCACGCCGACCTCTTAAAGGAGATCCGCGACACGCTGGCCCTGCCCGACACCGCGAAGCTCGACGCCGCCTTGAAGTCCTTCCTCGACAGCTTCGCGCCGAGTCACTAAGTAACGACGAGAGAGAGAAAGGAGGAATCGTGGCCGGAGGCCAAGAACGAGTACTACGCCGACGCATCCGCTCGGTGCAGTCGACGCGCAAGATCACCAAGGCCATGGAGCTCATCGCGGCGTCTCAGATTCCTCGCTCCCTCGCGCGCATCGTCGCGAACCGCCCGTACCGAGCGGGCATGCAACGCATCCTCTTAGAGGCGGCGTTGGGTGATCCAACGGGCGCCAAGAAACTCCTCGCGTTACCCGAAAAGGTCGAGACCGCGCTGGTGCTGGTCATCACGGGCGACCGGGGACTCTCGGGACCGTACAACAATGCGTCCTTGCGCGCGGGGGAGCGACTCGTCGCCCAACTGCGTCGCGAGGGCGCGACGGTGCGACTGTTCTGCGCGGGCAAGAAGGCGGCCGCCTACTACCGGTTCCGCGGCCTCGAGGTCGAAGAGAGCTTCGTCGGCGTCGTGGACCGACCGACGTTCTCTCAGGCCCAGGACATCGCGCGACGACTCGCGGGCCCCTTTATGGCGGGCGAGACCCAGCAGGTCTTCATCGTCTCAACCCGTTACTTCTCGGCCGGATCGCAGAGCGTCGAGGTCGAACAACTCCTGCCCCTCGTGGTCCCCGAACTACCAGAGGACCCGGCCGAAAAGGAACTGAAGGGTTACACCGAGTTCGAGCCGGAAGTCGAGAAACTGCTCTTCTTCTTGATGCCGCGATTCTTAGAGAGCGAAGTCTTCTCCGCGCTCATCGAAGGCGCGGCCGCCTTTCACACCTCGCAGCAACGCGCCATGGCGGCGGCGACGGAGAACGCCGACGAACTCGGCCAGACCTTGACACGCGTGATGAACCGAGCCCGCCAGGACTCGATCACCACCGAGATTATGGAAATCGTGGGCGGCGCCGAAGCGCTCCGCTCGGGAAAGTGAGAATCAAATGACCGTGGCACCAGAAACAACCAAACTCGAAACGGGGCGCGTCGTCGCGATCGCCGGACCCGTGGTGGACGTGGAGTTCCCACCCCACGCCCTGCCCGAGATCAACCACGCCGTCGAGATGGACATCGAGCTCGACGGCGCGACGATCACCGTCGTCGCCGAGGTCGCCCAACAGATCGGTGAGGGTCGCGTGCGCTGCGTGTGCATGAAGCCGACCGACGGACTCGTACGCGGCGCCATTGTGCGTCAGAGCGGGCGGGGCATCACCGTCCCGGTGGGCGACGCCGTGCTCGGTCACGTCTTTAACGTGATCGGCGAGTCACTCGACACCGACGACATCGGCGTCGTGGAGGACCACTGGGAGATCCACCGCAACGCGCCCGCCTTCGACCAGTTAGAGCCGCGCGCCACGATGTTCGAGACGGGCATCAAGGTCGTCGACCTCTTGGCGCCCTACGTGCAGGGTGGCAAGATCGGACTCTTTGGCGGTGCGGGCGTCGGCAAGACGGTGTTGATCATGGAGATGATCCGACGCGTCGCCGAGCAGCACGACGGCGTCTCGGTCTTCGCGGGGGTGGGGGAGCGAACCCGCGAGGGCACCGACTTGCTGCTCGAGATGCGCGAGTCCGGCGTCATTGAAAAGACCGCGCTCGTCTACGGCCAGATGGACGAGCCGCCGGGCGTGCGCCTGCGCGTGGCGTTGGCGGCCCTCACCATGGCCGAATACTTCCGCGACGTCAAGAACCAGGACGTGTTGTTGTTCATCGACAACATCTTCCGTTTCGTGCAAGCGGGCTCGGAAGTCTCGACGCTGCTCGGTCGCATGCCTTCGGCGGTCGGCTACCAGCCAACGCTGGCTGATGAGATGGGCGAGCTCCAAGAGCGCATCACCTCGACCCGCGGTCACTCGATCACGTCGCTCCAGGCCGTCTACGTGCCGGCGGACGACTACACCGACCCGGCGCCCTTTACGACCTTCACCCATTTGGACGCCACGACGGAGCTGAGTCGTCAGATAGCCGCGTTGGGTATCTACCCGGCGGTCGACCCGCTGACCTCGACGTCGAACATCCTGGCGCCAGAAATTGTCGGGGACCGTCACTACGCCGTCGCGCGTCAGGTCCAGCAGATCCTCCAGCGCAACAAGGAACTCCAAGACATCATCGCGATCTTGGGACTGGACGAACTCTCCGAGGAAGACCGCATCACGGTCACTCGGGCGCGCAAGATCCAGCGCTTCTTGTCCCAGCCGATGTTCGTCTCCAAGGTCTTCACCGGCATCGACGGCATCAACGTCCCGGTGGCTGAGACGATCGAGTCCTTCGAGCACCTCGTCAAGGGCGACCTCGACCAGTACCCCGAGCAGGCGTTCTTGAACGTCGGGGGCGCCTCAGGGGTCGAGGCGAAGGCCGCGGCGATCGCCAAGGGCTGATGGCAACGCTCACCGTCGAAATCGTGACGCCCGAGGCGCCGCTCTTCTCGGGCACCGCCGCGGCGCTCGTGGCGCGCTCCTCCGAGGGCGACTTCACGATCCTGCCGCAGCACACCTCCACCGTGGGCGACGTGGTCTCTTCCATCGTGCGCGTCGAGACCGCCGAAGGGACCTTGGCCTTTGCGGTGCACTCGGGCTTCTTCCAAGTCGGCAAGGGACTCGGTGAGGACGAGACGCTGGCGACCGTGCTCGCGGGGGTGGCCGAGCGGACCAGTGAGATCGACGTCGCGCGCGCGCAAGCCGCCAAGGACGCCGCCGAAGCGAAACTGGCCGCCGTCAATCGTGCCGACCACGGCGACGACGAAGAACAACTCGTCGCGCTCGCGGCACTCGAACGTGCGCAGCTGCGCCTGCGCGCCGCGGAGTTCAGCGCGTCTTAACGAGCCGAGACGTAGTCCAGTAGGTCCTTCTTGTCGTGTTCGAGTTCTTCGAGCCTCGCCTTGACGACGTCGCCGATCGAGACCAGGCCCACCAGTCGACCGTCGTCGACGACGGGGACGTGACGAAAGCGTCGCTCCGTCATCATCGTCATCAGGTCATTGAGTTCGGTGGTGGGTGCACACACCGACACGTCGGCGCTCATGAGCTCGGCGACTTTCATTTCGAGCGCGCCGGCGCCCGAGGTCGCGAGTGCGCGAACGACGTCACGTTCGGAGAACATCCCCGCAATGGGCGCCTTCGCCCCGGTCACCACGAGGGCGCCGATGCCGCGCTCCTTCAAGAGCGCCACCGCGTCAGCCACGCTGCGTTCTTGGGAGATTGTTGCGACGTCACTACCCTTCGTCGCCAGAAGATTTGACACCTTCATACCGCCTCCTTTTCGTTCACAGACTCGTGAACCGCCCCCTTGGGACTCTGATTCGAGGCTAGGTCCGAGGACCACGACGTGCAACCGATCAGGCGGCACGAGGCCGTCACACGAGCGTCAAAAACCGGCGGTCGTAAATTCTTGAAGCTTGTCGTGACGGTGGAAGGTTTCGATGGTGCGCACGGTGCCCGAGCGCGAGCGAACGACCAAAGATTGAGTGGTGGCCCCGAAATCGTAGAAGCGAACTCCCCGCAGGAAGTCGCCGTCGGTGATGGCCGTGGCGGAGAAAAAGCAGTTGTCACTCGCGACTAAATCGTCGGTCATGAGCACTCTTGTGAAATCGTACCCAAGGGCCTCCGCGTCGCGACGAACCTCCTCGGAGTTGGCGTGCAGCACGCCTTGGATCTCGCCGCCGAGACCCTTCAAGGCGGCTGCGGCGATGACGCCCTCGGGCGTGCCGCCGATGCCGAGTAACACGTCGACGCCCGAGTTCGGCCACCCCGTCGCGATAGCGCCCGCGACGTCACCGTCAAGAATTGAGATCACGCGAGCGCCGGCTTCGCGAACCTCCGCGACGAGGTCGTCGTGACGCGGGCGATCGAGGATGACGACGCCGAGCTCTTGGACCGGCTTGTTGAGGCGCTTGGAGAGTTCGGTCAGATTGTCGGTGGCCGATGCGTTGACGTCAACGGAACCACGTCCGCGGGGTCCCACGGCAATCTTCTTCATGTAAAAGCACGGGCCGGGATTGAACATCGAGCCGCGCTCGGAGAGTGCGATCACTGAGAGCGCGCCATTTCGCCCCATCGCGGTGAGCGTCGTGCCGTCGACGGGATCGACCGCGACGTCCACCTGGGGCGGACGACCGTCGCCGATCTGCTCGCCGTTATAGAGCATCGGGGCTTCGTCCTTCTCGCCCTCACCGATCACCACGACGCCATCCATCGCGACGGCGCCCAAGACGAAGCGCATCGCGTCAACGGCCGCGCGATCAGCGGCGTTCTTGTCGCCGCGTCCCGCCCAGCGGGCCGACGCAATGGCCGCGGCTTCGGTGACTCGAATCAACTCGAGGGCAATATTGCGATCGGGCCGATCAGGTGGCTGCACAGGGCCAGCGTACTGCGCCGCTCGTTTTGGCCCAAATGAGGCAAAGACCCCGTACGTAGCAGCGGCAATACTTGAGGGGTGCGTTCACTCCTCATCAAGCCCGCCGGTCCCTTAGAGGGTGAGGTTCGAGCTTACGGGGCGAAGAATGCGGTCTTAAAAGAGATGGCCGCCTGCCTGCTCGCGACCGGCGAACACCGGCTCACCAACGTGCCCAACATCAGCGACGTCGTGGTGATGAGCGAGCTCCTCGAAGCACTCGGGTGCTCGGTCGACGTACCCGCGGAGCACGAACTGCGCGTCGTGGTCCCCGAGCGTGACGCGCTGCACCCGGTGGCGCCGGCCCACCTCTTTGAGGCGATGCGCGCCTCCATCGTCGTGCTCGGCCCCTTGCTCGCGCGTTGCGGCGAAGCCAACATGGCCCTGCCCGGTGGCGATGACTTCGGGCAGCGCCCGATCAACTTCCATACTGAGGGCCTCACGGCGATGGGCGCGACGTTTCGCAACGACCGCACTTCCATCCACGCGACCTCGACGTCGCCGCGACTTCGCGCGACGCGCGTCACCTTGGAGTACCCGAGCCACACCGCGACGGACAACCTCTTGATGGCCGCCGTCCTCGCCGAGGGACGAACGATTATTGACAACGCGGCGCGCGAACCCGAGGTCGAAGACCTCGGTCGCCAACTCATCGCGATGGGCGCTCACGTCGAGGGACTCGGCACCTCCCTGCTCACCATCGATGGTGTGGTGGAACTTCACCCCGCCACCCACGAGGTCGTCACCGACCGCGTGGTCACCGCCACGTACCTCGCCTCGGGTCTCATCACCGGCGGTGCCGTGCGAGTGGTCGACGCGCGTCCCGAGCACATGGTGATGTTGCTACGCAAACTCGACGCCATGGGCGCCGAGCTCGAACTCGCTGGCGAAGGTGTCGCGGTGCGCGCGCGCGGTCGGCTGCGGGCGGTGGACATCTCGACCTTGCCCTACCCGGGAGTGGCGACGGACTACAAACCACTGATGACGACGATGCTGAGCGTCGCCGAGGGTGTGTCGGTCGTCACCGAGAACCTCTTCACCGGACGATTTCGCTACGTGGACGAACTGGTCCGGCTCGGGGCGAACGTGACGACCGAAGGGCATCACGCGATGATCCGCGGCGTAGAACGCCTGACCGGCACGTCGGTGCACGCGAGCGACATTCGCGCGGGTGCGGCGCTGATCCTGGCGGGCCTCATCGCCGACGGTGAGACGACGTTTACGGGCCTCGAGCACGTGGAGCGTGGCTACGACGATTTGGTGGGACGCCTCAGCGCGCTGGGCGCCCACATCGAACGCTTCTCGTGATCTCGCGCGACCCCGAGGAGTTAGTGGCAGCGGCGCGGACCGGTTCGCGCACCGCGCTGGCGCGACTGTTGACCTTCGTCGAGTCCGGGGGGGTTCGACAACGCGAGAGCGTGGCGCTCGCCTACACCACGCCCGCACCCTACGTCGTTGGTCTGACCGGTCCGCCGGGGGCGGGAAAGTCCACGATCACCGATCGCCTCATCACCTTCGCGCTCTCGCGCGGCGCGCTCGGCGAGGACGAGACCTTCGACCAGGTGGGCGTGCTGTGCGTCGATCCGAGCTCTCCTTTCACCGGTGGCGCGATCTTGGGCGACCGGATCCGCATGCAGGACCACGCGACGAACGACCACGTGTTCATCCGCTCGATGGCCACCCGCGGCCACCTCGGGGGACTCTCCTTGGCGGTGCCCGACGCGCTACGGGTCATGGGCGCGGCGGGCTTTCCCCTCGTCTTCGTCGAGACCGTCGGCGTCGGTCAGATGGAAGTCGAGATCGCCTCGGCCGCCGACACGACGGTGGTGGTGACCAATCCCGGGTGGGGCGATTCGATGCAGGCCAATAAGGCTGGCCTGCTCGAAGTGGCGGACATCTTCGTCATCAACAAGGCCGACCGCCCGGGGGTCCGCGAGACTCGTCGCGACTTAGAACAGATGCTCGACCTCGGCCGAGCGAGAGCGTGGCGGCCGATGATCATCGAGACGAGCGCCACCAACGACGAGGGCACCGAGGCGCTCTTCGACGCGATCGCGCTGCACCGTCGCTACCTGGACAAGGATCTGCTCCTCGAGGCGCGTCGCGCTCGCACGCGCGTCGAGCTCGACAAAGTGGTTCACGTGCTGGTTCGTTCGCGCGTCGCCGATCTCGCCAAGGGTGACGCGTACGAGGAGCAGATTGAGGCGCTGCTCGATGGTTCGACTGATCCGTACCGCGCCGCGGAGAAACTGTTGGCCGAATCGTGATTGCGACGTCGGTCGCCTACGACCTCGTCTTCATCGTCCATATCGTGGCGGCCGTCACCACGATCATCGTGTTCGTGACAATGCGGTTCGCCGCCATGAGCGTCGCGCGTGGCGTCGACGCGAAGACCCAGGCGGTCCGTTTCCCCGAGCGCCGCAACTGGGCGGCGCGCTCGATACACGTCTTGCCCCTTACGGGTGTGATCATGTCGCTCAGCGGTGGTCACTCCGTTTCCTTCTCGCGGCCGTGGGTGGGGGTGGGGATCATCCTCTACCTGGCGGCGGCGGGTCATCTGGAGGCGCGAGCGCTCCCTGAGGAGCGCGTCGTCGCGAGCACCATCGCGCGCGACGGTGTGGCGTCTCGCGCTCAGGGTCGCCACCTCGTGGGATCGATCGACATTCTTCTCGTGCTCATCGCGGCCGCACTCGTCACCATGCTCGTTCAGTTCTAGGACCGGTTCGCTGCGTCGGGCGACGCGAACTTGACTCCGACGAGTCCGCACACCATCGATGTCGATACCGCTCTCGCGACCTAGGACGAAGCGGTCCCTCGCAGCACGAGAGGACGAAACCGCCGCGCGCTCGAAAAGAGCACGAGGTCCAGCGCCGCGAAACTCGCCAGGGCGAGAGGAACCGCGTGCACCCCGAAGTGCGACACGAGGAGACTGACGATGCCCGGCCCGGCTACTCCTCCGACCATCAACAACACGATGAGTAAGGAGAGTCCGTCGCTGTCGTGCGGGCAAAGCGTGGTGTACCAGATCAACCCCATCGGGAAGACCGACGCCAAGATGAGCCCGAGCAGTGGGAACGCGTAGGGCGCCACCGGGTTGAAGAACGCCGCGCCGCTGACGAGGACCGCGAGCGCGAGACCGCCGAGCACCAACTTCGTCGCCGACGTCCAGCGATAGAGCGGACCCCCGAGTGAGCGACCCACTGTCATCCCCGTCCAAAACCCGGCCGTCACCAGACTGCCCAAGGTCTCGCTGTAACCGACGCCGTGGAGTTGTGTGGCCATCCATCCCGACGCACTCGTCTCGAGAGCGACGTAGAAAATGAAGGCCACCGAAAAGGTAATGAGGATCGCTCGACGCCCGGGCGTGTTCGTGATCTCTTCTTGGAGGGGTTCGCTGCGTAACGGCGGTGCGTGCACGCCCGCGTTGGTCGAGGTGAGCAGCAGCGCCAGCACGGCGAGGCCGATAAAGAGTTCGGGAAAGTTGCTCGGCCGAATCGCGATGATGATGAGCGGACAGATCACCGCGCCGACGCCGTAGCCGGCATTTCCCACGCTCAGGCGGTGCGCCCGGCCGACGATCGCCGTTCGAGCGAGCAACGTATTGAGGGCAATATCGAGCGTGCCAAAGCCCAGTCCGACCACGAAGATGCCGGCGAGGAACCCTAGCCAACGATGCGAGAGCATCGAGCCCGCGGCGCCGAGCGCGACCGCCACCAACGAAACGGTGAGCACGACTCGCCCCGAGAGACGTTTCAGTCCGAGCCAACCGGGTAACGCTCCAACCGAGGCGCCCACGAAATAGACGCTGAGCGCGAGCCCGGCACTCGGCAACGAGAGGTGAAACCGATGGGTGAAGCTCCCGAGGAGCGGTCCAAACATGGAAGAGACCGCACCGATGAGGATGAAGGCACCCGTGGCGCCCGCGAAGGCGAGGGGTTGAAAGGAGACTTCGGTACTTGGGGTGACGGGAGTGGGCGAAGTCTCTGGAGTCACGGGCTGCACCAATTCTACGGTCGCTGACAATTTCGCTTTCGCTCGTTCACGCCCAAGTGCGACGACAGATTCTTCGTGTCTCGTATCACGCAGCGATGTGCGCAGGCCCTACGTCGGGGCGCGTCAGCGTTCCATGAAGGTGCGAATGCTACTGTTTGCAGGATTTCAAGTTCTGACAGGGGTAGTGATGGTTCGTGAAAAGTCCAACACTTTTCGCCATATTCTCGACGTCACCGAGCAAGTATTGGCGAACAGCGACGGGCACAAGATTCGCATGGAGGACATCGCCAAACTCGCGCACGTCAGCGAACCAACGATTTACTACCACTTCAGTTCGCGTAACCAGCTCATCGCGGAAGCGCAGGTTTCGGCCTATCTCAAATTGACGAGCCCGCTGCACAAGTACCTCGACCTCGCCGAAGCCGCGATCGTCGCGAAGGATCACGATAGCTACGTCAGCGCGGTCAGTGAAAACGTGGCGAAGGCCTGGTCGTACGGCGTCACCGACGACAAATGGAAGATCGCGCGCCTCTTCATCGACATCTGGTCAGACCCGAAGACCCAAAAGGAGTTCTGCGAGATGCTCGACACGCAGCTCGATCGGTGGATCAACGTGATTGACGCGTCGAAGCGACTCGGCTGGACCGATCCCGAGATCGACACGATGGCGCTGGTGACCTCGTGCTGGGCCGGCTCGATCGGCCAGGCGATCTTCGTGAACTCGAAGCGCCTGCAGTACTCGCCCGAGAGCATCCGTGACTTCTACGTGAAGATCAGCGGCCACAAGGTGCCGTAACCCCCGACGGCCTGACCGATTCCCACCGGTACGCTGCGTGAGTGTTCGTGGTCACCAATGAGCGGTTCGAGGAGTTGGCGAGCGAAGCGCTGGCGTCACTGCCCGAGGCGCTCTCCTCCCAGATCGACAACGTGGCGATCATCGTCGCCGACAACGCGGGTGGTCGTCCGCTCTACGGTCTCTACGAAGGTATCCCCTTGACCAAGCGCGGTCCCACCAGTTACAGCGCGGTGATGCCCGATCGCATCACGCTCTTCCAGGCCGAAATCTGTCAGTCGTGCAACAGTGAAGAGGAAGTCAGGGCGCAGGTCAGAAAGACGGTCCTGCACGAAGTGGCGCACCATTTCGGGATCAGCGACCCTCGTCTCAAGGAGCTCGGCTGGGCGTAGCGACTGGCTGATTGACCGGCGGCGGTGGCTTCAACTACTCTGCAGCCATTCGACCCAACGCGTCGCGAGATGGAGGAGCGCATGACCCGTCCAACTACCTTCGTACGTCGGCACCCTCGCCCAACGATGCTGCTTGCTTCGTGCGCTCTCTTGATCGGTCTCAATGGAGTGACGATAGTGACGACCTCCAGTGTCGCGTCGGCCGCGGTCAACTCCTTCACCTTTTCCGGGGGTCTTAACGGAACCTTGAAGCTCATTCCGGCCGACGACTGCGGAGGGTCCAGTGGCGGCGAGACGCAACTCGACAGCATCGTCGGAAAGCTCAAGGGCTCGAAGACCGATCAGTGGACGATCATCGTCATCGCGCCGAAGAACGGCACGTTCACGATCAAGCCCGCGACGACGGGCCTCGCGTCGAGCACCGTGACTCTGGAGACTCCGGGGAAGAACGTCGCGTTGTCCTGGGACGCGACGAAGGGCTCCATCACCGCCAACGGCAACTCCGGTTCGGTGAACGTGACGCTGAAGGGCACCACCGGCGGGGCGAGTGGGACCGTGAAGATCAAGGGAAGTTGGGACTGCCCGTCGTAGCGAGGCACCGCGGCAGCGCTAATCGGCGCGGCGGACTTCGCTCTTGACCGTTCGTTCGTGGTGGAGCACTCGGAGGATCTCCTCGTAGGGTCCCAGCACGAAGGCTTCATCTCCACCCGCGAACCTCGTCCCTCGACGAGGCGGGTGCTCGAGTGTGCCGTCGGCGTTGGCGCGGCGCAGGGCGATCACCCGAGTACGCGCCGAGAGGTCCGCCATGGCGAGACCCCGGAGGCCGCCATCCTCACCAACGGCGACCTTGCCCACCAAGAACGGCTGTTGGCCGACGTAGAAGGTGCTCAAGATGTCGAGCCCCAACGCGGCACCGACGAACCAGGGGGCCGCGAGCGCCGAGGTGGAGCGGACGTTGCGGAAGCCGAACTTCTCCTCCATCATTCGCGCGAGTTGGCGGTCGAACACGCGCACCGTCACCGGCACCTGCTCCCAGCGTTCGCCGAGTGACTCTCTGATGGCGAGGGCGGTCTCGATATTGGTGAGGTCCGCGCTCGTCAGCACGGCGACCGCGGCGGCGTCGTCGAGATTCACCATCCCGTGGGTCTGGCGTTGCGTGGCGTCAGCGACGAGCACGGGCACGCCGAGGGCGCGGGCCTGGGCCAGGTACCGGTTACTCGGGTCCCGCTCCACGACCACCACGCGCTGGCCTTGGTCGATGAGTCCTCGGACCACGCTGATGCCGACCGACCCGAGACCGATCACGACGACGTGATCGACCATCCCGGGAACCTCCAATCGTCCGAGTGACTGTTCGATGCGGCGCGAGACCAAGAGATTCGTGAAGAGCGCGAAGGCCGTCGACAGCAATGCCACGCCCGCCGCGATCATCACGATTCCGAAGACTTTCATCCACGCCGACTGCGTGGCGAAGGAGTAGTCGCCGAAACCGACGGTCGCGACGGTTTCGATCGTGAAGTACAACGAGGAGAGGAGCGAGAGATGTTCGTGGGGGTCACGAACTCGGTAGCCGACGCGCAGGATCACCGTCGAGACGGCGATCAACGCGAGTAGACCCACCGCCACGAAGGCGAGGGCCTGATTCCCTTCACGCAGTGACGTGCGCACCTGGCGGCTCACTCGGCGCAGGAGGCCCACTCGTCGCAGCGGCGCCCTCGCGGGACCCGCGACGTCGACGCCGTAGTGCTGAAGTTCCTCGCGCGTCCCGAGGACCGCGACGCGGTCGCCCGGTTTCACCGGGTAGTCGCGTCCGGGGCATTGGACGAGGGTGGAGCCGTCACCGGGCATGACCGCGACCGGCGCGAGGTCGCCGAAGTGCGCGCGAAACGTCTCGTGTCGATCGGGCACGTCCGGCACGTCGGTTTGGACCACGAAGAACTCCACGCCGGCGAGTTCGATGTCGTGGACCGGACGCTGGAGGCACGCTTCGACGAACGACGGTGCCGCGAGTGATGCGCTGTCGAGCACGGTGCCCGGTCCCGTAACCCGACCGAGCGCCCCCGCGACCGAAGGATTCGCGAGTTGGACCACGAGGCGGATATCTGGCCGTAGTTCGTGGACCCGCAGCGCGGTCTCGAGCGTGTGAATGTCGTCGATCTCCACACAGACCACCGCAACGGCTCCGTCGATACCCGCCTCAAGCAAACCATCGCCGACTCGAGCGTTGGCGTGAACGTGCGTGACGCCCCAGGTGGCGAGCTGGCGATCGAACATGGTGCCCGTGGCGTCATCGAGCACGACGACGTCGGTGTCACTGAGACGGAACTGTTCAACGATTCGTAGCCCGATGCCCCGGAGGCCACAGACGATGACGTGACCGCGCCGATGACGACTCTCGGGCGGCTCCATAAGGAATTGTGCCGAAGCCACGAAGGTGGTTGGTTGCCGCAGGATTAAATGTGTGGGCGTGCTCGCGCTAGAGGAACGAGGCGTGTCCGACCATGCCGGCGGCAACGGTGGCGTTGGTGACCTCGTCGATCAACACGAAACTCCCGGTCACGCGATCTTCTCGGTAGTCGTCGACCACCAACGCATCGGCGGTCAGCAGCGTCGCGAGGCCGATCTCGTTGGTGGCGAGTGACGCAGCGTCATTGACCGAGAGCGAGGCAATGTCGATGACCCCAGTGATCGCCTGGACGCGCACGGGGGTGGATTTGGTCGTGTGTTTCAAGCGAAGTCGTTGTCCGCCGACGCTTAAGGGACGTTCGCCAAACCAGCAGATGGTCGCTTCGAGTTCTCTCGTCACCGTGGGCAGTGGTGCGCTCGCGATCAAGTCGCCGCGACCGGCGTCGGTCTCGTCGGACAAGTCGAGGTCCGCCGCGAGCCCGACGACGGCCTCGAGGCGTGACTCGCCGCCGAAGTTGATCGCCCGGATGGTGGTCTCGACGTTCGCGGGCAAGAGCGTCACCTTGTCGCCGACGCGGAAGGCCTCGCCGCTCACCATCCCCGCGTAGGTCCGGCCGCCCCCCGGTTGTCGCAACACCCACTGAATGGGCAAGCGCGCGCCTTGGGCGACTTCCCAGGACCCGGCTTCGGAGGCCTCGAGGGCGTCGAGCACCGTCGGCCCGTCGTACCAGGGTGTGTTCATCGAACTCGTCACCACGTTGTCGCCCAGTAACGCGGAGACTGGAATGACCACCATCGAGGTGAAGCCCAACTCCCTCGAGAGTGTCTCGATCTGATCGACGACACGTTGGAAGGCGACCTGCGACCAGGCGGCCGTGTCCATCTTGTTGACCGCCACGACAATGGAACGCACCCCGAGTAGCGCGGCGATGCAGAGGTGACGACGGGTCTGTTCCTTGAGGCCCGAGGTGACGTCGAGGACGGCGAGCGCGAGGTCGGCCGTCGAGGCGCCCGTCGCCATGTTCCTCGTGTACTGCACGTGGCCGGGGCAGTCCGCGATAATGAACTTTCGAGTGGGGGTGGTGGCGTATCGATACGCCACGTCAATGGTGATGCCCTGTTCGCGCTCGGCGCGCAGACCGTCGGTGACGAAGCTGAGGTCCAAGTCGCCGATGCCGCGCTTCTCCGACGCCGCGACGACGGCGTCCAGCTGGTCGTCGAAGAGCTGGCGCGTGTCGACGAGGAGACGACCAATCAGTGTCGACTTCCCGTCATCGACCGAACCGATCGTGGCCAGGCGGAGTAAATCCTTGGTGGCTAACTCCATCTAGAAGTAGCCCTCACGCTTTCGGTCCTCCATGGCCGTCTCAGAAAACTTGTCGTCGCCGCGCGTCGCCCCTCGTTCGGACACGTTCGCGATAGCGACCTCTTCGATGATGGTCTCAATGGTGTCAGCGAAGGAGACCACTGCGCCGGTGCAGTTGGCGTCGCCGACCGTACGAAAGCGCACCATCTTGTTCACTACGTCCTCGCCGGGACGGGGCTCGACGAACTCGCCGACCGCGAGCCACATCCCGTCGCGCAAGACCACGTCCCGCTGGTGAGCGAAGTAGATCGAAGGGAGGTCCATCTTCTCTCGCCCGATGTACTGCCAGACATCGAGTTCGGTCCAGTCCGAGAGGGGAAACGCGCGCACGTGCTCGCCGGGATTGACCTTGCCCTGGTAGAGCTGCCAGAGTTCGGGCCGCTGTTGGCGCGGGTCCCACTGACCAAAGGCGTCTCGGAAGCTCAGCACGCGCTCTTTCGCGCGAGCCTTGTCCTCGTCGCGTCGGGCGCCGCCGAAGGCCGCGTCAAAGGAGTTCGTGGTGATCGCCTCGAGCAGCGTGACGCTTTGGAGGCGGTTGCGCGATCCGAGGTGGCCGGGATCGGCGACTTTTCCCTGGTCGATCGTGTCTTGAACCGATGCGACAACGAGACGCGCCCCGGCCGCTTCGACCGCGCGGTCACGGAAGTCGAGTACCTCGGCGAAGTTCTGTCCGGTGTCGATGTGCAGCACGGGGAAGGGGAGTTGCTGGGGCGCGAAGGCCTTCGCGGCGAGGTGCAGCAGCACCGCAGAGTCCTTGCCGCCCGAGAAGAGCAGCACGGGACGCTCGCATTCGGCGACGACTTCTCGCAAGATGAAGAGTGCGTGGGACTCCAACACGTCGAGATGGTCAGTGGCGTGTGGGGTGGGCAAGGTCGTGGTCATATCTCGGTGGGCTGATTGTATTCTAGTTAGGCACTAGAGAAACCCTGACGACGATGAGAACTCCACTGAACGCACCGACTTCTGACCTCCTGCTCGAGTTGGACGACGTCAACGAGCGATTCGAGCGAGCGACGCCCCTCGAGATCGTGAACTGGACCTTCGAGCGATTCGGCGACGGGGTCGCGATGGCGTGTTCCTTCGAGGACCTCGCGCTCTTACACATGGTCCACGAGGTGCGCCCCGCGACCGAGATCATCTTCCTCGACACCGGTGGGCACTTTCCCGAGACGCTGGGTTTCGCCGCCGAGATCGAAGCGGCGTGGTCACTGAACTTGACGCGCACGGTACCCGGACCCGACGCCGCGGGGTCACCGTGCGGTAGCGCGAACTGCTGTGAACTGAGGAAAGTCGAGCCACTCGGTCGAGCATTAGTCGACCACGCGGCGTGGATCACCTCGGTCAAGCGCGTCGACGCCGCCACTCGCACCAACATGAAAATCCTGATGTGGGACGAGAAGTTCAATCTCGTCAAGGTCAATCCCTTAGCGACGTGGAGCGACGACGACGTCGAGTACTACTTAAAGAGCCACGACCTGCCCGAACACCCACTCTGGGCGCAGGGTTACGCGTCAATCGGCTGTGCGGCGATGACGCTCAAACCTCAAGTCCCCGGAGATCGTCGTTCCGGACGCTGGGTTGGGCTCGACAAGGATGAGTGCGGCCTCCACGAGGCGTAACATCCACCAAAAAACCAGTAATCACAAGTAAATTTGGCGCAATGTCAGAGCGCCGTCTCCTGGAGCTGGTCGGATGCTGCTAATCGTCCTAGCGCTCTTTTGGGTGGCGCTGCTCACCCCCATCGTGGTACGGCGCTTTCGTGACGGCGGGACGGAGAAATCAATCGTCTCGTTTCACGCCGAACACGAAGTCTTGAGCCGACAGGACTATACGGTGCTTCCCCTACACCGTCTCGACCGCGCCGACGAAGCCGAGCCGCGCCCGATCGAGCCCGAGCGTCGTCCTCGACTGACGATTGTTCACCCCGAGGACACGGTCGGATCATTGGAATCACGTTCCTCGTGGGACGAGTGGAGCGAGAACTACGACTACGACGAAGCCCACGCGCAGGGACCCACGGTGAACCGCTACGCGCGGGCATACTCGTCGCGACCGAGTGAGCCGGATCTCGCCCACTCCTACGAGCCACCATTGCGTCGTCGCTCGATGCGCGACCAACGTCGCGTCATGTTCCTGCGCTGTGTCGCGGCGGCGGCGGTCGTCTCGCTCGTCGCCTTCCTTAGTGGCTCGTCAATCCTGGTCGACCTGGCGGCACTCGCGTGGTTCGCCGTGGTGCTCTTCATCGCGCTGGCGCTGTACTCGGTAAGCCAGGGGTACCTTGCGGAGACGTCGTTACCGCTTCGCCTCCCGCAACGCCGACCCCTCGCGACGGTCAAGCCGCTCTACGCGGACAACGACGCGGAGTACGCCTCACCCTATGAACCCGTGTTCGTATCAGAGTTTTACGAGCCTGAGAGCGAAGAGCCGTGGCGCCGCGAGTCTCAGAGCTACCGTGCCTTCGGCTAAAGTGGAAACCTCTTCGGGGGTGTAGCTCAATTGGTAGAGCGCTACGTTCGCAATGTAGAGGCAGTGGGTTCGAATCCCATCACCTCCACCAAAGACCGCATTTCCTTCAGCGCCCCATAAGGTCGCGTTCATGAGTGATACCGAACCCCACGATCCGAAGAGTGAGGAGTCGCCGGCGCCCGTCGCGGCGAGTGACGCCGGTCATCACCGGCACGCGGAGGACAAAGTCCGCCATACTCGCACCTCGGCCGCGTGGGTGGCGATTACGATCGCCGTCTTGTTCGGTGTGGCGCTCATCGACTTCATCGCCCAAAATACCCGCGACGTGCGAATAGAGTTCTTCGGCGCGAGTGGTCGCATACCGATCGCCGTGGCGTTACTGGCGGCGGCGCTGTGCGGCGCGATCGTGGTACTCGCGATTGGCATTGGCCGCGTTGCGCAGCTGCGGCTCAACATGCGTCGTCAACGTCGGCATTCGATACGCCATCACGACGCGGACACGACCGCTGACGAGGCGTCCTAGTTTAACGACGTTGGTAAAAGGTGACGTGATCACTCGTATAACGAGACGTCTCGTATTTACGAACACTGTCGTACTTCCTGTGTAGGTAGTCGTCCTTCGCAACTGTCAGTTCAATGTGAAAGCGACCACGCGAATGTCTTTTGACGGCGTGTTGTGAAGAACGCTGAAGACGGGTCTTAGGTTCCTGAACAGAAGAGGCGATCAGTCTGTGTTGATGATTGCCCACTGAGAAGGGGAGCTACATCATGACAATGAATAGAGAGACGTCACGCAACACCGAAAGTCGCCGTGCGTTACGCCGACGCACGCCGCGCCTGCTCACGATGAAGCGCGCCCAAGCCGGAGCGAGTCTGGTAGTCGCAACGACGTTAAGCATGGCGGGAGTACTCGCGTTCGCGTCGCCGTCGTCGGCCGCACCCGTGGTGCCCACGCTGGGTGCCGCGTCAAACTTTGCGGTACTCGCGCACGCCGGCGTCGGTCGCCTCGCGGGTGCCACGGTCGTGGGCGACGTGGGACTGCTGGGCGAGGGATCGACCACGACCACACCGCTCCCCACTGTTGCGGCTGGTCTGTTAGGCGTCGTGACGGGTGCGCTCGATGTCGCCAACGGTCCCGCCACAACGGCGTTGGGTGCCGCGAGCACGGCGTACCGGACGGCGCAAGGCGACACCCCCACCACCGTCATCGCGGGCGCAGAGCTTCAAGGGGGCACCCTGACGCCCGGCGTCTACTCGGTCGTCGGACCACTGTCGTTGGGTGGCGTACTGCGACTCGACGCGTTGGGACACGCGAATGCCGGATTCATCTTCCAGATTCCCTCCACGCTCACCACCGCACCAGGCAGCAGCGTCGTACTCGAAGGCGGGGCGCAAGCACGCAACGTGCTCTGGCAAGTCGGCCAGTCGGCGTCCCTCGCACACGGGTCGTCTTTCGTCGGTTCGCTCCTCGCGGAGCACGCAGTGACCCTCGGAGCGGGTACTGACCTCGTGGGACGGGCGGTGTCGCTGCTCGCGGGCGTCAATCTCGGTGCGAGCTCGATCTCGTTACCAACGATTCCGACGTCCTCCGCGGGCGCTGCGGCGATCCCCTCGGCGGGCACCGCGGCGTCAACGGCGGGCGGTCTCACGTCATCGCTCGTGCCGATCATCGGGGGACTGGTCCCAACGGTGAGCAGCCTGGTGCCGACCGGTCTCGTGGGCACGCTCGCGAAGAGCGCCACGGGGGCGGTGAAGTCCGTGAAGGGCCTCGTACCACGCGCCAGCACCACGGCGCCCACCAGCGCTGTGGCAACGGCGTCAAAGCCCGCCACGAAGGCCGCCTCGCTGGCCACGGGTCTCCTCGGCGCGCTGGGCAGTCTGCCCTCTGGCATCGTCGGTAATCCAACCGCGAGTGCGACCGGACCCGTCTCGTCGACGACGAGCTCGGGACTGATCCCGTCCGTGGGCGCCCTGGTGGGGTCCGTGGTGGCTCCCGCGGCGACGGCCCTCGCGCCGGCGCTCAGCGCGGCGGTACCCACGTCCGGTCACGGCTCACTGGTGCACGGCGACGTCGCACCGGGAGCGGCACCCAAGAGTGGTGCCACGGTGAATCCTCACGCGTCCACCGCGACTACCACTACGGTGCCAACTAGCGCGTCGGGCACAATCCCCTCTGGCGCCCCGGCCACCGGTCAAGGTGGCATGGCTGGTTCGGGATTCACGATGTTTGGTCTCTTAGGACTGGCGGCAATGGCGCTCGCCTTTATCGCCGCGTCGGTCGCGCGAACGCGTCGCCGTCGTCTCGCGTAGCGGTTAAAGGTCGAACGATCGATGAGTCGCGTTGACGTCACCGAGAAGCGGCGCGCGCGTCGCCAGTGGCCGTGGTGGAGCGCCGCGGCCCTGGCCTTCGTGCTCGGCGCGGTGTTGCTCGTTGGCACGTTGCCGGCCCGAGAGCCCGCGGTGGTCGTACTGTCGCAGGCGCCGATCTCGAGGGCGCCGAGGGGCCCGGACGTGGCGCGCTCTCGTCCCGTCGAACTGGTGATTCCCGCCATTGGCGTGAGGAGCAGCGTCGGCCTGCTCGGTCTTCAAGCTGACGATGAGGTGATGGTGCCCACGACCACGCACACCGTCGGCTGGTACGACCGGGGCGTCACGCCCGGCATGGTCGGCTCGGCGGTCATTCTCGGCCATGTCGACTCGTACCTCGGACCGGGCACGCTCTTTGACCTCAAACTACTGAAGGCCGGTGACGCGATCGAGACGACATTGGCCGACGGCGCGGTGACGCGCTTCGTGGTTGAGCGCGTCGTCCAGTACGCCAAGACCTCATTCCCCGATCGACTGGTCTACGGGTCGCACGGGACGAGGTCGCTGCAACTAGTGACCTGCGGCGGAATCTTCGACCACGGTACCGGTCACTACGAGGCCAACGTCGTGGTCTTCAGTCGACTGATTAGCGTCACCGGGGCGAACGGCAGGGTGCGGACCTAGCACGTCGACTTCACGGGAGCGCACCCTAGGATTGTGGCCATCGTGAACGACGACCTCGATCTCGACGACGCGAGGAAGCGCTACCACTTCGCGCTCGCGCCAGAGGACTACGAGCGACTGCCCTTCTATTCTGCGTTGTTGGGCCAACTCGAACACGACGACGTTGCGCTGGGGTTGCTCGCGGGCGTCCGCGTCGAGCAACGAAACCCCATGCTGGTATTGGCGGCACTCCAACTCGCCGGACTCAAAGGCCACCCGGTCCTCGGCGCGATCTACGCCGCGGCACGGGGGGGCGAACTGGAAGAGCCCGAGGGCGCGGCGCGCGACGTGCTCGCGGTCATTCGCGAGACGCCGGACGTCATTGGCGACGAACTCTGGCGCTCTACGCAGACCAACGAGCCCGGACGCAGCGCGGTAATCCAAGCCGTGGTGCGAGAGCTGAGCGTCACGAGTGCCGCCATTAACGTCATCGAGGTCGGCACGTCTGCGGGAATCAACCTCTGCTTCGACCAGTTCCCCGTTCGGAAGATCGATGACGCGAACCCGCTGACGCTGGTCTGCGATGACGTGACGCCCATCGATCGAAAGAGCCCACTGCCCGACGTGGCGATGCGCATCGGCATCGATCCCTATCCGCTCGACCTCGCGAACGACGATGACCGAATGTGGCTGAAAGCCTGCATCTGGCCGGAACAACGACGACGTCACGAACGTTTCGACGCGGTCGTCGCGTCGCGACCGTCGTGGCCGAAGGCGACGGTGTTGACGGGCCGCGCGCTCGAGCGTCTCGATGACGCGATGACACTCGTCGACTCCAACGTGATGACCGTGATCTTTAACACATGGGTCGCGTTCTATCTCTCCCCCGAGGAGCAACGCGACTATTTCAATGACGTCATCGCGCGATGCGCGAACAACAACGTCGCGTGGATCTCCGTCGAGTCAACACTCATCCCTGTTCCCGGCGTTGAGGTCGATGAAGCGGCGCACGTTCGTGGCGCGTCGCAGGTCGTCGCAGCCGCGCCGAGGTCCGCGCCCGTGCTCTGGGGCTGGTGTCACGCGCACGGACGTTGGCTCGAGCGAGTTACAACCTCGTAGTTCGCTCCAACGTGTCCGCTCGAGGTTCGAGAGGGCGTGAAAAGAGGTCGGTCCGACGCGTCGCGAGCGTGCAGTTCTGTTGAAAACCTGCGACTAAATCGTTGGTATGTGATCTCACCATGAGGAAAAAGGTGGAAAAGCACTCCAATGCTGGGTATAAGTGTTTGATATCTCAATTCGGGCTTGGAGATCGGAGATTTCTCTGGCAGAGTGTCTCTCGTAGTTCACGTAGTACCTGCCAACGAGTCTTGGAACCGCAAGGGGAAGAGAGGGTGGGGGGATGAGGGGCCTCGCAAGAGGATCGGAGTCTCACCAACGGGCAGCGGAGTTCGGTCCGCTGTACGGAACAGGCAAATGACGTGAAGTGCCTGCCATCGAGGTTGTTCTGTCCGACACGGAACAGCGTTGGTGTGCCTCGGAAACCCCGAGGGGCGGGTGAGCTTCGGCTCACTGGTCACTCGGGGTTTTCGGCTTTTTACGGCCGAATCACCAGATCCAGTAGCGACGTATCGCCGACCCGTCGTGGGGGACCGACGACTCATAGATACCGCCGTTGCGCTCAATCGCTCGGGCCGAGCCAACGTTCTTCTCATCGCACGTCACCAACACCGGGCTGACGCCATCGGCGCGGATCACCACCAACGCCTGGCGCAAGATCTCACTCGCGTAGCCTCGCCGGCGGTGCGCGGGCGCGACGCCGTAGCCGATGTGGCCGCCCCTCTCGGCGAAGAACTCATTGAGTTCGAACCGGATGGAGACCCGACCGACCAGTTCACCCGCGACGTCCGCCGCGAGCTGTACGGACCGGACAAGGTCGGCGCGAACGTTCCGACCCCACCGATAGTCCTCGAGTACCGCCAGATAGTCTGACCACGTAATCGTGTCGTTCCACCCGAGCAGGAACATGAAGTCGTCGGCGACCATCGCCTCGTTGATCGCGAGAGCCGCGGCTTCGTCGTCGATTCGGTACGGACGAAGTCGCAGATCCATCTCGTAAGGCTAACGACGCAGCGACGCCTAGAAAAGGGACTGCGGTTCGACGGGCGCAGTTAATTCAGGTCCGTCGTTCTTCACTGAGCCGACGGCCTTGGAGACGCCGTAGTAGCCGAGGGTCCCGACGGGCGCCGGGCGCAACAACGCGACACGCGCTTCGGGCTGCTCAGCCACGTCGAGCCAGACCTCGACGTCCTCCGGGCTCAAGATGACCGGCATGCGGTCGTGAATCCCGTCGACGTCTTGGTTGGGCGTCGTCGTGATGATGGTGCACGTCGCGAGCGGCGGGGCCGCTTCGTCCTCGCGGTTCCACCAGTTCTCAAAGAGTCCGGCGAAGAGGAGCGGCTGTTCGTCGCGGCGCGTGAAGAAGTAGGGCTGACGGTCGTTGCCGGGTCGATGGTCCCACTCGTAGAAACCATCCACGGGAATCACGCAGGGACGCTTCGCGAAGGCGGTACGAAACGAGGGCTTCTCCGCGACCGTCTCGCCGCGGGCGTTGAAGAGTTTGTTGCCGATGGAGGGGTCCTTCGCCCAACTCGGTACGAGTCCCCAGCGGTAGCGATCGAGCACGCGGGCCTCTTCGTGTTCTGCGACCGCGAAGAGTGAGCGCTGGGGTCCGACGTTCCAACTGGCTCGACCCTCGGGATCGAGGTCCGCGGCGAGGGCCGCCTCGAGGAACCGGGCGAAGTAGGAGGGGGGACTGAAGAGGGCGACGCGACCACACATGACTCCATTTTGCCCTGTTTTTAGGGCATTGGCACGTGTGACGAGGAGTCGCTACTCTTACGAACATATGTTCGCTTTATCGCCACCTCGCCCGTCGCTCTCCCCAGAACTCCTCGCTCGCGTGCGTCCCGTCGCGCTGGCGAAGAGTCGCACCCTGCCCCTCGGTGAGCCGTGGCGCGCACTCGTGCCCGACGCGGGACTGCGTCGTGGCTCGACGGTCGTGGTCGAGGCGCCGGTGGGTCTGGGTGGATTGAGCCTGGCGCTCAGTCTTCTGAGCGAGGCCAGTGCACAGGGTCACTGGGCGGCCGTGGTGGGGGTGGACGACCCCGGGGTCGTGGCCATGGTCGAACTCGGGCTCGACCTGCGTCGGGTGCTCTTCGTGCCCCGTCCGCGCGGCGAGTGGGCCGAGTCAGCGGCGGACCTACTCGACGGCGTCGACCTCGTGCTGGTGCGACCGCCCTCGCGCGCGGGCCTCCTCGCGGCGCGACGTCTCATGGACCGAGTGCGCGAACGCGGCACCGTGTTGATCGCGCTGAGTGAACCGCGCGCGCCGTGGCCGTTGCCGGCGGACCTGTTCTTTCGCGTCACCCAGGCCGAATGGGTCGCCTCGTCCAAACTCGACGCGCGTTATCTCACCGTGCACGTGAGCGGTCGTGGCGAAGCACAGCGTGGGAGCGAACACGTGGTGGTGGTACCGAATCGTCGCGGGCGCGCCGAGGCGAACTGATGGAGCAACTCCTCGCCGTGTGGGTCGACGCCCTCGCGCTCGAAGCACCCGACGGTTCGACGTTGCGCGACACGCTCTCGTTGCTCGACGCCCTCGACGCGATGTGTCCCTTCAGCGAAGCGGTGCGTCTCGGTCTCTTCGTGCTGCCGTTACGCGGACCGAGTCGGTTCTTCGGGGGTGACGACGCCGTGCTGGCCATGGTGCGCCAGTGTGTCCTCGACGTGGTGGGCGTCGCTCCCCAACTCGGCGTCGCCGAAGGGCTCTTCTGCGCGGAGCTCGCGGCGCATCGCGAAGTGATCGTGCCGCGCGGCGCGAGCGACGCCTTTCGTCGCGCACAGCCCCTCGAGGTCTTGGGGCGTAAGGACCTCACGACGACGTGTCAACGTTTGGGGCTCCACAGCGTGGGCGCGTTCGCCGACCTCGAGCGCGCGCGGGTGGGCGAGCGCTTCAACAAACACGCCCTGACGCTGCACCGGGTGGCGCGCGGTGAGCTCAGCGAGTTAGAGGGTCAGCGTGACCCCCGCCTCGCACGTCGCCTCGCCCAACTGCGCGGCGAGGAGGAGTTCTTCGACGAACAACAAGGCTTCTTCGGGCAACGCGGCGCCAGCGACGACCGGGCTGAGGCGGCGGCGCACCGAGTCCGTCGTCGTCTCGGGGCCGACGCCATCGCGGTGGCGAGTCTGCGTGGGGGCCGCGGGCCCGAGGACCAGGGCGCGCTCGTGCCCTGGGGGTCACCGGAGTCGAAGGTTCGCGACCTCGCGCCGTGGCCCGGTCGACTCGCGGCCCCCTCGCCGGCGACGACATTGGCCCACCCCGCGCCCGTGCAACTGCGCGACGCGGCGAATCGGCCAGTGGTGATGGACGCGCGCGGTGCCTTGAGTGCCGAGCCCGCGGTGGTCCTCTTCTCCTCGCCGCTTCGTCGCGAGATCGTCTGGCACGCGGGTCCCTGGCCGTTGGTTGAGCGCTGGTGGGCACGCCATCGCCGTCGCGCGCACCTCCAGTTGGTCCTCGCCACGGGCGAGGCGTTGTTGATGGTGGCGGAGTCGAGTCAGTGGTGGCTCGTTGGAATCTATGACTGATGGCGACCTACGGCGAGCTGCACGCGCACTCGGGCTTTAGTTTTCTAGACGGCGCGAGCGACCCCGAAGAGTTGGTCGTCGAAGCGACGCGACTTGGTCTCTCGGGCCTCGCACTCTCGGACCACGATGGTCTCTACGGCGTGGTCCGTTTCGCCGAGGCCGCGCGCGCACTCGGCCTGGCGAGCGTCTTCGGCGCGGAGGTCACCTTGGGGGGCACCGGCGAGCGCGAGGGGGTCTCGGACCCCTCGGGCGAGCACCTGGTGCTACTCGCGCGTTCGCCCGCGGGCTACGCCCGACTCTCGAGGACTCTCGCGCTCGCGCACCTGGCGAGAGGGGAGAAGGGGGCGCCGCGCTTCACGCTCGATGACGTCACGGCCGCCGCGCACGAGTGGCTGGTGCTCACGGGATGTCGTAAGGGTCCCCTCGCGCGCGCGCTCATGGCCGAGGGACCGAGCGCCGCCCGGCGACGCCTGGGGGAGTTGATCGAGCGCTTCGGGCGCGAGAACGTCGCGGTCGAGATCTGGGACCACGGGGCGCCCGACGACGTCGCACGCAACGACGTACTGGCCGAGATGGCCGTGCGCGCGAACGTGGCGGTCGTGGCGACGAACAACGTGCACTACGCCACGCCGCGCGACTTCCCTCGCGCCAACGTGCTCTCGGCGATCCGCGCCCGTCAGAGCCTCGAGGAGATGGAGGGGTGGCTCTGCGCCTCGCCGCTCGCGCACCTGCGCAGCGACGCCGAACAACGTCGCCGCTTCGCGCGCTGGCCCGGGGTCGTCGACCAAGCGGGGGAGTTCGTGAGCGAATTGGCCTTCGACCTCCGGCTCGTGGCGCCGAACCTGCCGGCCTTTGCGACGCCCTCGGGTCAGGACGAGCAGACCTACTTAGAAGAGTTGGTGGCCCTCGGCGCGACGCAACGCTACGGATCGCGCGAGGCGGAGCGCGTGGCGGGCGCGTGGCGTCAGATCGACCACGAGTTGGGCGTCATCAAGATGCTCGGTTTCGCCGGGTACTTCCTGACCGTCTGGGACATCACCGAGTTCTGTCGCACCAACGACATCTACTGCCAGGGCCGCGGCTCGGCGGCGAACTCGGCGGTGTGTTACTCGCTCGGCATCACCAACGCCGACGCCGTGGCGCTGAACCTGTTCTTCGAGCGCTTCCTCTCCCCGGCGCGCGACGGTCCACCCGACATCGACGTCGACATCGAGTCGGGGCGCCGAGAAGAGGTGATCCAGTACGTCTACGAGCGCTACGGTCGTCACCACGCCGCCCAGGTCGCGGCCGTGATCACCTATCGTCGCAAGTCGGCCCTGCGTGACGTGTCGAGGGCCTTCGGCCACAGCGAAGCCGAAGCCAACCACATCCGCGACCACGTCGACTGGGAGTCCGACGCACTGCGCAGTAGCGACCCCGAGGTCTCGGACCTGCTCGTCGCGATGGCTAGTGAACTGCTGGATCGGCCCCGGCACTTAGGCATCCACTCGGCCGGCATGGTGCTCTGTGACCGACCGGTGCTCGAGGTCTGTCCGGTCGAGTGGGGACGCATGCCCGGACGCAGCGTGCTCCAGTGGGACAAGGACGACTGCGCCGCGATCGGTCTCGTCAAGTTCGACCTGTTGGGTCTGGGCATGCTCGAGGCGCTGCACCGCGCCGTGGACGTGGTGGCGGCTTTTCACGGCGTGCCACTCGACCTGGCGATGTTGCCCCAAGAGCCCGCGGTCTACGACCTGCTCTGTGAGGCCGACACCGTGGGGGTCTTCCAGGTGGAGTCGCGCGCGCAGATGGCGACGCTCCCGCGCGTGCAGCCGCGCTGCTTTTACGACCTGGTGATCGAAGTCGCGCTGATCCGTCCCGGCCCCATCCAGGGCCACGCGGTCAACCCCTACATCCGTCGACGTCGAGGGGACGAGCCCGTGACGTACCTTCACCCTCGACTCCAGCCGATCTTGGAGCGCACCCTCGGGGTGCCGCTCTTCCAAGAACAACTGATGGAGATGGCCGTCGCGGTCGCGGGTTTTAGCGCCGCCGAGTCGGACGAGTTGCGCCAGGCCATGGCCGCCAAGCGCTCGCACGTGCGCATGGTCAAGCTCCGTCAGCGTTTCTATGAGGGCATGGCCGAGAACGGGATCACCGGGGCCGCGGCCGATCAACTCTTCGAGGCGTTGGCGGCGTTCGCGAACTTCGGCTTCCCCGAGTCGCACTCGGTCTCCTTCGCGCACCTCGTCTACTGCTCGGCCTGGATCAAGGTGCACTACCCGGCCGCGTTCCTCGTCTCGTTGTTGAACGCCCAGCCCATGGGGTTCTGGTCACCCCAGAGCCTCGTGGCGGACGCGAAACGTCACGGGGTGCGCGTCGAGCGCCCCGACGTGAACGTCTCGGGCGTCGGGGCCACCCTCGAGGGGACGCCCGAGGACCCGACGGTGCGCCTCGGGCTCGGGGACGTGCGCACGATTGGCAGCGAACTCGCCGAGCGCATCGTTGCGGGTGCGCCGTGGGTGGACAGTACCGACCTCGTGCGCCGCGCCGGTCTCCAACAGCACCACCTAGAAGCGCTCGCCGCCGCGGGGGCGCTCGACGCCTTTGGCGAGAGTCGTCGCGCGTTGACCTGGTCGGCCGGTGCCGCGGCCCAAGCACTGCCCGACCGGTTACCCGGCGTGGTGACGGGGTTGCTCGCACCACCACTGCCCGTGACGAGTGAGTTAGAACGCATCGCCGACGACCTCTGGGCGATGGGGCTCACTACCGAGGCCACGGCAATGGCCCTCGTGCGACCGGCCTTAACCGAGCGCGGGGTGACCCGCGCGAGCGCGCTGGCCGCGGCCGAGAGCAACCGAGTCACGGTGGCGGGGGTCGTCACGCACCGCCAACACCCCGAGACCGCCAACGGTGCGGTCTTCGTGAACCTAGAGGACGAGACCGGTCACGTGAACGTGATCTTCTCCAAGGGTGCGTGGGCGAGGTGGAAGTCGGTCGCGGACCACACGCCCGCGTTGATGATCCGCGGGTCCCTCGAGCGCGGACAGGGCGTGGTCACGCTCAGTGCCGAGTCCGTTGAGCCCCTCGAGATCGGGGCGTCAGCACCTTCGCGTGACTGGCGCTAGAACCGCGGACGTCGAGCACCCCGGAATCACTACCGCTCGAGCCCGTAGTCCCGATTCCGACTTTTGACTAAACCAAGCGCCGACTCGTGCCACCGATCAACCTCGGAAAGAAGGCTCTCATATTCGACGTAAGTGCGGGAACGTTCTCTCCCACTCATCACGAACGTGACGCGGAAGAAAGAGTTGCGTCCACGTGTCTTGGAGGACCGAAAACCTCAAGTAACGTCGCACGTCCTCCTCGTTCCCTTCAACGAGGACGAGTTCGTAGAGACGACGTCGATCCTTTGGGAGTCGTGTGTCGAGTACTCGTCGCGGCTCTGACCACCAGATGTGGATTGGCAACTCGATTATGCCCTCCTCCATTGAACCGCTTGACCCGTCGAGGTCCCGCGGAATCGCCACGGGTCTCGAAGAGGGGCCGAGCGTGCTTGAACGAGACGTCGTCATCGTTACAGCCCACGAACACGTTGTCTCGACGTGGGGCACAGTCGCGATGCCCAGGCTCCTCATGCCAGGAAAATGGACGCTGAACTGAAAAATTTACGCACGCGAACGAGCATCTCCGGGGACCGACGCCAATGGCGCCGTACTCTGAGTACCACTATGGACCGCGACCCGCCTGAGCAACCTCTCAGAGGGGGCAACTCGAGCGCCGACGTTGTTCGAGTGGGCGACACGGTGCGGCGATCAGCGATGCCGTGGTCGGCGAGCATTGATGCGCTCCTGTTGCACCTCGAATCCGTCGGTTACGAGGCTTCGCCTCGAGCACTCGGCTACGACGACCGGGGGCGCCAGGTGCTCTCCTACGTCGAAGGGTTCGTCGACCCCAGTCCGATGGACCTCGGGCTCGCTCGAGTTCGCGAGGTCGGCACGCGGATACGAGAGTTCCACGACGCCGTCCGCACCTTCGTCCCGCCGGACGGCGCCATATGGAACGTGCTCATTCCTCCCGACGCGACCGAGATCATTTGCCATCACGACCTCGCGCCGTGGAACCTCGTTCGCACGACGACGACGCTGACGTTCATCGACTGGGACGGGGCCGGTCCGGGTTCGCGCCTGTGGGACCTGGCGTACGCGGCGCACGGCTTCGTGCCGATGGGTCCCGACGCGCAACTCGGCGATGAGACCGCTGGGCTTCGGCTCGCGGCGCTGGTGGACGGTTACGGACTAGATGCGGTCGAGCGGTTGGAGCTCGTCAACATGCTCGAACCTCGAATTCGTTCTATGCATGACTTCCTCCGACGTGCACATGAAACGGGCGATGAGCCGTGGAGCACGCTTTGGAGTGATGGTCACGGCGAAGCCTGGCAATCGAACGCGCGCTACGCCGAGCAGCGCCGCGAGATCTGGGAGAACGCGCTCCTCTAAGCGATCAGTATGAGTCCACCGCAGCTGCGACGGGGAACCTCAGTCGACGAAAGCGAACTCGGGGCGGTCGCCCGCTTCGATTTCTTCGCGCACCAGAATTTGTGCGAGCGGCAAGTCATCGGCGTGGGTGACCCCAATGCAGCGCGACTTCGTCTTCATCACGTCGAAGCGCAGCGGCGTGCGATGCAGGATCTGACCAACGAACGTCGAGAGCTGGATCTCCTTCTCGGCCGCGAAGTCGTGTTCGACGATGGCTTGGCGCATGAGGGGGAGGATGCTTGGCTGAAATCCCCAGAGGTTCATCGAGACCGTCGTGTGGGGGTGGAGCACTGCGGGCTCGAGTCCGTCGTCGGCGATGTAGCCCTCCAGTGTCGCCGACACGTTGCGTCGTTCGACGATTTCGGTCAGATGACCATTCACCACCATGCAGGTACCGCGCGAGACGGGCAACTCGCCGACCAGTGCACGCTCGAGCTCGAAACCGACGAGGCAGTTGTTGGCACTCGTGGAGAGGTGCTGGCCCAAGTGCAGGAACGACTCGCGGCCGTAAAGGTCGTCGGCGTTGGACACGCCGAATGGTCGAGTCACGTCGAGCACGCTCTCGGCCGATAAGACCGCGTCGACGGTCCCGCGCAGATTGAGTTGGTGCACGAAGGAGACGCGTCGCCCCTGGGGCCAGTGGGTGGCGACGTGCTCTTGGATCTCCGGTCCCGTCTCGGGGTTGATCACGATGACGATGTCATCGAAACCGGCGGCGTAGGCGTCCGACGCGATGAGATCGATGACGCCCTCACCGTGGAGACCGACCGGCGCGAGTTGCTTGACGCCGCCGTAGCGACGGGCGCGGCCCGCGGCCAGGATGACGAGAGAGGGACCGCTCATTTAGACCACTTTACGACAGCCGAGGCCCACGTCATACCCGCCCCAAAGCCAGTGAGTAATGCGTAGTCACCCTTGTGGACACGGTCGTTGTCGCGCGCGTCGGCAAAAGCCAAAGGAATAGAGGCGCTTGAGGTGTTTCCGTAGCGGTCAATCACTACGACCGCCCGGTCCATTTCGACCTTCAGGCGCTGGCACGCCGCCTGAATGATGCGAATATTGGCTTGGTGGGGGATGACGAGGCTGAGGTCAGCCGACGTGATGCCCGCAAGCGCCATCGCCTTTTCCGAGGAGTCGACCACGGCCCGCACGGCGCGACGGAAGATCTCCTTCCCGTCCATCCAGAAGTAACCCCCGTGCTCGCAGGTCAGCAACTCCGCGTCGGCGCCCTCGGTGCCCAGCACGAAGGAGATGATGTCGTTCTCCGTCGGGTCGTACTCGAGCACTGCGGCACCCGCGCCGTCGGCGAGAATCACCGCCATGTTGCGGTCGTTCCAGTCGACGAAGGCCGACAGGTGCTCAGAGCCAATGACGAGCACGCGCTTGTTCCCCGTCTCAAGCAAGCCCTGTGCGGTGCGGACGGCGTACATGAATCCGCTGCAGGCGGCGTTTACGTCCATCGCCGGGCAACTGAGTCCCATCTGGTGGGCAATCATGGCCGAGGTCGGGGGCGTGATGCGGTCCGCTGCGCTGGTCGCCAACACCAAGAAGTCGATGTCCTTCGCGTCGACGCCGGCGTCAAGGAGTGCTTTGTTACCGGCTTCGACGCCCAGGCTGGTGACCGTGCCGCCGATGCGGCGCTCTCGGATACCGGTGCGTTCGACGATCCACTCGTCCGACGTGGGCAGCGTGAGTGATAACTCATCGTTAGTGACGATGCGCTCCGGCACCGCGGTACCCCAACCAATAAATCGAGCGCCCATGTGTCAGCCCCTTCGTTGGCTAGCCGTGAGAAAAGTCTACGTGGTCGCCTCCGCGGGGGGAGGGGCCGCCAAAACCTGCAACGTGCAGCGCGCCACGCAGATTTGGCGCTGGTCCTGGTCCCTGAGGTCGATACCCCAGACGTGGACGCTGCGACCGAGACGAATGGGCGTGGCCGTCGCGGTCAGTGTTCCCGTGGACATCGAGCGCAGGTGCGAGCAGTTGAGTTCGGTACCGACCACGATCTGGTCCGGCCGGACGTTGATCGCCCCGCCGATCGACGCCGCCCCTTCGGCGAGGAGCGCCGAGACGCCACCGTGCAGGATGCCGAAAGGTTGGTGCACCTTCGGGCCGACTTCCACGGAGAGCACGACGCGCTCGGGGGTGACTTCGACGTACTCGATGCCGAGTACGTCGTTCACATTGGGTCGCCAGGAAGCGCGTTCACTGAGGTTGTCGGTCATGGTCGCAGTTTACGGAAGAGTTTTCGGAACCGGTAGCCTTCGACCATGACTCGGCGTGTCGACCTGCGCAGCGACACCCTCACCCAGCCCACCGCGGCGATGCGAGAGGCCATGGCGACGGCCAGCGTCGGCGACGACGGCTACGGCGAGGACCCCACGGTCAACGCGCTCGAAGCGCGATTCGCACAACTCGTCGGCAAGGACGCCGCGATCTTCGTCCCCTCAGGTGTGATGGCGAATCAGATTGCGCTGCGCATCATTGCCGTGCCCGGCGACCTCGTCGTCGTAGGACGTACGCAACACCTGGTTGGCTTCGAGATGGGGGCGGCCGCTCGCAACGCCGGAGTCCAGTTCGCCACGGTCGATGACCGCGCCGGCACCCTCGCGCTCGCCGACGTGCTCGAAGCGATTGACGCCGAAGACGACCACCAGCCCCACGTTGGCGCGGTCGCGGTCGAGAACACCCACATGTTCGCCGGCGGCGTCCCCTGGGACGTCGAGGACTTACGCCGGCTGCGCGGGGCGATTGGTGAGCGGCCCTTGCATCTCGATGGTGCTCGACTTTTTAACGCCGTCGTGGCAACTGGTACCAGTGCGAGCGACTTCTGCGAACCCGCAACGACCGTGATGGCGTGCCTCTCAAAGGGGCTGTGCGCCCCGGTCGGCTCGTTGCTCGCGGCGTCCGCTGCGTTGATAGATCGAGCGCGCGTCGAGCGCAAGCGCCTGGGGGGTGCCATGCGACAAGCGGGATTTTTGGCGGCCGCGGGGCTGGTGGCGCTCGACACCATGGTCGACCGCTTGCAGGACGACCACGACCACGCGCAACAACTGGCCGACCTGTTCGCCGCGGCCTTCCCCGAGTCGGGCTACGACCCCGACACCTGTCGCACGAACATCATTGCCTTCAATCATCCCCAAGCTCGCCAGATCGTCGAGGAGCTCGCGCACCATGGCGTCGAAGGTTCGACGGTCGCTCCGACGCGCGCTCGTTTCGTCACGCACGTCGGGGTCAGTGATGATGACGTCGACTTCGTCGCCCGCGCGCTCTCGCACTTCGCATCCGCGGGCCACTAGCACTACGAATCTTCACCCGTTTGTCGCGCACGCTTCAGCGTCGAAGTGGAGCGTTCGTTGAGGAAGCGGTAGCCTGAGATGGTCGTAAAGGCTTGTCGTGACTGAAATCCTCCACCTCTCTACGTTCCTGCGTCGTCCGATCTATGACACGGACGGTGACCGGATTGGACGCGTCCAGGACCTGGTCGCGCGACTCGGCGACGACTCGCACCCGCCCATCGTCGGCGCGGTGATCCGGATTGAAGGTCGTGACCTTTTTGTTTCCATCAAGAAGATCGGCGGACTCGCCCAAGGCCGCATGACGTTCGAGGGTCGTCGCGTGGACCTTCGAAAGTTCGAGCGTCGCCCCGGCGAGATGCTGCTCGCCGAAGACCTCCTCGCCCGTCACCTCATCAACCTGGTTCGCGGACGCATCATCATCGCCAACGAGATCGAGATCGCCCAGAGCGAGGGTCGCTGGGCGGTCGTGGGCGTCGATCCCGGTCGTCGCTCGTTCTTGCGACGCGTGCTCGGTCACAAGATCGGTTCGCACGTGCAGTCTGATTCGATCGTGGACTTCGCCTCCATCGAGCCCTTCGTGTCGCACGTGCCCTCCGCGCGACTGCGAATTCCCTACCGCAAACTCGCGAAACTGCACCCCGCGCAGATCGCCGACCTGGTCGAGCAGGCCAGTCACGAAGAGGGTGAAGAGATCATCGAAGCAGTGGGCCTCGACCGCGAACTCGAAGCGGACGTCTTCGAAGAACTCGACACCACCCACCAGCTCGAGTTCCTCGAGTCGCGCAGCGACGCAGAAGCCGCGCGACTGCTCTCGCGCATGGAACCGGACAACGCGGCCGACCTGATCACCGAGATCGAACAAGAGCGCCGACTCCCGATCTTGGAGTTGCTACCTAGTGAACAACAGGTCAAGGTCCGTCAGTTGCTCTCCTACAACGCCGACACGGCGGGCGGTCTGATGAACCCCGACTACGTCTCCGTCGCCCCGAACGCCACGGTGGCCGACGCCCTCGACGCGATCCGCACCTCGCGCGTCCCGGCCGAGTCGCTCCAAGCCGTCTTCATCGTCGACGAGAGTGGCCAGCCCATCGGGGCGGCGTCCATTGCGCCGCTGGTGCGCGCTCGCCCGACCGAGTTGGCCTTGAGCGTGGCACGCACCCAACTGGCCCACGTACATCCCCACTGGGACGTGCTGCGCGTGTCGCGCAAGATGAGCGACTTCAACTTGACCGTTCTCCCGGTGCTCGACGACGAGCACGCGAAGATGATCGGGGTCGTCACGGTTGATGACCTGCTCGAAGAGCTCCTGCCCCAGGGCTGGCGCGCCGAGTTCGGTATGAGTGCGGTGGAGGAGTAGTGATGCGCCGCGCCACCGATGGTCTCGTTCTAAGGGGGTCTCTCTGAAACCCCCTAGTACCAGCCGCGAGGCTATCCACGTACTGACACAACTTCGCCCGATTCCCAAGGAGCGCCACTAGCCCCTTTGATTCCCGCGTGGTTGTGCGCCCACAGCCACGACGAGACGAAAGGAGGTGGCCCGTGCAGCGCGAGCAGTCCAAAGAGACCCAGATCACCGGTGCGTTCGGCACCATCAGCGCCCACGACGAGGGCAATCGCCGCGGCACCCGGGCGCGCCTCTTAACGCTCATCGCCATCATCGGGCCCGGCCTCATCGTGATGGTGGGGGATAACGACGCGGGCGGCGTCTCCACCTACGCCCAGGCGGGCCAGAACTTCGGCTACACCATGCTTTGGACGCTGCCGCTGCTCATTCCGGTCCTGATCATCATCCAAGAGATGGTCGCGCGCTTGGGTGCGGTGACCGGCGTCGGCCACGGGCGACTCATCCGCGAGCGCTTCGGGCGCTATTGGGGCAACCTGTCGATCTTCTCCATCTTGTTCTTGAACTTCCTCATCATCGTCACCGAGTTCATTGGCATCTCGCTCTCGATGGAGTACTTCGGGGTGAGCCCGTACGTCTCGGTGCCGATTGCCGTGGTCTTGCTCTTCTCGGTGACCGCGTCAGGCTCGTTTCGTCGCTGGGAGCGCTTCATGATGCTCTTCATCGCCGTCAACTTCATCATCATTCCCCTGTTGATAGTGACGCACCCTTCGTTCTCGGCGATGACCCACGCCACCTTCGTGCCCCGTTTGCGCGGCGGCGCGTCTTCGGGCGCGGTGCTGCTCATCATCTCGATCATCGGCACGACCGTCGCCCCCTGGCAACTCTTCTTTCAGGAGTCCAACATCGTCGATAAGCGCATCACGCCGCGCTGGCTGAACTACGAGCGGGTCGACACCATCATCGGATCCATCGTCGTGGTGATCGTCGCCTCGGCGCTGGTGGCGATCTGCGCGGTCGGCCTCGCTGGTCACGGGAACACGACGTCATACACCAACGCCCTCGGTGTCGCGCGGGGTCTCGGCCACTACGTCGGTCACGACGCCGGGGCGCTCTTTGCGCTGCTGCTCCTCAACGCGTCGATCATCGGTGCGGCGGTCGTGACGTTGGCGAGCTCGTACGCACTGGGCGACCTCTCCTCCTCCCATCAAGGTCTTAACGCGCGCCTCTTCGAGGCGAAGGCTTTCTACGGAGGATTCGCGGTGCTCTTAGTGGCCGCCGGCACCGTCGCGGTCGTACCGGGAGCGCCACTCGGCGTCATTACCTTGGCGGTGCAGGCGCTCTGTGGTCTGATGCTCCCCAGCACCACGATCATCGTGCTGCTCCTCGCCAACGACGCGGCCCTCATGGGGCCGTGGAAGAACGGTCGCCTCCTCAACGTGGCCTCGGTGATCATGGTGACGGTGCTCGTCGTCTTGTCGCTCACCTTGATGATCTCGACACTCTTCACGGGGGTCGACGTCTTGACGCTCCTCGAAGTGCTGGCCGTCATCGGTGCGATCGGCCTGCTGATCGGTCTGCCGATGGGGTGGCGCCGAACGGTGCCGCCGCCGCGCTTCGATATCGATAAGCGCGACTGGCGCACACCGCGTCTCACGCTCTTAGAGCCGATGCCGAAATCTCGACCCCGCACGATTCTCATGCGCTCGCAAAGCGTCTACCTCTTCGCGGCGGGCGCGTTGTTGGTCGTGCGTATCGTCCAACTTTTGACCTCGTAGTCTCTCCTCATGAGTTCTCTCCCCACGCTCGTATGCGTGCACGCGCACCCCGACGACGAAGCCTTTTTCGCCGCCGGCGCCGTGGCCCACTACGCGTCGTTAGGACACCGTGTGGTGCTGATCACGTGCACGAATGGTGCGTTGGGCTTCGACCAGAACCGTCGCGCGGGCAACGAAGAGAACCACGACGACGTGGCGACGAAAGCGACCCGCGCCGCAGAACTGCAGCGGTCGGTCGCCACGCTGGGCTTTTCGCGGGCCATCAACCTCGGTTACGACGACTCGGGGATGATGGGCTGGGCGGAGAACAAAAACGTCGACGCCTTCATGAACGTGGACGTCGGGGCCGCCGCGCGCAGCGTCGCCGCGATCCTCGACGAGGAGGAGGCCGCGGTGGTGGTGACGTATGACGAACGAGGTTTCTACGGTCACCCCGACCACATCCAGGCCAACGTCGTGGCGCGTCGCGCGGTGCAACTATCTGCCAGCGTCGAACGCCTGTACTACTGCGTCGTGCCCGAAGGGGTCATCACGACGTTGATTGCCGGCGCGCACGAGATTGGACTCTCGCTTCCGGCGTTCGTGTTAGACGCCGGTACCCACGTGGCCGACGAACTGGTCGCGACGACGATGGACGTGGGTTCACTCGTTAAGGTGAAACACGACGCAATGGCCGCTCACGCGTCGCAAATCGACAACGAGGACTTAGTTGAGATGAACGACGACCTCTTCTCGCTGCTCTTTAGCACCGAGTACTACCAGCGCGCGTGGAGCCGTCACGACGCTTCCGGCGACGCGACCGATCTCTTTGGAGGACTGTGATGGGACTGACATTTCTAGCGGTGCACGCGCACCCCGACGACGAGGCGAGTTCCACCGGCGGCATCTACCGCGTGCTGGCCGACCAGGGTGTGCGAACGGTCTTGGTGACGTGCACCAACGGTGAGTTCGGTGACGCCCCGGGCGGCATCAAGCCGGGGGAGGACGGACACCAGGAGGAAGCAGTGGTCAAGATTCGCGAGGGCGAGCTCGACCGTGCCGTCGAGATCCTCGGTATCGACCGCCTGATTCGCCTCGGGTACCGCGACTCGGGGATGATGGGCTGGCCGCAGAACGACGATCCGAAATCGTTTTGGGCGACGCCGGTCGAGGACGCGGCGGCCCGGGTGGCCGCGATCTTGATGGAAGAGCGACCACAGGTCGTGATGACGTACAACGAGTTCGGTTTCTACGGCCACCCCGACCACATTCAGGCCCACCGGGTCACGCTCGCGGCGCTCGAGTTGATCGACTACGAGCCGACGCTGTATTTCAATGCGATCCCGGACTCGGTCATGGTGATGTGGCGTGCTCGCTGGGAGAAAGAAGAGCGAGAGCAGAAAGAAGCCGATGCGGCAAACGGCATCGTCCACGAACTCGATGCCATTGGGCCCGAGGTGGATCCCATTGATATGGGAACGCCCGATGAACTCATCGGCGCGGTGATTGACGTACGTTCCGCGACTGACGCCAAAAGGGATGCACTCGCCGCCCACCACTCTCAGATCGGCGAGTCCTTTTGGATGAAGATGAGTCCCGAGGAGTTCCGGGCGGCCATGGGCACCGAGTGGTTCGTACGCGTCACGAACCCGATGGGGCTGAGTGGCCCGACGGACGACATCTTCGCGGGGTACCGCTAGCCCGCGCCCGTCTAGTAGCGATACGAATCGGGCTTGAAGGGTCCTTCGACCGCGACACCGATGTAGTCGGCCTGCTCTTTGGTGAGCGTCGTCAGTTTCACGCCGAGCGCGTGAAGGTGCAGTCGGGCGACCTTCTCGTCGAGGTGCTTGGGCAAGACGTAGACCTTCTTCTCGTAGCGCTCGTTGTTTACGTAGAGCTCGATCTGCGCCATGGTCTGGTTCGTGAAGGAGTTGCTCATCACGAAACTCGGGTGACCGGTGGCGTTGCCGAGGTTGAGCAAGCGTCCTTCAGAGAGGACGATGATCGATCGCCCGTTGGGAAACGTCCACTTGTCCACCTGGGGCTTGATCGTCTCGCGCACCACGCCCGGCAGCGCCGCCAATCCCGCCATGTCAATCTCGTTGTCGAAGTGACCAATGTTGCCTAATACCGCAAGCTGCTTCATTGACTGCATGTCATCAACCGTGACGATGTCACGGTTCCCCGTCGCCGTGATGACGAAGTCGGCCTCGGGCAGCGCCTCTTCGAGCGTGGTGACCTGGAAGCCGTCCATCGCCGCCTGCAGGGCGCAGATGGGGTCGACCTCGGTGACGATGACGCGAGCGCCTTGACCACGGAAGGACTCGGCCGAGCCCTTGCCGACGTCGCCGTACCCACAGACCACCGCGACCTTGCCGCCGATGAGTATGTCGGTGCCACGATTGATGCCGTCGATGAGGGAGTGGCGCACGCCGTACTTGTTATCGAACTTGGACTTGGTGACCGCGTCGTTGACGTTGATCGCGGCGAAGAGCAACGTGCCGTCACGCTCCATCTCATAGAGACGGTGCACGCCGGTGGTGGTTTCCTCCGAGACACCGATGATGCCCGCGGCCATGGGCTCGAAGATCTTCTCGCCACTGGCGATGATGCGGTGCAGCAACGCGAGAATCACTCCGTACTCTTCGGAGTCGGCCGCTTCGGGGGCGGGCACGTTGCCGGCGCGCTCGAATTCGAGACCCTTGTGCACCAGCAGCGTCGCGTCACCACCGTCGTCGAGAATCATCGTCGGACCATCGAAGCCCGGCCAGCGCAGCAACTGCTCGGTGCACCACCAGTACTCTTCGAGCGTCTCGCCCTTCCACGCGAACACCGGCACGCCCTTGGGGTCAGCCGCCGTCCCGTGGGGGCCGACGACCACGGCCGCCGCGGCGTGGTCCTGGGTGGAGAAGATGTTGCAGCTGACCCAGCGCACGTCCGCGCCCAACTCCACGAGCGTTTCGATCAAGACCGCGGTCTGAATCGTCATGTGCAACGAACCGGCGATGCGCGAGCCCGTCAGAGGCTTTGAGCGGCCAAACTCTTCGCGCATGGCCATGAGGCCGGGCATCTCGTGTTCGGCGAGGGTGATCTCCGCGCGGCCGAATTCGGCGAGCGAGAGGTCCGCAACTTTGAAGGTAAAGGCGTCAGAGGTCATGATTCTCCTAGGAGTTCGAAGTTTCCAGGCGCCGACCTCTGTCGTAGTCGCCTGGTCCCATTGTACCAAAGAGCGTCAGACGCCGACGCGGAACTCTACAACGTCCCCGTCGCGCATGACGTACTCCTTGCCCTCGACGCGGGCCTTACCCGCCGAGCGCACCGCCGTCATCGATCCGGCCGCGACGAGGTCGTCAAAGGACACGATCTCGGCTTTAATGAAGTGCTTTTGAAAGTCGGTGTGGATCTCGCCCGCGGCCTCGGGCGCGGTCTCGCCTTGGTGGATAGTCCACGCCCGGGCCTCCTTCGGACCCGCGGTCAAAAACGTCTGGAGCCCGAGCGTCGAGAAGCCGACGCGCGAGAGCTGCGCGAGTCCCGACTCATTCTGTCCGTAGGACTGGAGGAGTTCGAGCGCCTCGTCGTCGTCGAGTTCTGAGAGTTCCGCCTCGACCTTCGCACAGAGCACGACGCTGGGCGACGGCGCGACCGACGCCTGCAGCTCCTTGCATCGAGCGTCGTTCCCGAGCGTGGCCTCATCGACGTTGAAGACGTAGATGAATGGCTTATCCGTGAGCAGGTGCAGGTCGTAGAGGAGCGCGCGGTCGAGTTCTTTGCCCAACTGGGAGATCACCCGGCCGTCATTGAGGGCGAGTTGAGTCTTTTTCAACTCGGTGAGTTTCACGGCCGCCTCGCCCCCTCGCTTGGCGTCACGTTCGAGTCGAGCGGCCGCGCGCTCGACGGTCTGAAGGTCCGCGAGGATCAACTCGGTCTCGATGGTCTCGACGTCACTCGCCGGGTCGATCCGCCCGTCGACGTGGATCACGTCATCGTCCTCAAAGACGCGCACGACCTCGCAGATGGCGTCAGATTCGCGAATGGCGGCGAGGAACTGATTGCCCAGACCTTCGCCGGTGGAGGCTCCGCGCACGATGCCGGCGATGTCGACGAAGGTGACGGTCGCCGAGATGATCTTTTCTGAATGGAACAACTCGGCCAGCACGCCGAGACGCGCGTCGGGCACCGCGACGATGCCGACGTTGGGCTCGATGGTGGCGAAGGGGTAGTTCGCCGCCAGGACGTGATTCTTCGTCAGCGCATTGAAGAGCGTTGATTTTCCGACGTTGGGGAGGCCGACGATACCGATGGACAGGCCCATAGAGGAATCCAGGCTACCTGACCGAGATTTCCTTTCGCGCGGGTTCGCCCCTAGGCGATCTCGCGGAGAACGCCGTCCTCGATCTCCAAACGACGGTCGGCCTGTTTGGCCACCTTTTCGTCGTGCGTGACGACCAGCACGGTCGCGCGCTGGCTCGTGGCGGCGTTGCGAAGGAGCTCGACGATCTTCTGCCCGGTCGACTTATCGAGGCTGCCCGTCGGCTCGTCGGCGAGGATCAACTGGGGCCGCGCGGCGAAGGCCCGCGCGATGGCGACGCGTTGTTGCTCACCGCCCGAGAGTTTGGCGGGGCGCCGTTCTCCCTTATCCGCGGTGAGGCCGACCATGGCGAGCATCTCATCGGCTCGGGTGTCACGTTCCGCATTGGGCCAGTGTGCGTACTCCAGTGCCAACAGGATGTTCTCCTTGGCACTGAGATTGGGGATGAGGTTGAACTGCTGGAAGACGAAGCCGACCTGTCGCGAACGGTACTTCGTGCGACCACCCGAATCGAGGTTCGCCAGTTCGACGCCGTCTATCTCGATGCTGCCCCGGTCGGGCGAGTCGAGCAGACCGAGTAGCGCGAGCAACGTTGACTTACCGCTGCCGCTCGCGCCGATGATCGCGACCATCTCGCCGTCCTCGGCGTTGAAGGAGACGTCAGAGACCGCGTGGACCTCGCCCGCGCCCGTGTGGAACGTCTTATCGAGACTCTGAACCTTCAGCATTACTCACTCCTTAAAACTTCGGCGGGCCGGATACGGACGATGGTGCCGGTCGCCACACTTGAACCGAGGGCGGCGATGACGATGGCGAAGAGGAAGCAGAAGGCGAGCGTGGACCAGCCCACCGAGGTGTGCAGAGTTTCCAAGGTATTACTGAAACCGCCGAAGTGCAGTCCGGTTCGACCCGCGAAGGGCGCGCCGCCACCCGAGGGAGGTGTGAAGCCGCTCCCACCGCCGCGAAAGCCGCCCGGGCCGCCGCGAACGAATCCGCCCGTCGACGTCGTGCTGTTACTCGTCGCGCTCACCAGCGCTGAGGCGATGGGGCTACTGAGAAGAATGCCGCCCACGAGACCCACCACCGCACCGAGCACGGTGAAGGTCGTGGACTCGGCGATGAACTGACCGATAATCGAGCGGTTCGGCGCACCGAGAGCCTTTAAGACGCCGATCTCGCGACGGCGTTCGCGCACGATCATGAGCATCGACAGCAGCAGGATCAACGCGGCCCCGATCACCGAGCCGACGAGGGTGTAGGTCGTGATGGTCTTGACCGAATTGAGGGGCGCCAGCTCACTCGCGACCGTCGCTTCGGTCGAGGTCACGGTGGCCTTGGAGCCGAGCGCGGACTCAATGGCCGTCGTCACGCTCGAGACGTTGTCGATGTTGTTGACGGTGACGATGGCCGTTGAGACCTCGCCCGAGGCGGAGGCCAATGTTTGTAGCGTCGCTAAGGGCATGAGGACGTCGGAGTCCGCAAAGGTCGAGCCCGACGTGTAGATCCCCACGACCGTGATGGTCTTGCCGTCCGCGGTGAACGTGGAGCCGACTTTGAGCTTGTTATCCGTCGCCAAGGTGTTGCCGATCACCGCGACGTCGGCGCTCGACGTGGGGGAAAAGGCGGTGCCGGAGGTGAGTTTCTCGGTACCGCCACCGTTAAAGCCACCCACCACCGCGTTGCCCGGGTCGTTCGTCCCAATGACGCGAATCGATGGCGTGAAGGTCCCGGATCCGCCAAATCCACCCGTCGTACCACCGGCGGCACCACCGAAACTCGGTGCCGTGAGGGAGGTCTTGGTAGAGCTCAACTGCTCGCTCAGGGACTCTTGCAGCGAGACGACATTCTTCAGATTCAAGAGAGCGTTGACTTTCGCCGCCTTGAGCGGGGTACCGTTGCCCGCGAATCCGAAGGCTCCCGCGGGCGACACGGTGATCGTCGTACCGCTCGAGGACCGAACGGAACTAATTTTGGACTCCACCGCACTTCGAGCGATGAGCATCGAGATCGACAGGGCAATGGCCACGGCCAAGATGACGACCACGCCGACCGAGCGCATGGTGTTGCGGAAGGCGTTGCGCACACCTCGACGCAGAGGGTTCACTGATGGTCCTTTCGAAGGTGACGAACGTCCATAGTTCCTGACGCATTGCAAGTGCGAAACAAACCGCACTAAGAGAGGGGTAAGAATCGACATACGACCTTCGGAGGGCTCACCTACAGTCGAGTACGTGACTGAACTGCCCGTGACCGAAGGAACGATTGAATTCCGAGGTCACGAGACCTGGTATCGCGTGACCGGCGACCTCAACTCCACGCTCACGCCCCTCGTCGTCGCGCACGGCGGACCGGGATGCTCGCACGATTACCTCCTTTCACTGGCCGCGCTCGCGAGCTCTGGTCGAGCGGTCGTGCACTACGACCAGCTCGGGGGCGGGCGTTCGACGCACCTGCCCGACGCGGACCGCGACTTCTGGACGGTCGAGTTGTTCTTGGACGAACTTGACAACCTGCTCACGACCTTGGGGCTTGACGCTCGTTACCACTTTCTCGGACAGTCCTGGGGCGGGATGCTCGGGGCGGAGCACGCTATTCGCCAACCGTCGGGTCTGCGCGCGCTGGTGCTCAGTAACTCTCCGGCGTCAATGGACCTCTGGGCGAGCGAGGCGCTGGTCTTGCGTTCGACGATGCCCGCCGAGGTCGCCGAGGCGCTCGATCGTCACGAGGCCGATGGATCGTTGAACGACCCCGAGTACCTGGCGGCCACCCAGGCGTACTACGACGTGCACGTCTGTCGGGTCCTGCCGAACCCACCCGAGGTCGTGCGCACCTTCGAGATCATGTCGCACGACTCGACGGTATACAACACGATGAATGGACCCAATGAGTTCTTCTGCGTCGGCACGCTGCGTGGCTGGTCGGTGGTTGAGCGCGTTCGGCACATTCTCGCGCCGACGCTGTTGCTCTCAGGCCGCCACGACGAAGCGACGCCCGCGACGATCCAGCCCTTCTTCGACAACATTCCCGACGTGCGCTGGGAGATCTTCGAAGACTCGAGCCATATGCCCTTCGTCGAAGAACCCGAACGCTTCCGAGCGGTCGTCGAGGAGTTCCTGGCCGCCCACGACGCCGACTGAAGGTGGGGCCCTCACCCGTAGGGTTGGCTCGTCGCTCTGACGTTGACAGGAGAACCACATGGCTGAGCTTTTGGATCCACTGCGCTACTCGGTGGAACAACTTTGTTCGTTGATCGAGCCCTTGAGCCCCGAGCAACTGAGGATGTCGGCGTATCCGAAAGAGTGGACCATCGCCGACGTCCTCTCACACCTGGGATCGGGGGCGGTCATCTTCGTGCAGGGCATCGACAGTGCGGTCACTGGCGATGCTGCGCCCGCGGGATTCAACCAGTCAGTGTGGGATGAGTGGGACGCGAAGTCGCCCGAAGCGCAGTGGGCCGATCTGCTCGCCGCCGACGCAGCGGTCATCGCGCGCCTGTCAGCACTGAGCCCTGAGGAACGCGCGCACGTAAAGGTCAGCCTCGGCCCGGTGGAGTTGGACTACGACGGCTTCGCGGGCCTGCGCCTCAGCGAACACGCGTTCCACACGTGGGACATCGACGTGGCGTTAAACCCCGACGCCGTCCTCGCGCCAGAAGTCGTCGACTCGCTACTAGGAGTTCTCAAGATGATTGCTCAATTCGCGGCGAAGCCAACTGGTTCGACGGGTACCTACGTAGTGCGAACGGAAGATCCCGTGAGGACCTACCGAATTGAACTCACGCCCGAGGCGGCGACGGTGAGCGAAGGGACGGGGGAGGAGCCCGCCGACGTGCGATTACCGGCGGAGGCCTTCCTTCGCCTCGTCTACGGACGGCTTGACCCCGAGCACACACCGTCGGACGTAGAGGGTGCTGAGCACCTCGATGGACTACGGAGCGCCTTTCCGGGATTTTGACTCGCGGGTCGCGTGGTTCTGGCGACCCGCGATGACGAAGCGTTATTTCGGCAAGATGATGTCGGTGAAGGGAATCGCGACGGTCGTCGTGCCCCATTTCGTGAAGTAGAACAGACCCGTAGTACCCGTCGGGCCCGACATGGCGAAGGGCAGGGGGTTCTTCCCCTCGGTCACGTAGAGCGTCGTGGTGGCGAAGCCCTTTCCGCTGACGAAGAGGTTCGAAGCGGCCTTGAGCTTGATCACGCGAACGCCGTTCAACGTGGTGGTGGCTTTGTAGGTTGCCTTACGGCTCCAGCCCGCGGGAGTGAAGGAAAAGAGTTGTGACACCGTTTGCGCGCCGTTCGGCGAAGCGATGCTGTCGTAACGGGGGTCCTTCGAGGTCACTTTGTACCAGAGGTTGATCTCATCTGTGTTAGGCGACTTGACGTAGAGCGCCTGTTTCAACATGGCGACCGATGTGGCCTTCACGAAGCAGTACTTCTTGCCCCGAGGCGAGATCGCATAGTACGTTCCCACCTTCGGCACCGTCGTCAATCCACCATTTCCCGCGGGAGAGAATCCACCATCGAGGGTGATGGTGGTCCCCGAGCCGCTCACCGTCCCGGACAGGGTCACGCTCTTTTGACTCGCCCCATCGGCTAACGCCGCACTCAACGTCGATTTGGCGCTGATTTTGGCGGCGCCGGCGCTCAGGGCGTAAAAGGGAGTGGCCAGTGCGACAGCGGCGACGAGTGAGCGAGTGAGGGTGCGCGACATAGTCATCTCCTGTACTGCGTCAGTTTGAGGCTCCTTCAACGCTAGTACCGCCCGCGGTCGTTTCCACTTCGGTCGCACTCGATGGGCTACTGCGATAAGGCGAGCCAGCGTTCCTCCGCGAGGCTGAGATCTCGTTGGGTCGCCGAGAGCTCCCTGCCGAGTCGAGTCTGTTCCTCGCGGTCCTTAGACACGAGGAGTTTGTCGGTGAGGGTGGACTTCTTTCGCTCGAGGCGCGACATCTCTTTTTCCGCGTCGCGAATCGCTCGTCCCTTGGGAACGACGGGGGAGGAGTCAGCGCCACCGGCATCGCGTGCGGGTGCCACGGCGCCCGACGCTCGCGCGATCCACGCGTCGATGCCGCCAGGTACGTCGCTCATGGTCGCGTCCGCGTGCACTTCGATGAGGCGATCGGTCGTGCGGCTGAGGAAGGCGCGGTCGTGCGAGACCACCACCAACGTGCCGGGCCACTGACTGAGGAACTCCTCGAGGAGACGGATGGTTTCTAAGTCGAGGTCGTTCGTTGGCTCGTCGAGAAAGAGCACGTTCGGACGGGCCGCCAGGGTCAAGAGCAGCTGCAGCCGACGCCGTTCGCCGCCCGAGAGATCGCGCGCCTTGGTCATCGGCAGCGCGCCACTAAACCAGAATCGATTCATGAGTGCGACGTCACTCAAGGAACCCGGCGTGCCCTGGGGACCCGCGACGAGTTCCTGGACCGTGAGCTCGAGGTCGTACGCGCCACCATCTTGATCGAGGTACGAGGTTCGTACCGTTGGCCCGAGTTTCACGGTCCCCTTAGAAGGTGTCAGCCGTTGGCTGAGCAGATTGAGGAACGTCGATTTACCCGAACCGTTCGGACCAACTACGCCGACGCGATCGCCGGGACCGAGCTCCACGTTCACGTCGCGCAGAATCTCGTCGCCTCCTTCGTAGGCGAAGGCGACGTGGTGCGCTTTGATGACGCTCGTCCCGAGTCGGGGGACGTCCGTGGCGAAGTCGAGACTGCCGGTCCTCGCCGCCGTCTCCGGTCGCTGCGCGAGGAGTCGTTTCGCGGCGTCGAGTCGCGCTTGGGGTTTCGTGGCGCGGGCCTTGACCCCGCGCCGGAGCCACGCCAGTTCGGTCCGGGCGAGATTACGGCGCGTCTGTTCGGCGGAGGCGGCGCGAGCTTCTCGCTCGGCCTGGGCCTCTAAAAGATGGGAGTAGCCACCCGCGTGAAGGAAGGTCTTTCCGCGATCGATCTCGATCATGCGAGTCGTGACTTGATCGAGCAGAAAACGGTCGTGGCTCACGAGCACGACGGCCCCTCGAAACGCCACGATCTGCTGCTCGAGCCACTGAATCGCGCCGAGGTCTAAATGGTTCGTGGGCTCGTCAAGGATGATGACGTCACTCTCCTCACCGAACACGCGCGCGAGCGCGACGCGCTTGAGTTGACCCCCAGAGAGTTGGTCGGTTTGGGTGTCGGCGGCGTCCAACATCGCGAGGCGGTCAAGTGTCGCGTCGACCTGCCAACCAGAGCCCAGCGTCTCGCGCACGGTACCGACGGGCAAATGTGGGATCTGGGGGAGAAAGCCCACCCGTACGTCTCGCCCGCGACGTACTTCCCCCGAGTCCGGTGACAACGTGCCAGCAATTATACGAAGAAGCGTCGTCTTGCCGACCCCATTGATGCCGACTACACCGATGCGGTCGCCCGAGGAAATCGTCAATGAGAGATTCGCTAAGAGCGTCCGATCGACGCCTTGGAGGGTGACCTCCTGCAAGTCAATGAGAATCGTCACGGGAGTTAGAGGTTAATGACACCGACGGCCCCACCGGTCGTCGGGCGAAGCGTCTCAATTCGCACGCCACGTGGGTGCAAGTCTCTGCCGCCTTCATGGTCACCTTCGAGCACTGCGCTCTCAATCACGCACCACGTAGGGCGTCGACCTCGTCGAAGCGGAAGCAATCGGGCGCGTGATCGTTGACTATTCCGCATGCCTGTATGAGCGAGTGGCATATCGTGGGTCCCACAAACTTGAGCCCGTCCCGGCGTAGTTGAGCGCTCATCGTGATCGCCGAGACGGTGGCGTCGACGTCAACTGTCCCAAGTTCCCAGAGATACTCAGCAAACGTGCCGCGTTCGCGCGGAAGGTTGATGATCGCGCGTGCGTTCGAAATCACCGAGACTATTTTTTGTCGATGGCGAATAACGCCCGCATCGCCCACGATCACGTCGACCCTGGCGTCATCGAATCGAGCGACCTTGTCCAAATTGAAGTTCTCGAATACGCGACGGTACCCCTCTCTTCGACGCAGGACCGTAATCCAACTCAGGCCCGCTTGTGCGCCCTCGAGCGACAGCAACTCAAAGAGCGCGTCGTCGTCGTGCACTGGTACGCCCCATTCGAGGTCGTGATAAGAAACGTAGAGTTCGTCGTCACCGCACCAGGTGCATCGTCGCAGTCCATCACTCACGTTTCTCCCTTCGGCGGCGATAGAAAGCTCTGCAGTGTGATCACTTCCCACTGTGAGGGAGCCACGCGTTGAGAGGCGACGCGAAGTCCATCAGGCCGGCGTTTGGCTCCTTGCTGAAGCGGGGTGGGCGCGCCGCCAACCGAAGGCGAGCAACTGAACGAACGCAACGGATAGTGCAGCGATGACGAACGAGCCCGCAATGTCGATTGGGTGATGAATGTGCGCAGCCACCCGCGCCACACCGACGAGTAGCGCGATGAGCAAAAGTATCCCGCCGACCACACGCGAGTGAAGATAGATGGTGAACCCGAGAAATGCAGTGAGGAGCGTGTGGTCGGATGGGAATCCGTTGTCGGCGGAGTGAGCGATGATCGGCACAATGTGCTCGGTGACGAACGGGCGAGTGTCGTAGTAGAGGCTGCTGGCGACCGTCGACAAGAGCAACGCAACTGCACCTCCGAAGAGCAGCTGCCACACGATGGCCAACTTCTCGTCCTTCTTCGCGAGAAACCAGAACACAGCGACGATGGCGAGGCTGAGCAGAAAGAAATAATCCCCCACAAATTTGACTAACCAGTGCATCCAGATAGCGTAAATCCTCGCGCCGTGACTCGGTAGCGATCGACGCTGTTAATGGGCAACCAGGGCGGAGTTTGATCTCGGCCTCCCTGGCACGCGCGATAGGTCCTCAACCACGTACGAGCGAAGCCAAGCGATCGTCACGACTAGTCAGGTTGACTTCCTCGAAAATGGCTCGCCTTTGCTTTCGGCCGAGACATCAGATTCTGGACTCCCTTCCGAGTTCGGAGGCGTCTAGTCGCCTTCGGGGGCTTCGGTAGTGGTCGCGCCTGTCGTCAGTGCAACATCTAGGTCGAGTTCAATTTCGTCACGACCTGCCGCGTCACTGGCCGCGTCGTCAACCTCAACCTCCGTCATCGGCTTGTCGTCGCCAGCGTCAGTTACGTCGTCGCCCTCGGTGTCCTCGTCCACATCGACTTCCCTCGCGGGGACGGTGGTGCTGTACCCACTCGCAAGGTCGTCGGCGTCGACCGAACTTTGGAGGAACTCATCTTCCGACTCATCGTCGTCGAGCGCCTCCGCATCCGTGGAGTTCTCCTCATCCTCTTGCTCGGCGACGTCGTCGAAGGCCTCGTCTTCCAACTCCTCTTCGTCCTTGGGCATCATGTCTCCCTACTCGCGACACCCCACAAGGGCTCACGTTCACGCTCCGTCGCAAGATTCACCGTCGACGGCATCCCGCTCGCTCCGGGCTCGCTGTCCTCAGGGTACCGGCAGATTGACGCGCAGGATCAAGCGGCGCTGTCAGGTCGAACCTGAACTGATTCAGGGCGTATTTCCGGTCAGCGATATTGGGGAACCTGTAGAGTCAGTGGCGAATATCGCAAAGTGAGCGCATGGGTGAACTAATGGGATCTTCTGGAACACTTCGGGCCGAACTTGAAGCGGCGATGGCGGGGGCGGGCGGCCCGGTTGATTCGGCAGACCGGCTCTGTCACGCGTGCGTCGATCTATTAGGGGTAGACGGGGCGGCGATCTCGTTCGTCCGCCACGGTGTGAGCCAGGGTACATTCGGATCAAGCGGTGAGTTGAGCCGACGGTGGGACGAGTATCAGTTCACCTTCGGTGAAGGACCGTGCCTCGACGCAGTCCGTCAGGGGCGACCAGTACTTGCTCGGGACCTTCAAGATCCGGAAGAAGTCCGCTGGCCAGCGTTTGCCGATGCAATGCTCAGCAGCGGCGTGCGGGGAGTGTTCGCGTTCCCGGTGAGGATCGCGGCGACTCGCGTCGGTGCGCTGGACCTGTTCCGCCGCACACCTGGGGCCATCGAAGGCGAAGTGCGCGACGGGGCGGGCTGGGCGTCGCGGCTTGCGGCCCTACCCATGTTGGAACTGATGAGTGCTGACGTTGACTGGGATGTGATCGGCCAGGGAGGTGGGTGGACCCAGCTCGAGTCGTTAGAACGCGTCGAGGTCTACCAGGCGACGGGAATGGTCCAAGTGCAACTCGACGTGGACGCCGCCGAGGCGCTCATACGTCTGCGCGGCTACGCATTCGCTCACGACATGACGATCAGCGACGTCGCCTGGGCGATTGTCGAGCGACGCCTGTCCTTCAAGCCCGACGACTTCGTGAACGATCTCGACGCTCCTCGGAACCACCCATTGTGAGCCCGCCGAGGGAACAGTCCGTGATTGAGGCGTTCGTGTCGTTGGCGGACAGCCTGGTGGGCCCCTTCGATGTCGTCGAGCTCTTAAAGGATCTCACCGACGAATGCGCTCAGTTACTCGACGTCGCTTCGGCCGGTCTGCTGCTGGCGGACACTGCGGGCGTGTTGCACGTCGTCGCGGCGTCCTCGGAACAGACTCGCAGCCTTGAACTGTTTCAGCTTCAACGAGACGAAGGTCCCTGCCTGGAGTGTTACCGGACCGGCGTCGCAGTGAGTATCGCCGATCTCAATGAGCACGCTCAACGCTGGCCTCAGTTCGTACCCGCAGCCCGGATGCGGGGATTCGTGTCGGTCCACGCCGTACCAATGCGAATCCAAGATCGGGTCCTCGGGGCCCTCGGCCTCTTCGGGAACGCCGTCGGGTCCCTCAATGGCGAGGACCTCAGACTTGGTCAGGCCCTGGCGCACGTTGCCAGCGTCGCTCTCATTACCGGCAACGCCTCAGCGGATCAAGCCCACGTCAATCAGCAGCTACAGATTGCTTTGGACAGCCGCGTCTATATCGAGCAGGCCAAGGGTGTGATCGCCGAATATTTGAACGTCAACATGGATGAAGCGTTCGAACTGCTTCGCCGATACTCACGTGACCACAATGTGAAACTCACTGACGTGTCACAAGCTTTGGCGACGCGGACGTTGTCGTTGGAATTAGTGGCGGGTTCTCGCCAGTCGTCCCAACCGTCACAACCACCGGGCTCGTAGGTGCGTGGGCGTCTGGTTGACGTCCCCGACGATCAAGATTCGCGAAACTTCACGTCGTGAACTTGATCGTCGGCGATGCGGACCGAAGGGCTCCACGCCGACGTCGTCACTCGTGAAGAAGATGACACCCATAAGGTGTGGACCGCCAACCTCCTTTGTGGACCTACGTCGCCTTCTTGAAGAGATCACGCCAGTCGCTCTCAGAGATTTCGACGTCGAACTCTTTGGCCGCCGCTTTAATCCGTTCCCACGCGCGATCGCGCTCGTCATCGCTGACGTCACTCACTTGATCGAATCGCGCAATGGCATTACGCACATGTGAAGCATCCTCGAGCGGCTCCTTGCGCTCTTCGGGAAAGGCAAACGTTGACTCTGGCAAATCATTGCGCTCGTGCGTCTCGAGTGGATGTCCGCTGACGTCTTTGGCGGGTGCATTCGTGGCCGCATCACTCTTCGTGGCTTTCGCGGGCGGCGCGCCCTTTTTCACCGCGCCGGTCTTCTTCGCCTTAGCGACCTTCTTAGCCTTCTTTGCCTTAGCTACTTTCACGGTCTTCTTCGTCTTGGCTACCTTCGCGATTTTCGTTGCTTTCTTCGCCTTAGCGACCTTCGCCGCCTTCTTCGCCTTCTTCGCCTTAACTACCTTCGCCGTCTTCTTCCCCTTCGCGACCTTCAGGGTCTTCTTCGCCTTGGCAACCTTCGCGATTTTCGTAACTTTCTTCGCCTTAGCTACTTTCACGGTCTTCTTCGGCTTCGAAGATGTTGTTGACTTCTTGCCCTTTACTTCCTTCTTCGTTTTCTTCGCTGGCATCTTCGAACCTCCGCTAGATATTTCGTGGTGAACGTCTTTTGTCGCTCGAACATCGCCGCTCCTCGACGTCCACGGGGTTGCTCTTTCGGGCTAACACCGTCCTCTTTGAGAGTCGGATTCCTTTCGAACTTGTCCCGAGACCGGAGTCTAGAAGTAGAAGCGGACCAACTGCTACGTTGCCTCCCGACCCGATTCGACGTTTGTCGTCCTTCAAAGTATTGGTCCGTTCATGAATGCTCGGAATTTGTCGGGATCGACGCATGTGGCTGGCTCGCCGAGGCGCAGGGTGTTACCACAGCGAGGAAAAGCGGAGTAAAGATGGAGCGAGTTCGACTGGCCTCGACTCCACGCTCACCTCTGTAATTGGCCATGCTCTGACGCGGGTGGACCCCGTAAAGGACGAATCAGATTCACTTGGAGTGCCTTCGACGCATGATGAATTGACGCTGGCCCCGAAGACGTGTCGATCGTGGACTATCACTGAAGGAGAATGATGGCAAAGACTATGGATCCAATAAAGCCGGGCGAGGTTCTCGCGGAGGAGTTTCTTGCCCCTCTTGGCATCAGTTAGAATGCACTGGCTCACGCGTTGAGAGTGCCGCCACGTCGTATTAATGAAATTGTCCTCGGCAAACGCCGCATTACCGCTGACACTGCGCTTCGACTCTCGCGCTTCTTCAGTATGAGTGAAGGTTTCTGGATGAACCTTCAGGATCGCTACGACCGAGAAGTAACGCGAATCCAAATTGCGGACGCACTCGCCGCAATCGATCCACTAGAGAAAGGTGCCCTCTCGGCGTAGCAACCCGAAGTTGAAAATATGGAGCAAGAATGGAACAAATAAGTTCCAAGAAGTTGTGTGGAGGTTGTGCAGGAATCAAAACAGCAAGAAATTGAAGGCGAAGACCCAATTAGCTCCCGTAGCTCAGGTGGATAGAGCAATGGTTTCCTAAACCGTGTGCGCAGGTTCGAGTCCTGCCGGGGGCACCAAGAAATGCTTTGCCAGAAATGGAAAGGTCAGTCGCTATGACGCGTTACTGGGTAGCTGTTGACCTCGCCATCGTTCTGATCTTCGTCATCATCGGTCGTCACAACCACCACCACGGTGACAGCCTTTCCGGAATTGTCTCGACGACGTGGCCATTTGCCGTCGGACTCGCAATCGGCTGGCTCATTGTCCTCCTTCGCCACCAAGATGGAGTTTCACTTAGCGCGGGTTCGGAAGTATTCCTGTCGACTGTTGCATTCGGGATGATTCTGCGAGTCATCGCGGGCCAAGGTACCGCGTTCGCGTTCATCGTCGTAGCCCTGGTTTTCTTAGGCGCACTGATGCTGGGACTGCGCCTCTTGTGCTTGAGGTATTTTCATGCCTCCACGTAGCCTCTGCGCGTAAGCGGTAATCGACGCCGTTCAGTGATGCCAATCAACCAATCCAAGTCAGATTTAGCGGTCAGTTCGCCTCAGCAATGTCGGAGTCGGTCGAACTACCCTTGCGCATTTTCCACGAAGGCTTCTTTACCGCGTAAAAGATGAGTGGTGGCGTCCCCAGGATCAAGATCACTGCGCCCATAACGTAGGGGTAGGTCGATGTCGATATACCGGCGAGTCCCGATGGTGGCACGAAGCCGAGACAGAAGGCGGCGAGTGAGGCGAGGAAGCCGATCGAAGCGACGACCGTCATCGCCGGTACGCGGTAAGTCCGCTTGACGTCCGGCTTGTTCCTTCGAAGGAGGATCGCCGAGGCGAACATCAACATGTACATGATCAAATACAGCGCCGCCGCCATATCCACCAGCGTGAAGAACGCGGCACTGACGTTGTGCACGAGCACGAAGATCGCCGCCAAGACGGTAACGATGACCGCCTGAAGGACCAGGATGCCTTCCTGCACACCCGCCTTGTTTCGCCGCTGCAACGTCTTTGGGAGTACACCGGTCTCACCCGCCAGCAGTAGTCCCTTGCTCGGTCCGGCGATCCAAGTGACGACCGCGGCGAAGGCGCCGATTGCGACCATGGCCGCCAAGATCTGTCCCGCCCATCCCACGCCGAAGTGGTCGAAGAAAATCTTAAAGGAGTAGACGATCCCCGACGTGAAGCCGAGTTCGGCCTTGGGAACGATGAAGGCCACCGCCAGTGTGGGCAGAATGAAGATGCCCAATATCAACATCGAAGCGTAAAAGATCACCTTGGGGTAGTCACGTCCGGGGTCGCGCATGCGGTTCACGTGCACGGCGTTCACCTCCATGCCTGCGTAGGCGAGGAAGTTGCTGACGATCAGCACGATGCTCGAGAGTCCGGCGAAGGGCGGAATGACGTCGTGGACGTGCAGCGGCACCTGGGACTTCTGGCCGATGCCCAACCACACGGCGCCGGCGATGATGAGGACAAGTCCCGGAACCAGAGTGCCGATGATTCCGCCCCAGGAGCCGACCTTGGCGAAGAGCGTGCCACCGCGCAGGCCAATGAACGTTGAGCCGTAGTAGAGCACCAGAATGACGATGGCCGTGAAGACCCCGGAGTTGGCCAGACTGTTGTGGCCCACGGTGAAGGCAATGGCGGCGGCGATGAAGGCGAGTTGCACGGGGTACCACACGACGTTCTGAATCCACTGAAGCCAGATGGCGAGAAATCCCCAGCGATTCCCCATCGCTTCGCGAACCCAGACGTAGACACCGCCCTTCCAGCCCGTGGCGAGTTCGGCGGCCACGAGTGCCGTGGGGATGAGAAACACGAGCGCCGGCAGCACGTAGTAGACGATCGATCCGAGACCGAACGTAGCGATGGTCGGCAGGCTGCGCAGACTCGCCACCGCGACAACGGTGAGAATCGTGAGCTGTCCGGCGCTAATGGTTGACGTCTTTGAGGGCGGGGCCCCGGACGGCGTTGTTTTGTCTTTGGTGAGGGTGCTCATCGGACTACGAGTGGTGGAAGGTCTCGGTGACCCGGTGCTCGTGCGGAACGGGACCGTCGAGTTCGTCGAGGAACGTGACGGCGGTGGTGAACTGATCGAGGAACCGGTCCGCGAGGCTCATCGAAAAGCCGTTACGCACCACGATGCGTTGCACTATGACGTCACTGAGATCAGCAGGCATGGGGTAGGCCGGTACCAACCAGCCGCTTTCGCGAAGTTGGTTGCTGAGGTCGAAGAGGTCCCAGTTCTTGGTGTGGCCTTTTTTGAGGCGCCACGCGAAGACCGGGATGTCCTGGGCGTCGTTCCAGAGTTCGAACGGTCCCATCGCGGCTATTGATCTCGCGATGTGGCGGGCCACGTCGTGCGACGCACGCTGTACTTCGGTGAAGCCGGCGCGGCCCAGGCGCAGGAAGTTGTAGTACTGCAACAGGACCTGGGCGCCGGGGCGCGAGAAGTTCAATGCGAAGGTGGGCATCTCGCCGCCGAGGTAACTGACCTTGAAGATGAGGTCCTGGGGCAGGTACTGGGATTCGCGCCAGACGACCCAACCGAGGCCGGGGTAGGTCAAGCCATACTTATGGCCACTCGCGCTGATCGAGTGCACCCGCTCGATCTTGAAGTCCCATTTAAGTTTTGGTTGAAGAAAGGGCGTGATGAATCCGCCCGAGGCCGCGTCAATGTGGATTGGCACGTTGAATCCCTTTTCATTTTCAATCACGTCCAGGGCCTTGGCGATCTCTTCGACGGGCTCGTACATGCCGGTGTAGGTCACGCCCATGACCGCGACGACGCCGATCGTGTTCTCGTCAACGTACTGCGCCAGCGTGTGGCCGCAGAGTGTCTTGTGATCCTCGGTGATCGGCACGTAACGCGGTTCCACGTCCCAGTAATTGGCGAACTTCTCCCAGCAGACCTGTACGGCGGCACTCATCACCAGGTTGGGTTGGGCCGTGGATTTTCCGTCCGCTGTTTGTCGCTGCTGCCACAGCCGCTTAAGCGCGAGCCCGCCCAGCATGCATGCTTCGGACGAGCCAACGGTGGAGGTGCCGATGGTCTCCATGGGGCTCGGTGCGTGCCAAAGCTCGGCGAGGATTTTCCAACAACGGTCCTCGATCGCAGCGGTGGCGCGGTACTCGTCCTTGTCGATCATGTTCTTGTCGAAGGCCTCGGTATAGATCTTGTCGGCGCACTCGTCCATGAACGTACCAACGAACGTGGCGAGGTTGAGTCGGGCGTTACCGTCGAGCATGGCTTCGTCGTGGACCAATTGATACGCGGTCTCGGGCAGCATCTCCTCGTCACCGAGGCGGAAAAGGTCATGGGGCGTCGACTCGCCCGGGCGAGCGAAGAGCGGCGTGAGGTCGCTGCGGTCGGCGATGTCCTTCATCACAACGCCTCGCGACCGTCGGCGTCATCATTGGACAACTCGCGCGATTGGGCACTGGTGAACGCGTCACTGAGCGCCGCCGTCGATTTAAAGGCCGGACTCGAGTCGTAGGCCATCAACTCGATTCCTGCGTTGGTCCTGCTGCGTCCAGTTATGGCCAGTGGTGCGCGCTGTGCACGGAGGCCGCTCGAACCGTCGGGCATGGCGAACCGGTCCCCGGCTGATTGAACGGACTCGTCGAGCGTTTCGACGCCAGACGACTCGATGTGGGGAAGGGGTGTGTCACTCACGAAATGCTCCTTGGAGTTGAGAAATCACCGAGGGTCTGGAGTGACGATGCTGAACCTACCAGTGCGGCCGGCGACGGGGGAAGGGACTAATGTCCCTTTCTTTCGATGGTGGACGAGGGGGTCCCAAAGAATCGGGTGTTACGCGGAGAGAGTCTTCGTGGCGATAGCGCCATCGAGTTGGCGACGATAGGGACACGAGCGATCCGGCCGTTCGCAACACCGTGTGACGCAATCGGCGTTCACGAGTTCGATGGATGACCTCGGCCAGTTCGTGGTCCACTGCGCGACGGCGTTCGTTGAGGCGAGCGCGGATGCTAGAAAAAGGAATGCCATGAGTTCCTCAGAGATTGACGACTACCTGGAGACGGTTCCCTCGCCGCAGCGCGAGGTGCTCGGTGACCTTCGAGCGATGATTCTGAACGCGATCAACGAGGTGGAGGAGGGAATCTCGTATCGGATTCCGGCTTTTCGTGTGGAGGGTGGCGTGGCGGCTGGTTTTGCCGCGTTCTCGAACCACATGAGTTATTTTCCATTCAGCGGTTCGGTACTCGCTCAACTCTCCGACGAGATTGCGACGTTCGCTCACACGAAGAGCGCCCTGCACTTCACGACGGACGCTCCATTGAGTGGCGATCTCGTCGCACGACTCATCGCCGTTCGCTTGAGCGAGATCAACGACCGGGGGCGCTAGCCCCGCTCGTCGCCGAGCCCTCGCAGAGGCGATACGAGTGGCCGAGCGCAGGAAATGGTAGGACGGGGCGGAGAGATCGGTCGAGGCGCGCGTTCGAGGGAGGGTTGGTACCAGGTGAGTGAGTGGGTCGAGAGCGACGAAGGACGACTGATAGTCCGGGTCTTGGTGCGCGGACTCGTGCAAGTTGCGCGCGGGGAGATCACCGACGCGGAGTCGTCGGTACGTCGGGCTCGGCTTGAGGGTGACCCCGAGGACCCCGGATCGATTCGGCGGCTGCGCATTGCGATTCGGCGGGTCGAATATCAACTCGCCACCATGCGCGAACTTGATTCCACCCTCAAAGTCGCGAGCCTCGTCGATCAGTTGCACGAGGTGGGAAAACCCTTTGGAGCGCTACGCGACGCGGAGATACTCTGCGCTCGCGTCGCGAAAGCGCTCGGTGAGCGCGTCACGTCACCCGAAGGCCAGCGTCTGATCGAAACGATCAGCGAAGAGCGCTACCTCGCTCAGCGCGACAGCGACGTGTCTCTGGACTCGCAAGAGTTTCGTGACGCCATCGGGGCGCTGAACGAGTTTCGAACGTCCCTGCCTGCCGATGCGTTGACGGCGGCGATGGCTCGGCCCGTCGCGCAGTTGGCGATACGCCTGACCTGGCGAGCGCTGAAAGACGCGGCCAAAGCCGCCAAGGACGACGAGAGCGATGAGTCGTTGCACGCGCTGCGTCGATCGGTGAAGCACGCGAACTATATGACCCGGTCGCTGTCGTACGTCCTCGGGCCGTCGTCGACGGAGTTCGCCGCTCGACTGACGACCTTGCAGAAGCTCCTCGGTCGACAGCACGACCACGTCATCGTGGCGGGCTGGTTACGCGACGTCGGCGACGATCACGCATCGCTGGAACCCCTCGCGCACGAGCTCAGCGTCGACGAGCGCCGGCGAGCCGACAAGGATGCCAGCGAGTGGCGGCGCGAATGGCGCTCAATTCGAGACCTCCACCCCAAGACGAGCGTGATGACGAGTTACTCCTTCTTCGACTGACCCGCTCGCTCTGTGGCGCGAGACGTCGCGTCCGCGCCATATCGTCAACGAGGCTCGCAGATCACCAACGGGATGTCGCGACGGGAGCGACGTTGGTAACGGGCGTAAGGCCGATAGGCCGCGGTGACCCGCGGCCAGAGAGCGGTCTTCTCCTGCGCGCTCGCGGGCCGAGCGTGGAACGCACGACGTTCGCCCTCGAGGGTCACCTCGACCTCGGGGTGCGCCAGCAGGTTGCGATACCAGTCTGGGTCGCGATCATCCCCGCCCTTAGAAGCCACTAAGACGAGCCTCCCGTCTTCGATGACCGGAACGGTCAACATCGTCACGCGCGTGGCGCCGCTTCGTCGACCGGTCGTAAAGAGGTCGACGACGGGCATACCGAAGGCGCGGCGACCCAGTCGCCCCCCGGTCGCGCGGTCGACGGAGTGATGAAAGAGGTTTAAGGCTCTAAAGCCGACGTCGACGAGCGAGTTATTTCGGCGCATCACTCGAACCTACCCGCCGCTCGGCGACGACAATTTACATAGCCACAACATTTACAGGTCTACAATCCGCATCTGGTCGATGTTTCGTCCGACGTGGAGGTGGGTATGAGTAACGCTGCGAGTTCGAGTGACGACGTGGTGCGTGCGGCGTTGGTGCAAACCAAATGGACCGGCGACAAGGACTCCATGATCAAAGCCAATGTGGCGCTCGCCCGTCAGGCGGCGGCCGAGGGTGCCCAGGTGCTCTGTTTTCAAGAACTCTTCTACGGGCCCTACTTCTGTCAGGTGCAGGACCCCGAATACTTCTCCTACACCGAGTCCATCCCCGGGCCGACGACGGAGCTGATGCAGGCGCTCGCCGAAGAGACCCGTATGGTCCTGGTCGCACCGATCTACGAGATGGAACAAGAAGGTGTCTTCTATAACACCGCGATCGTGATCGACGCCGACGGCACGTATCTGGGCAAGTATCGCAAGCACCACATCCCCCAGGTGCAGGGCTTCTGGGAGAAGTACTACTTCCGACCGGGCAACCTGGGCTACCCGGTCTTCGAGACCGCGGTCGGGCCAATTGGTGTCTACATCTGTTACGACCGACACTTCCCCGAAGGTTGGCGAGCGCTCGGACTCGCCGGCGCGAGGATCGTCTTTAACCCCTCGGCCACGAGTCGCGGCCTCTCGGCGTACCTGTGGAATCTGGAGCAGCCTGCGGCGGCGGTGGCGAATGAGTACTTCGTCGGTGCAATCAACCGAGTGGGCGTCGAACCCTTAGGCGAGAACAACTTTTACGGCTCGTCGTACTTCGTCTCGCCCCGGGGACAGCTCGTCGGCGAGGCGGCCTCGGACAGCGAGGACGAGGTGATCGTACGCGACCTCGACATGAGCGTATTAAAAGAAGTTCGTCACACGTGGGCCTTTTACCGAGACCGACGTCCCGACAGCTACGGCGAACTCGTGGTTCCCTAGTTTCAGTCAGAAAGGAGCATCGATGCGGACACTGATCAGCGGCGGCACCGTCGTGAACTCGAGCGGGCCCTTCGCCGCTGACGTACTCATTGAGGGCGAGACCATCGCCGCCCTCGCGGCCCCGGGCTCGTCGGAGACGATCTCCTGGCGGGCCAACGCCGACCGCGTGCTCGACGCGAGTGGCCTCTACGTCATCCCCGGAGCCATCGACGGCCACACCCACATGGAGATGCCCTTCGGGGGCACCCATTCGGTCGACACGTTCGAGACCGGCACCCGCGCCGCGGCCTTTGGGGGGACGACCACGATCATCGACTTCGCCATCCAGTCCCGGGGCAAGAGTCTGCGCGAGGGCCTCGACGCCTGGCACGCGAAGGCCGATGGACACTGCGCAATCGACTACGGCTTTCACATGATCGTCTCGGACGTGACGGAGTCATCGCTCAAGGAGATGGACCTCGTGGTCGATGAGGGCGTGACCAGCTTCAAGCTCTTCATGGCCTACCCCGGAGTCTTCTACTCGACCGACGGCCAGATCCTCCAGGCGATGCAGCAGGCATCGCGCAATGGCGCCACGATCATGATGCACGCGGAGAACGGCATCGCCATCGACGTCCTCGTCGCCCAGGCGCTGGCGAGAGGGGAGGGTGACCCGAAGTTCCACGGCATGACGCGGCCGTCGTTGCTCGAAGGCGAAGCGACGCATCGCGCCATCCAGTTGGCTCGCGTCGCGGGTGCACCGCTCTACATCGTTCACCTCTCGGCCGCCGAAGCGCTCGAGGAGGTCGTTTCGGCGCGCGACCGCGGACAGAACGTCTTCGCGGAGACCTGCCCCCAGTACCTCTTCCTCTCCGACGCCGACCTGGCGCGCGAGGGATTCGAAGGCGCCAAGTTCGTCTGCTCGCCGCCGCTGCGCAGCGAGCACACCCACGCCGACCTCTGGCGAGGACTGCGCACCGACGACCTTTCCGTCGTCTCGACCGACCACTGTCCGTTCTGCTTCAAGGAGCAAAAGGAACTCGGCCTCGGGGACTTCTCCAAGATCCCCAACGGTATTCCCGGGGTCGAGCACCGCGTCGACCTGATCTACCAGGGCGTCGACCAAGGGGAGATTTCCCTGGCGCGCTGGGTCGAGGTCACCTCCACGACCCCGGCGCGCCTCTTCGGTCTCTTCCCGAGAAAGGGCGTGATCGCGCCGGGCGCCGACGCGGACGTCGTGCTTTATGACCCGACGGCCACCCAGACGTTCTCGGCGGCGACCCATCACATGAACGTCGACTACTCGGCCTATGAAGGAATGTCGATCACCGGTCAGGTCGCCACGGTGCTCTCGCGCGGGACCGTCGTGATCGAAGGCGGCCAGTACGTCGGACGAGCGGGTTGGGGCAACTTCCTCAGCCGTGGTCTCAACGGGTACCTGCGATGACGACGAGGCACTAGCGGTGGACTTCGGCCTCGTCGCCCAGACCAATGCACCCGCGAGGGACGTGATCGCCCTGGCCCAACGGGCCGAGGCGGCGGGTTTCTCTCACTTTTGGACGTTCGATTCCGTGGTGCTCTGGCAAGAGCCCTTCGTGATCTACTCCCAGATCCTCGCCAACACTTCTTCGATCATCGTCGGGCCAATGGTGACCAACCCCATCACCCGCGACTGGACGGTGACCGCGTCGCTCTTCGCGACGCTGAACGAGATGTTCGGTCCCCGCACGATCTGCGGGATCGGCCGGGGCGACTCCGCGCTACGCGTGACCGGCGGTACACCCGCGTCGCTCGCCACCTTGGCCGCCGCGATGCGCGTGATCAAGGACCTCGTCGAGGGCCGCGAGACGACGGTGAACGACCGGCTCGTCACGATCCCCTGGGTGGAGGGCGGCGCGTTCGACGTGTGGATGGCGGCCTACGGCCCAAAGGCGCTCGATCTCGCGGGTCGCTCGGCCGACGGACTCATCATGCAGTTGGCCGATCCCTTCATCGTGAACTGGGCCATCGAGACCGTCCTGGCGGCCGCGCGCGACGAGGGGAAGTCCACCGAGGACTACGACGTCTGCGTCGCGGCGCCGGCCTACGTGGGAGAAGACCTCGCGCACCAGCGAGACCAGGTCCGCTGGTTCGGCGGGATGGTCGGCAACCACGTCGCCGACATCGTCAGTCGCTACGGCGAGGACGACGCCATCGTGCCCCCGGCGTTGACCGACTACATCAAAGGGCGCAAGGGCTACGACTACGCCCACCACGGCAAGGCCGGCAACCCCGACGCCGAGTTCGTACCCGACGAGATCATCGAGCGCTTCTGCCTACTCGGGCCCGTCGAGCGTCACCGTGAGCGACTCGCTGAGTTGGCCTCTCTCGGGGTCCGTCAGTTCTCGCTGTATCTCATGCACGACGACCCCATGGGGACCATCGACGCTTACGAAAAGGACGTCATTGGCTCGCTGTAGCTGAAGGCGCGGCGACTGACGTCGCGCGCGGGCGAATCCCGATCAGCACGATGAGCAACGCCGCCACGACGAAGCCCACACAGATCAGAAACGACAGCTGATAGCCCTGCACGAGTTGTCCGTGCGCGCTGGCCGTGCGCGCCGCGGCAATCGTCGCAAGCGCGGCGAGGCCCACCGCCGAGCCGACCTGGAGCGCGGTCACGAAAAGTCCACCGGCGAGTCCGCGGTCCTGCGGTGGGACGTTCTGGGTGACCGCGACCGCCACGGCGGGAAAGAGCAGTCCGATCCCGACGGCGGTGAAGAGTAGCCCGCCGAGCACGTTCACCTGGTAGCTGCCGGTCGCGCTGATGTGAAAGAGCCAGAACTGGCCGAGACCGAGTGAGACCAGTCCGGTGAGGAGCACCTTTTTCATGCCGTATCGCGCGAGGAAGCGTCGCGTCAAGATTGACGAGACGATCATCACCGTGCCCGTCGCGGGCACCAGCGAGAGTCCGGTCAGGATCGGACTGAAGTGCAAGACGCGCTGGAGGTAGAGGGAGATGAAGTAGACGTAGCCCGCCAACACCGCGCCGAGCAATGTCATCACCAAAAGGGCGGTGCGTCTCGTCACGTCGGAGAAGATGCGAAAGGGAACCATTGGTGCAGCGGCGCGGCGTTCGGTGACCACGAAGGTGGCCGCGAGTGCGGCCGCGAGCACCAAAGCGATCAGGGCCACGGGTGAAGAGAAGCCCTTTTGCTGTCCCTGGCTCAGACCGAAGATGAGCGTCGCGATGGATGCCGTGGCGAGCACGGCGCCGGCGACGTCTAGACGGGCGCCGCGCCGTTCGCCATCTCGTGGAAGAAAGCGCATCATCATCACCACCAGCACGATGATGATGGGGGGGTTGACGAGAAAGATCGCGCGCCACCCTATGTACTGGGTCAAAATGCCGCCGAGCACGATGCCCGCACTCGCGCCACCGGCGGTGGCCGCTTGGAAGAGACCGAGCGCCCTGGTCCTCGGGGCTCCTTCTTCGAAGAGGTCAGAGATCGTGGCGAGCGCTTGAGGCGCGACCATCGCGGCGCTCGCCCCTTGGGCGAACCTCGAGGCGATCAGCACGAAGGACGTCTGAGCGAGACCCGCGCTCAGTGAGGTCACGCCGAAGAGCACCAGCCCGATCATCATGAGGCGACGGTGTCCCGTCAGGTCCCCCAGTCGGCCCCCGAAGAGCAACAAGGAGCCGAAGGTGAGCGCGTAACCCGTCACGATCCACTGCAGGTCCGCCGGCACGAGGTGTAGTTCGCGCTGAATAGTCGGCAGGGCCACGTTCACGATGGAGAAGTCAAGTTGCAAGACGAACTGCGCCGCCGCGACGAGCGTGAGAGCCGTGCCCCGTTTCGTTGCGGCGTCAGTCATTCGTCGGACCCTAGCGGTCTGAGCCTCGGGCTACTCCGCCGCGGGCGGCGCGGCGGAGGCGATTTAGGGTGGGAGAATGGACGACTACAACGACGGGCGGATCGTGTGCGACGCGAGCGCCCTGCGCATCCGCATGTACTACTTTCCTTTCGGCACCAAGGTCATCTCGTATCACTCGATCAAAGGGGTTCGTCGATTCGAGATGACGCCGCTGCGTGGTCAATGGCGCGTGTGGGGCACCGGGAACTTCAAGTACTGGGCGAATCTCGACACGAATCGACCGTCGAAAAAAGCCGGTTTGCTGATCGACGTGGGAAAGTCCGTACAACCATTCATCACTCCCGACGACGCCGACGCGGTCGAATCGCTGATCCGCGATCGAGCGAAACTCGGTCCCGAGGATGGGACGACCATGAAGAGTCCGTTCATTTAGAGCGGACGCTCCTCGCGCTCGTCAAGGATCCGGCGCGTGCCCATCACGAGTAAGACGGCGAAGGCGATGCCCGTGACGAGCTGGCTCAGAAAGAGCACGTGCAGCACGCCGAAGAACGTGAGCGCCGCAAGGACCAGGCCCGCGTATTGGATGAAGAGCGCGGGAGCCATGGTCTTCGTCGCGCGGTAGATCCACAGTGACGCGGCGGACTCAAAGACGATGATCGCGACGCCGACCGCGATGTGGAGGTCCTTGAGCCCGACGTTCAGTGGGTAGGGGTACGTCGTGACCAGCGTCAAGAAGAGCAGCCCGCTGTAGAGACGGAGCAGCGACACGAACCGTTTCGCCGCCATCGACGTGGCGACGGCCTGACGAGCGACGTCAAGGGTGAGCAGCACCGGTGCCAGCAACGCCACGGTATACGGGAGTGCCGTCTTGACGTGAATGCCGTAGTTGCTCATCCCGCCCTCGTCGACCTTCAGGACGAAGCCGGGGTGCAGCGCTACGCACAGCCCGATGAGCAGTGCGAAGGTGACTTGGCCGGCGGCCACTCGTCGCGCCAGGGCGCCCGCGTCGTCGCCCCTTCGGAGACGGGTGGTGCGAAGTCGCGTCACCGCCGAGAATCTCGCGTACGACGTGACGCCAGGCCGTGGGCAACGAGGGCGAGCGAATCGGGGTGGGGGAGTGCTTGACTGAGTGACGTCGGCGCAACCATGGCCGTCACGCTAGGTCAGAGGCGATCCGGCGATGAAGGGGGCAACGTGAGAGCGGTGATCGTGCAGGAGTTCCTCTCGCTCGATGGCGTGATGCAATCACCGGGCGAGGCGAGTGAGTTCCCCCGAGGCGGCTGGCAAAAGCAGTTCGTCGGCGAGGATCATCTGCGAATCATGAACCAACAGATGCACGAGGCCGACGCGTTGTTGCTCGGTCGAAAGACGTACCAGGCCTTCGCCGCGGTGTGGCCCACGGTGAGCGAACTCGGGGTGCTCGGGAGTCTCGCAAAGCGGATGAATGAGATGGAGAAGTTCGTCGTCTCGCGCACCATTAACAAGGTCGAGTGGAACGCGGCGCTGGTACGTGGCGACGTCGCCGAAGCGGTCGGCGAGTTACGAGAGCAGCCCGGTAATGGCCTCCTGGTCGTGGGGAGCCGCGACCTCGTGCGCTACTTGCAGCGTCGCAATCTCGTCGACGAGTACCGTCTCTGGATTCACCCGGTGATCGTTGGCTCCGGGAGCCACCTCTTTGACGCCGGTCTCGACACGGCGACGTGGGCGATGAAGGACGTCGTTGTAACGAATGAGAGCGTGGCGATACTGACCTACGTGCGTCCGAGTGGGCGCTAACGTGGCGCACCGGCAACGCAGCTCGAGACGACACCAGGAACGAAGGGACGCTCATGGAATTGGTGGCTGATCACATTACGGTCATCGGCGCGAGTTGGTGCCCCGACTGTCGGCGGGCCAAGGAGTTCCTCGGCCAACAGCGTGTGGCTTATGACTGGATCGACTTAGAGGTCCACCCTGAGGCCACCGAGATCGTCGAGCGGATCAACGGCGGCGGTCGGTCGATCCCAACCATCATCTTTCCCGATGGGTCGCACTTGGTCGAACCGGGCAACGACGAACTCGCCGACAAACTCGGCCTCTCGCGTTCAGCCAAGTCCGAGTGCTACGACGTGATCATCGTCGGCGGTGGTCCGACCGGACTCACCGCGTCGATCTACGCCGCGCGAGAGAACCAGAGCGTACTCATCGTCGAGAAGTCCGCGCCCGGCGGGCAGGCCGGCGTGACCGAGCGACTCGATAACTACCCCGGTTTCCCCGACGGCGTGGCGGGTCACGAGCTCGCCGATCGCATGCGCCGTCAGGCCGAGCGCTACGGCGTCGAGATCCTCGAGGCGCTCGCCGTCAGCGGCCTCAAGACCGACGGTGACTGGGTGGCCGTGACGACCGCGAGGGGTGAGATCTATCGAGCCCGCGCCGTGCTCATCGCCACGGGATCGGTCTACCGCAGAACGGGGGCCGAGGGCGAGTCCGACCTCATCGGTGCGGGGATTCATTTCTGTGCCACGTGTGACGGTCCGTTCTACCGAGGAGCTGAGGAAGTGCTGGTCATTGGTGGCGGGAACAGCGGCCTCGAAGAAGGTCTCTTCTTGACCCAGTTCGCCGACCACGTCACGGTGGTTGAATACTCGGAGAAGTTAAAGGGCGGGCGGCTCCTCCAGGACAAGGTGAACGCCCACCCGAAGATGACCGTCGCCACGAACACCAAGGTCGTGAGCTTCAAGTCGAACGACAGTGGAAAGCTCGACCACGTCGAACTCGAGGATCGCGTGTCGGGGGAGCGACGGAAGCACCCGGCAGCGGGCGCCTTTGTCTTCATCGGGCTCGACCCCAATACTGCCTTTTTGAATGGCGAAGTGGAACTCGACGACTACGGCTTCATCGTGAGCGACGAGCAGTTCCGCACGAACCTGCCCGGGGTCTTCGTCGCCGGGGACGTGCGACACGGATCAACCAAACAACTGGCGTCCGCGGTCGGCGAGGGTGCGGCGGCGTCGATTCAGATCCGCTACCACTTAGACAAACTCGCAGCCCAGGAAGAAGTCGCGCTCACCCCATCGTCGTGAGGTGCGCGCCGACGGCGAACTCTTCTCGGCCCTTGGAGGTGAGGCGCCACACGCTCTGGTGACCCTGAACGGTCCACTCCGTCGGACCGCCGACGAGGGCGGTCTTTTCATCCACACCCACAATGGTCATGGTCGTCTCGTCGGGCAGCACGAAGCGCGTCAAGAGGTCGGGCACGCGCGCGGCGAAGGCGTCGAAGTGGGGGACGACCCCGAGGTGTTGGAGAAGACCGAGCCCCTCGGTGCTGCCCTTTTTCGGGTGGCGGAGGGATGGAATCCACGCGCCGAGCGCCATGGCCCCCGCCGAGCATCCCGCGAGCGCAGCGCCCTCGCGCCACGTCGCTTCGATCGTCGACCAGACGAGGGAGTCACGCAGTGTCTCGGCTAAGTAATTGGGGTCGCCACCGGAGAGGTAGATGAGACCCGCGCCGCGAATCAGATCGGCGAAGTCGGGGTTGTTCGCGTCCTCGTGGTCGTTCACCGGGACGATCACGGGTTCGACACCGAGACGTTCCGCTTGCTTGATGCCGAGTTGGTGCCAGTGATCGACGACGGAGGGCCCGTCTTGAACCGCGGCGGTGGCGAGTTGGACGTAACGCGCAGCGCGCCCGGCGATGAGACTCGCTTCGAGGTCGGCCATCTCGGGTAGGTACTCACCCGAACCGACCAGCGCTATTGGTCCGGGACCTGGTTCAACGCTCATCACCCTCCAGTGCCCCGTCGATTCACTAAATCTACCGTTCGACACCTAGTCTCAAACGGGAAACCGCTCGCGACGAACAGCGCAGTCGAAAGTCCTAGAGCAGCGTGGTGCAGAGGTCGTAGATCTCGCGCGGCACCTTGCGTTTGCCGGTCGCAATGGAAGAGATCGGTACCAACACGACGTTGTCGTCGCGCACCACGGGGATCATGCCGAACTTACCGGCGACGACCGCGTCGTAGGCGGCGTCACCGACGCGCGTGGCGAAGATGCGGTCGCGCGCGCTCGGACTGCCCCCTCGTTGGAGGTGGCCGAGGACCGTGGTGCGAACTTCGAAGCCACCGAGCTCTTCGATCTTGGCGGCGACGAACGGACCGACGCCCCTCGTCGCGTGGCGAACACCGCCGATGCCTTCGCTCGAGAGTTCACTCAGTTCGATGCCACCGAGTGTCGCCAGGTTGACCCCTTCGGCGACGACGACGAGTGAGTACTTGATTCCCGCCGCGCGACGCCGATTGATGTGGGAGATGATCTCGTCCATCGTGACCGAGAACTCCGGGATCAAGATGAGGTCCGCCCCGCCAGCGAGACCACCCATCGAAGCGACCCAACCGGTGGAGCGCCCCATCGTCTCGACCACGATGACGCGGTGGTGGGAGATGGCCGTGGTGTGGAGTCGATCGAGTGATTCGGCGACGATGTTGATAGCGGTGTCAAAGCCGATGCAGAAGTCGGTACCAGGAAGGTCGTTGTCGAGTGTCTTGGGGACCCCGACTACTGGAGCCCCACGTTCCGCTAACCAGTTGGAGATGCGTTGGGTGCCGTCGCCCCCGATGGCGACTAGGGCGTCAAGGTGCTCGTCGATGGCCTTTAAGACCAAGTCCCGGCCGCCTTCGGGCTCATCGAGGTTGAAGCGGGCTGTCCCGAGCAGGGTACCGCCGTGACCAATCACGCCGCGCAGATCAGCCGCCGTGAGCAAAGTGCCGTCGAAGTCGCCCGCGAGGCCGGCCCAGCCGTTCGCGATACCCACCACTTCGTGCCCGTCGCGCAGCGCAATCTCACCGATCGCTTTAATCGCGGCGTTGAGCCCGGGCGCGTCCCCGCCAGCCGTCAAGACACCAATGCGCATTACTGCTCCCTCGCCAAACCCAGACCCGTGTTCAGTCTAGGTACGTTGTGTTGCGAGGTACTGGACGCCCCTAAGCGAGCGCCTCTTCGCGCACGACGTCGGCGCGTGTGAAGAGCAGCGTGAGCCCGAAGCTCAACACCAGCGCCAACAACACCCCGAGGTTGGCGTAGGCCCAGTTACCACTCTTGCCGCCGAGGCCGATCGGGCCGAGCAGGTAACCCTGCCAGCTCAGCCACGACGCCGCCGAGTTGGTCACGAGACCGAGGCCGAGCACCGAGGAGACGATGGTGATCAGAATCGGTACGACGCGAAGATCGCCGTAGCGCCCGCGGGGTTGGTAGAAATCACCCTCGGCGTAGTCCTTACGACGAAGCGCCATATCGGCCAAGAAGACCCCGCACCACGCGGCGATGAGCACGCCGACGGTAATGAGGAAACCTTCGAACTGACCGAAGAAGTTCTTGTTGACGAAGAGGATGTAGATCGTGCCCAGCAACATGATGACGCCGTCCACCCCGGCCGCGGCGTAGCGCGGGATCTTGAGCCCCGCCGAGAGCAACGCGAGGCCCGAGGAGTAGATGTCGAGCACCGCTCCACCCACCAGACCGAGTATGGCGACGATGACGAAGGGCACGAGGAACCACGTCGGCAGCAAATTGGCGAGCGCACCGACCGGATTGTCGCCCACCGCGCTCTCCAGGCTGGACGACGAGCCGGCGAGCAAGAGTCCGAAGAAAAGCAGCACGAGCGGCGCGATCGATGAGCCGAACGTGGTCCACCACACGACCCCGCGAGAGGAGGCGCTGCGCGGTAGGTAGCGCGAGTAGTCCGCAGCGACGTTCACCCAGCCGAGGCCGAAGCCGGTCATGACAAAGACCAGCGCGCCGACGGTTGCCTGAAATGATCCGCTGTGCAGATGACTGACGGTGTGCCAGCTGATGTGCTTAATCGTGAGACCGATGAAGACCACGGTGAGGATTGCGGTGACGACCGTGATGATGACCTGCATGCGCATGATGAGGTCAAAGCCCATGACGCCGCCGGCGATGATGAGGGCTGCGATCACAATCATGGCCACGACCTTCGTCGCGTCGCCGCCGCTCCAGCCGATGCGAGCGAAGACCGTCGAGGTGGCGAGCACCGCGGTCACCGTGAGGGCGGTCTCCCAACCGACGCAGAGCAGCCACGAGATTCCCGACGGCAGGCGACTCCCGCGCACCCCGTAGGCCGCGCGGCTGAGCACCATGGTGGGCGCGGATCCACGCTTGCCGGCCGTCGCGATGACGCCGCAGAGCCAGAAACTGAAGACAATCCCGATGGCCCCGACCACCACCGCCTGCCAGAAGGAGATACCGAACTCCAAGACGAAGGCGCCGTAACTGAGACCGAGCACCGAGACGTTCGCCCCGAACCAGGGCCAGAAGAGGTCGCGCGGAGAACCCTTGCGCTCGTTCTCGTCGATGACGTTGATGCCGTTTTCTTCGATGCGGAGGGCGCTCGCGCCACTCTTCTCCGTGCGTTCTGCTAAATCGTCGCTCACCGGGCCTCCTCGCGACTACCCCGTGAGTCGCTGGCAATGATTGTAGGAGGTGACGAACGGACCCCCACACAAATGAGTTGGCACCCGCGAGGCAGTTCACAACTGTTATTAGGGTGGTGAGGCATGAGCGACACGCCTCGGCTCTTCTGCCTCGACACCGTGTTGGTCGACGTGGTGCTCAAGGTCGCCGCGTTGCCCGAGCGCGCGGGAGACACCGTCGCCCAAGAGCAGCTCATCACTACCGGTGGCGGCTTCAACGCGATGAGCGCCGCGGCGCGCCACGGCCTCGGCGTCGTCTACGCGGGGCGACTCGGCGAGGGTCCCTTCGCCTCGATGGCCGAAGCCTCGCTCAAGGGCGAGCGCATCGCCACCCCCATCGAGCGCAATTCGAACCTCGACACGGGGATCTGCGTCGTGCTCGTCGAGCCCGACGCCGAACGATCCTTTGTCTCCTCGCGCGGCGCGGAAGACACTCTGCGGGCTGCCGACTTAATGACCCTGGACGTACGGAAGGGTGACTACGTCCTGGTGTCGGGATATAACGTCATGTATCCCGGTGCGGCGGACGTCGTGTTGGCGTGGTTGGCGCAACTGCCTGGCGAGGTCGTCGTTGCCTTTGACCCCGCGACCCGCATGGTCGACATTCCCGCCGCGAACCTTGAAACCATGCTGGCCCGGACGGATTGGTTGATCTGTAACGCCACGGAAGGGGTGAGGCTCGCGAAGACTCCCGACGTCGTAGAGGGTGCGTCGCAGCTCGCAACCATGAGCGACCGATTGAACGTACTCATTCGCAACGGCGAAAAGGGCTGCGTGGTGGCGACCAATCATCGTGTCGCGTCCATCGTGGACGGGTTTAGAACGAACGTCGTCGACCTCAACGGGGCGGGCGACGTCCACAACGGCGTCTTCCTCGCAGAGCTCGCCGAAGGCCAGTCGCCCTACGACGCTGCGCGCTGGGCTAACGCCGCCGCCGCAATCTCGATCAGCCGCTTCGGCCCGGCCAGTGGGCCCACTCGCGATGAGGTCGCGGCGTTCATCACGAACGACTGATCACTTCGCCGCTTCTCACTGCCTAGAAGTAGTTCTCACCGAGTTCTTCGCTCCACTTCGCCACCCGGAGCTCTCCGCGAGGTCCACTCCAGGAGTACACGGGCTTGATGTCGAGTACCTGCGTGTCGTTGATCGCGTCGAGGCCCCGCACGACGAGCGAACGCTTGTCGACGTGCTCGAGGGCCACGACCGAGAGCATGAGTCGGTTGGGTCGGTCTTTGTTGCGCTGGGCAAAGATGCCTACGTCGGGCCAGTCCTTATTCCCGCGGGGGCGTCGATGCCAGGGCCCGGGCGGCACGTTCTGCGCCAAGCCCGCGAAGAAGACGATCTCGACGTGGGAGAACTCCTCGAGTCCCCGCAGGGCGGACGTCGGTACGTCGTCGGCCAACTCAATGGTAGAGACGAAGTCATCCCAGTTGTCGTCGGCCAGTTCACGTCGCTCGTTTCGCACGTAGGCCACGGTGCGCATGAGCGGTTCCACGGACCCAATCTAGTGAAGTGAGTAAATACTCGTCTCGATCATCAAAAGTGCGGAGGCGAGAGCGATATGGTTGGGCGTTCGAGAGGGGGTGAGATGGCCGAACTGACCTTTACCTACGGCACGATGGCCGCTGGGAAGTCGACCCTCGCGCTGCAGTTGTGTTGGCAACTGCGCGAGAGTCGCAGTGACGTGGCACTGTGGACCTTCGGCGACCGCAGCGCCGAAGGAATGGTGACGAGTCGCATCGGCATCGAGGCGGCGGCGGAAGCCGTTGCGCCCGGTGAGTCGTTGGAAGGTCCGATCGCCCAACTCCGAGCGCGCGGGGTCGCCACGCTGGTGGTGGATGAGGCGCAGTTCGCGACGGTTGGACAGGTCGATGAGCTGGCCGTCCTGGTCGACGAGCACGGCGTGGACGTGCACGCCTTCGGCCTCTCGGCCGATTTTCTTCTCAACGTGTTCCCGGCCTCGGCGAGACTGTTCGCGATCGCGGACTGGTGCCACGAACTGCCCTTGACTTCGTCGTGCTGGTGTGGGCAAAAGGGCCGCTGCAACGCGCGGGTGGTTAACGGGGTCGTGGCGCGCGAGGGATCCCAGTTCGTCACGGGCGACGTCGCCGACGGAGCGGTGCACTACCAAGTGCTCTGTCGCACCCACTACCGACTCGGCCAACTCGCGCCGACGTAGATCGAGACGGAAGAGTGAGTGGACAAATTGTCCATTTTTTGCCCATTGATGAACGTTTTGTTGACGGTCAGTCGTGCAGACTGTGACGATGTCGTTTGAGATCAAAGCCACGCCGAGCGCCCTCACCGAGGTGGGCGAAGTCTGCTCGAGCCCGTGGGGGATCTTCGCGGGATGTCCGCGTTGCGCCACGGCGCTCGGCTCCGGGCACGCGCGCTTTCGCTGCCTCGCCTGTGGATGGCGCGACAGCAGCGTCGATTAACCCTCGATTCGCCTCGAATCGTCGTTAATTACTCGATTTCTCTTTGATTTCACCTGCGAAGTGACTGCACTTCACGCCCCGTTTACCTTCCATTTCTAGGTTGCTTCTGACAACACGTTCGAGTGTCGAATCGTCGCGTCAGCAGTTCAATCTTTCTTTAGGAGGAAAGTTCAGAATGAAGAAATCACTCAGACTTCTTGCGGCGGTTTCTCTCGCTGTTAGTGGTCTCATTACCGTGGCGATCCTGCCAGCCAGTGGCGCGGCGAAGTCCACGAAAGTGGTGTGCTACAAACTCAGCGGCAGCGCGGTGAAGTCCGCCAAGTTCGCTGGCCACTGCCCGAAGGGTTGGTCGAAGACCAAACCCAAGACAGCAGCGCCGAGTCTCATGGGCTCCAACAAGGCGGGTGACACCGACCTCGTGGTGCCCGGAAAGACCACGCTCAACATCAATGGCTCGTCCTTTGACGCGCCCTTGGTGGGCGTGACCACGTCGGGTTCGACGGCTTACAGCGCGGGCGGCAACGTCAGCTTCAGCGCCTACCCGGCCGGCGGATCAGGATCGGGTCGCACCGGCATCACGAACGGCTCACTGCAGATCGGCTTCTCCGACGTCCCGATGACCTCCGGCGCGGGCACGTTGCCCAGTGGTGTCACCGAAGCGAACTACGTCCAGGTGCCCTACCTCTTGGGCGGCGCGGTCGTCGGATACAACCTCGGCGGTGGCTTTGACGGACTGAAGTTGACCGCGGCCGAAGTGGCCAACATCTACAACGGGACGATCACGCAGTGGTCAGACCCCACGATCGTGGCGACCAACGGCGGCGCGTCCTCGACGCTGGGCAAGGCGTTGACGCTGCTCGGCACAGCGAACGAGCCCAAGGACACCATCAAGGTGCTCTACCGCGCGGCGAGCTCCGGCACGACCGAGGCCTTCACCTACTGGCTCTACGACGCCGGTAACTCGGGCATCGCGCCCAGTGGTGGATCGGTCATGGAAGGTTCCGGCGGCGCCTGGAAGGCGACCAACATCGACGGTGTCGCGAACAACGCGGGCATGGCCACGACGCTCGACGCGACGCTCGGCGCCATTGGCTACGTCGAGTACAGCTACGTCTTGATCCCCGGCAACAACCGGATCCAGATCGCCTCACTCCAGGACAAGAACGGCCAGTGGCTCCAGCCGAGTTTGACGAACATCGGCAACGCGGCTGCGGCCGCGGGGACGAGTGTCACACCGGACAACTTCGCCATCGTGAACGAGCCCGGCAACAACGTCTGGCCCTTCGCAACCTACAGCTGGGCGATCATCCCCAAGGTGGAGACCAGCGAAGCGACCTGTGAAGCCGCGACGAAGTATCTCGACTGGGAGACGCACTACGGACAGAGCGCCTTGGCCAAGGGTGAGGGCTACGTCCCACTGCCGGCGGCGGCAGCGGCCTACGCCCGAACGCAACTCGAGACCGTTACCTCGGGCGGCACGGTCTGCGTGACCCAGAAGTCGTAAGTAAGAACAACTAAGAGAGGGTGTTGGTAGTTCACAGCATGGACCAGGTAGCACTCGACATCCTGCGGGACGAGGAGGTGGTGGCGGAGAACACTCCCGCCGCCACCCCTCGTTCGTGGTACGCCAACGTCTTGCTCGTGGCCGCGGCGCTCTTCGCGGCGGTCAGTGTCGGTTTCGTCGGCACTATTTTTTGGAGTTCCCTTCCCACGTGGGTGCACCACGGTGGGACACTGCTGACGAGCAGCAGTTGGGTCTCACCCGCGGGTCCCTTTGGTGGACTCGCCATGATTTCGGGGACCTTTGAGACGTCGATCATCGCGCTGGTCATCGCGGTGATCATTGGCCTCGGGACGTCGATCTCCATCGTCTTTTTCATCCCTCGGCGTTTTCGCACCGTCGTCGCCACGTTCGTCGAACTCCTGGCGGCGATTCCGAGTGTGGTCTATGGCCTCTGGGGTCTGCTCGTCATCGCACCGTGGATGGAGACGACCGTCAACCCGTGGCTCAACAAGTGGCCGTTCGCCAAGGCCATCTTCGGCAACTCCGGCCAGGAGTTCGGTACCTCACTGCTCCTCGCGTCCGTCGTCCTGGGCATCATGATCCTGCCGACCTTCGTCGCCATCAGTCGCGAGGTCATCGCGGTCGTGCCCCAAGACCTTCAAGAAGCCAGCCTCTCCTTGGGTGCCACACGCTGGCAGATGATCCGTGAGGTCGTACTCCCCACCGCCAAGATTGGCCTTTTCGGCGCGACGTTCTTAGCCCTCGCGCGCGCCACCGGGGAAACCGTCGCGGTCGCCCTCGTGGCCGGCAGCGTCGCCAACGCGCAGTTCCATCTGCTCTATCCCGGCACCTCCATCGCGGCGTGGATCGCCACGGAGTTCGGCGAAGCTCAGGGTAACGAGATCTCCGCTCTGATGGCGCTCGGGGTCATCTTGATGGTGCTGAACGTTGGCTTGGCGCTCATTAGTCGGGCGTTGGTGAGCCGCCAACGAAAGGTGCTGGCCCGAGTATGAGCGACCTCATCGAACTCGAAGAGCCCGCCGAGCCGAGCAACTCCTCGCGCGAGGAGATTCGTCGAATCTCCGACAACGCTCGTGCTCGTCGCATCGCAATCTCGCGTGTCATGGTCGCACTTTGTGGCGTAGCGCTGCTGATCGCGGCGGTGCCGTTGGTCGCGCTCCTCTACCAGTTGATCAACAAGGGCGTCGGGCAGCTCAATCTCGACTTCTTCACGAAGCTCCCCGAGACGCCGACGTTGATCGCGCCGAACGCCACTGGCGGCATCTCGAACGCCATCGTTGGGACCATCGCCTTGACGCTCTACGCGTCCATTCTGGCCATCCCCGTCGGGGTGCTCGTGGGGGTCTACCTCGCTGAGACCGACTCCAAGTTCGCCACGACGCTACGCGTCATCGCCCAGACCATGGCCGGCGCGCCGTCGATCTTGATGGGGCTGTTCGCGTTTTCCTTCGTCGTCCACGACCTCAACATCGGCTTCACGGCGATAGCCGGCTCCTTCGCGCTCGCGGTCCTGATGTTGCCCGTGATCATCATCTCCACCGAGATAGCGGTGCGCAACGTGCCCAACTCCCTGCGCGAAGCGGGCCTTGCGCTCGGCGCGAAGCCGCACAAGGTCTCGACCAAAGTGGTGCTCCCTTCGGCCGTCACCGGCATCGTCACCGGCGTGATCCTCGCGATCTCGCGGGCCGTCGGTGAGACCGCGCCGGTGTTGCTCGTGATCGGTGGCGGGTTCACCAACTCCTGGCAGCCCTTCAACCCGGTCTCGGCGATGCCGCTGGCGATCTTCGAGAACGCCAAGTCGGAGTGGCCGAGCCAGCGAGCCCAGGTCTGGGGAATTGCGTTAGTCCTGGTCGCCTTCGTTTTTGTATTGAGCCTTACCGCCCGGATTTGGGCATCGAGAAAGCAGCAGGTTAGAAACTAGACATGGAGCGAGAAACAGAGATCATGACCGAGATCCAAGCCCAGCCCACTACGACCATCACGCCCGCGTTACGCGGACCCGTCGCGATGCAGTTGCGCGACGTCGCGGTGTCCTTTCACGGACGCACCGCGGTGCGCGACTGCAGCTTCGACGTGGTGAAAAACCGCGTCACGAGTCTGATCGGACCCTCGGGCTCGGGCAAGACGACGTTGCTGCGCGCGCTCAATCGACTCCACGACCTGACGCCCGGCGCGAAGGTGAGCGGACAGATCCTCTTAGAAGGCACCGACATCTACCGCGGCAATCTGACCGTCACCGAGTTGCGCACGCGCGTCGGCATGGTCTTCCAGCGACCGAACCCGTTCCCCACGATGTCGATCTACGACAACGCCGTCTCGGGACTTCGCTTCAACGGCATCAAGAAGAAGTCACTGCTCGATGAAGCGGCCGAGTCGTCGCTCCGTTCGGCCGCCCTGTGGGACTCGGTCTCTAGTCGCCTCAAGGTGGCGGCTTCGAACCTCTCGGGCGGAGAGCAGCAGCGTCTGTGCATCGCGCGAGCGCTAGCACTCGAGCCCGAGGTGCTCTTGATGGATGAGCCCACCTCCGCGCTCGACCCCGTCGCGACGCTGCGCATCGAAGAGCTCATGACGAGCTTGAAGAGCCGGGTGACGGTGGTCATCGTGACCCACAACATGCAACAGGCCGCTCGAATCTCGGACGACTGTGCGTTCTTGTTGATGGGGGAGGACCGCGCCGGGGAACTCATCGAGTTCGACACCACGGAGAAGATCTTCAACAATCCCGTCGACTCACGCACCCTCGACTACACCCTCGGCCGCTTCGGTTGATCGGGCCCCGTTGGGGCATGGCAGACTAACCAGAACCGTCGTTCTGGAGGGTGCATCGTGGGCAATGAACTGTGGCAGGAGTCGGCGACGACGCTCGCCAACTTGATCCGTAGTGGGCAGACCTCCTCGCGCGAAGTCGCCGAAGCCCACCTCGCGCGCATCGACGCGGTGAATCCCGCCGTTAACGGCGTCGTCGAAGTACGCCCGGAAGAGGTCCTCAAAGAAGCCGACGCCGCCGACGCCGCGCAGCGCGACCACCAGGCGCTCGGGGCGCTGCACGGGGTTCCCTTCACCGTCAAGATCAACCTCGACGTCGCGGGCTACGCCACCAGCGAAGGTTGCGTCGCCTTAAAGGACTTCGTCGCCACCGCCGACGCGCCGATCGTTGAGCAGATGCGTCGCGCGGGCGCGGTCGTGCTGGCGCGCACCAATATGCCCGACCTCGGTCTGCGCATCAATTCGGTCTCCTCGCTCTACGGCGCCACGCACAATCCCTGGAAGCACGGCTATACGGCCGGCGGTTCCTCGGGCGGCGAGGCGGCGTCGATCGCCTCGGGGATGAGCCCCATCGGACTCGGGAACGACATCGGCGGTTCGCTGCGCAACCCGGCGTATTGCTGTGGGGTCGCGTCGATCAAGCCATCGCGCGGGCGCGTCGCCCAGGGCAACCCGAGCGCCCTGTTCGACATGCCGGTCAACTCCCAGTTCATGCTGGCCGACGGCGTGCTCGCTCGCCACGTCGGTGACGTACGTCGGGGACTCGAAGTCGTCATGGGCGCCCACCACGGCGACCCGCAGTCCTTCGACGCGCCGCTGCACGGGCGTCCCGTCGCGAAGCGCGTCGCCCTCGTGGCCGAACCCGGCGGCGGGACCACCCACCCCGACGTCGCCGAAGGTGTGCGGATCGCCGGACGCGCCCTCGAGGCGGCCGGGTACGAAGTTGAAGAGATCGAGCCGCCGTTGCTCATTGAGGCGTACCTCTCCTGGGCGGAGTTGATGATGACGAGTCTCGCGGTGGCGCGACCCCTGATCGAGCCGGTGATGGGTGAGGAGGGTCGTCGATTCTTGGACCTGAGCAGCGTCGAGTTCCCGCCCGCGACGCCAGAATCGACGGCGCTGATGTTCATGTTCCGCTACAAGGTGGCGCGCGCCTGGCGCGAGTTCTTGACGAACTACCCCTTAATCGTCGGGCCAACCTGGACGCAGCCGCCCTTCGAGTTGGACTTCGACATCCAAGACGCCGAGTCGGCCATGAAGGTCGTCGAACTGTTTCGCTTCGTGTTGCCGGCCAACCTGCTCGGCCTGCCCGCGGCCTGCGTCGCGACCGGTGTCGCCAGCGGCTTACCCACGGGCGTGCAAGTCATCGGCGACCTGTTGCGCGAGGACCTCTGCCTGAACGCCGCCGAGGCGATCGAAGAGAGCGTCGGCGTCCTCACGCCGATTGACCCGCGCGCGTAACGCGTGGCGGCCCTGATTCGTCCGATCGAGCAGCGCGACCTTCGCGCCGCGTCGCTCGTCGTCCAGGGCGGCGCGAATTTTCCAGACGAGGAACACGAGGACGACGTCGAGGCCTACTGGTCCGCCGTCACCGAGACGCGCGCCCGTCGTGGTGAGGTCCTCGTCGCCGACCTTGACGGTGAGGTCGTCGGCGTGCTCCAGGTGATCGTCTTTCAGCACTTCCAACACACTGGTGGCTGGTGTGCGGAGTTGGAGAGCGTCCACGTGCGAGAAGACCAGCGCAGCGCGGGTATCGGCGGCGAACTACTAGCTGCCGCGGAGGACGTCGCGCGACGCGCGGGTTGTTACCGCGTGCAACTGACGAGTCGCAAGTTCCGCGTCGACGCACACCGCTTTTATTTGGCCCACGGCTTCGAAGCGACGAGCGAAGGTTTTAAGAAGCTCCTCTAGGGGACCGCGACCTCGCGCAGCGCGCCATCGTCCACGTCAAAGACGAAGCCGCGAATCTCCTGGCCATCGACGAAGGGGCTCGCCCGCAAGGTCTTGACAGTCTGGCGGACGTCCTCGTCGACGTCGCGGTAGGCGCCGAGTCGAAACGGTGGTCGTTCGCCGAGGGTGTCGGTGATCTCATCTATCAAGGTGGCTTCGTCGAATGACTCCAGGCCGCAGCGCGTGTGGTGGATCACCATGACCGCGCGCGTACCCAGGAGCCGCTGACTCAGCAACAAAGAGCGCACGGCGTCCTCGCTGGCGAGACCCCCGGCGTTTCGCACCAGGTGCACCTCGCCGAGGTCGAGACCCAGCGCGCCAAAGAGGTCGAGTCGAGAGTCCATGCAGGTCAGCACGGCGAGATGCAGCGCCGGGGCGGTGGGAAGTTCGCGGTGCCCGTGGGTCGTCACGTAGCGCGCATTGTGCTCTAGGAGTTCGTCGATGACGGTCATCGGACCATCTTAGAAAATCGTCGCATTCACCCCGTCTCGGCGTGAGTACGCTCGCACCAGGAGGTGTCTATGGAGCACATGGACGAGGTACGTGAGGAGTTACGTCAACCCGCACTCGACCTGCACGCGCTGATCCCCGACGTGATGAAGGGCTACGTCGCGCTGTCGAGTGCGGCCTTCGCGGAAGGGGAACTCAGTAGTGGCGTGAAGGAGTTGATGGCGCTCGTCATCGCGGTCACCCGCGAGTGTGACGGGTGCATCGTCGCGCACGCGCGCGGCTGTGTTCGCTCGGGCGTCTCGCGACAACAAGTCGCCGAGGCGATCGGCGTCGCCGTGGCGATGAACGGTGGACCGGGCACGGTCTGGGGGCCTCGGGCCCTTCGCAGCTTCGACGAAGCGATGGTGGCGCGAACGGCCTAAATGTCGTAGGGCAGGTGCTTGATGCCGTTGACGAAACTCGAGGCGAGTTGGTCCGGTGGCCCCGTGGGGTGGATGTTCGGTGCCCGCGAGAGCAACTCGCGCCACATCACCCTGATCTCGCGGCGCGCCAGGTGCGCGCCCAGACAGAAGTGGGGACCCGGCGCACCGAAACCGTAGTGGTCGTTCGGGGTTCGTCCGAGATCGAAGACGTAGGGGTCGGCGAAGACGTCCTCGTCGCGATTGGCCGAGTTGTAGAACAACAACACGCGGTCGCCGGCCGATAGGTCAAAGCCCGAGAGGGTGTAGTCACTGGCCAGTGTTCGGCGCATCCAGATCACCGGTGACGCCCAGCGAACGATCTCCTCGACGGCGGTCTTAGCGAGTCCGTCGAAGTCCGCCGCCCACCGGTCGCGCTGCTCGGGGTACTGGCCGAAGGCGTTGAGCCCGTGGGCGAGGGCCGTGCGCGTCGTCTCGTTACCCGCGGCGACCAACAGGACGAAGAACGAGGCCAACTCCTGCTGGGTCAGTTTCTCCGATTCGATCTCGGCGTTCACGAGGGCGCTCGTGATGTCGTCGATGGGCTGGTCGCGGCGGTACTTGCCGAGTTCTTCCATGATGCCCGTGACGGTGGCGGCGGCCTCGAGGATCGCCAGTATCGGATCGGTGCCCTCGGCGATGTACTCGACGTCGCCGTTGGAGAGGATCACGTTCGAACAGCGCAGCACGGTCGCGTACTCACTCGGCGGCACGCCCATCATCGAACAGATGATCTCTAAGGGAAAGGGCGCGGCGATGTCCAGCGTGAAGTCGCCGGTTCCTTGGCGCAACGCCTTCGTGACGAGCCCGTCGGCGACGCGCTCGATGGAGTCTTCAACGGCACGGATGTTGCGCGGGTTGAACGCGTTCGAGACAATACGACGCAGGCGGGCGTGCTTGGGGTTGTCGGTTGAGATCATGCCCGAGAAGTACTCGACCATCTCCGCGGGGAGGTCCACCAGCGAGACCGCCCCGGGACCGGACAGGAAGACCTCGGGATGCTTCGACGCCTCGGCGACGTCCACGTAGCGTGTGAGGGCGTAGTAGCCATTGCCCCGAGGGATCTCGATGACCGAGTCCACCATGACCGGGTCGTCGTAGTGACTGATCGGTCGTTCGGCCCGTAGCGACTGGAAGGCGCCTTCGCGCTCGGCATAAGGACGGCGCCAGAACTCGACGTCCGAGAGGTCGATTTCCTCGACGCTTAACACACTGACGGGTTCGTACACGCAAGACATCGTAGTGAGCGGGGAGCGCGCGGGCACGCGGGGCTCGTTTCACGGCAGACTGAAGGAGTGGAACTCACCGATCAAGAACGCGGCAGCCGACTCAGTGCGTTGAATGCACTGATAGAGCTCATGCGACCCTCGGTCCAGGCCGACGGTGGGGACCTGGTCCTCGTGCGCTGCGACGTCGAGACCGGGGTCGTTGAAGTACAGCTCGGTGGTGCGTGTTCGAGTTGCGCGATCTCGACCGACACCCTCCAAGGGGGCGTGACGAGAATCCTGACGGACCGGCTCCCGTGGGTGACCGAAGTCATCGGCGGTTTGGATGACTCGCTCGACCCTGAGGACTCCTCGCTGCTCGGCACCGGCGGGTACGTGCCGCGTTACCGCCAACTTTGACGCGTTAGATCGACGCCGGAATCGTCACCCCGGTCAGGCCCTCGGCGACCGACCACAGACGTGCCGCCACCTCGGGGTGCCGCGCCCGTCGTGGGGTGGCCACGAGCGTGGTCGCGCCGGTGAGACCCAGTGGTCCTCGGGGTCCGTAGTACGCACCATTCGTCGCATCGGGACTCGTGGCGCCATAGAGCATCGGCTCGGTGCCTTGTTCCACCCCCTGGGCCGGCAGGTAGCGAAGGTCGCCGAAGAGCGAACGCTTGGGTCGCGTGCGACCGAGGTTCGCTCCCGCGTCAAACAGGTTGGTGCGGGTGTAGCCGGGGTGCGTCGCGTTGCTCATGAGGTCCCAGCCACGCTCGTTCGCGACGAGCGCCAGGTGCTGAGCGAAGAGGAGATCGGCGAGTTTGGACTGCGCGTAGGCCGTAAACGGGCGGTAGTGGCGCTGACGCTGGAGGTCGTCGAAGGTGATGCGCCCGTATGCGGCGGCGCTGCTACTCATGGTGGTCACCGTCGGACCAGCCGCGGCGAGTAGCAGGGGGAGTAGACGTAGCGTCACGGCGAAGTGTCCAAGAAAGTTGGTCGCGAACTGCAGCTCGAACCCGTCGACCGACTCCATGCGCGTGGGGGGTGCCATCACCCCGCCGTTATTGAGCAGCACGTCGATGGGCACGTTCTCCTCCACCATCGCCGCAGCGAAGCGCTCGACCGACGCGAGGTCCGCCAAGTCAAGTTCTCGCACGGTCAGCGTCGCCGCGGGGAACTGCGCCGCGATCTCTCCGAGTGCCGCCGCGCCCTTGTCGAGGTTGCGCACCGCCAGGACGACGTTCGCGCCCGCGCCCGCGAGGCGCCGCGCCGCTTCTTTGCCCGTGCCGCTGTTGGCGCCGGTCACGACACAGAGCTTGCCGTGTTGGGTGGGAACTCGGTACACGACATCTCCTTTCGCGATCGCGGCGGCGCCTCGGTGTCGAAGCGTACCGGCCTTCGCCCGTCGGTCCCAAGGAACCGCCGAGGGCGATCGAAGGCGGGGCTTAGGTGGTGACGCGGGGCTCTTTGGGTAGCCCGAGCGCACGCTCCCCGATGATGTTGCGCTGGATCTCGGCGGTGCCGCCCCAGATCGTCTCGGAGCGCGCGAAGAAGAACGCCGCCTGGAGTTCCGAGACCGGGTAGTCCGAGCGACCTCGGCGAAACGACCCCGAGGGACCAGTGAGCGTACCTTTTCCGGTGAGGATCTGGCCTTCCATGCCGACGATGTCGATCGCCAACTCCGTGGACGCGCGGTGCGCCTCGGACCAGAACATCTTGTTGCACGCGCCGAGCAGCGCGGCGTTGTGGGTGTTGTTGAGGGCGTCGGTGAGCGTTCGGAACCCATTGATCTCCATGATCTTGACCTTCGACCACGCCTTGACGAGTGCGTCGCGCACCAGATCGTCCCCTAAGCGATTGACCCGACGGGCTTCACTGACGATGAACTCCCACTCTTTTAAGAACCGGCGGTACCCCGTGGTGGAAGAGGACCCCCGCTCGAAACCGAGTGTCGTCATCGCGACCTTCCAGCCGTTGTTCACGCCGCCGATCACGTTGGCCTTCGGACAACGGGCGTTGGTGAAGAAGACCTCGTTGAACTCGGCCGTACCGTCGACCTGGGTGATGGGACGCACGTCGACGCCCTCTTGATGCATGGGCACGAGGAGGTAGCTGATGCCCGCGTGCTGGGGGGCGTCGGGGTCGGTGCGGGTGAGGAGGAAGACGTAATCGGCGTGCTGGGCTTGCGTGGTCCAGACCTTCTGTCCGTTGATAATCCACTCGTCGCCGTCGAGCACGGCGGTCGTCTTCAAACTCGCTAAGTCCGACCCCGAGTTGGGCTCGGAGAATCCCTGGCACCACGCGATGGTGCCATGCAAGATGCCCGGGATGAACTCCTTCTTCTGTTCATCGGTACCCCACTGGAGAATCGTCGGACCGACCAAGGTGTCACCAAAGAAGTCCGCGCGCATCGGCGTGTTCGCCTTGGCGAACTCCTCGTTCAAGACCACCTGGTCCATCAGAGAGAGTCCCTTCCCGCCGTACTCCACGGGCCACCCCGCGCAGATCCACCCGCCGGCGAAGAGCTTCTCGGTCCAGGTCTCGTTAAAGCGAAGGCGCTCTTCAGCGCTCAAGGAGAAGTCCGGCTCGAACCAGCCCGTGGGCAGGTTCTCTTCGAGCCAGGCTCGGATCTCCTTACGAAAGGTCTCGGCTTCTTGGGGATACGTGAGGTCCATAAGGGGAAAGCGTAGCCACTGAACGCGGCCCCTTACCCTGTTTGTGTCCCCCTAGGAATTGGACGAGAATAGGTAACCCTCGTCGTAAGAAAGTTGCTCTTGTCCCGCTCCCTCGCCCAGACCATCGCCGCGACCAAGGCCTCGTGGGCGCGTTCCAAAACGATCGTCGTGCCCGACTCGGTGCCCGCCCGTGCGGCCGAGCCCGGCAAGTACCGCGTGGCCTTCCTGGTCTACCGGGGTAACCCCCGCTGCGGAGGACAGGGCGTCTACACCCGTCACCTGACCCGCGAACTCGTCGCGCTCGGCCACAGTGTCGAGGTCTTCGCTGGTCCGCCCTGGCCCGAACTGGATGAGGGCGTGGGCTTCACCCCGGTGCCCGGCCTCGACCTCTACCGTGACCCCGACCCGTTTCGCATGCCCGCCCCACGCGAGTTCACCTCCCTCCCCGACGTCACCGAGTTCGCGGTCATGATGAGCGCCGGCTTTGGCGAGCCCCTCGCGTTCTCCCAGCGCATCGTCAAGGTGCTCGACGCCCGACGGGGGGACTTCGACATCGTCCACGACGACCAGTGTCTGGGCACCGGTATCTTGACGCTGCATCGTCGCGGGTGGCCGCTCTTAGAGACGCTGCACCACCCCATCACGGTCGATCGCTCCATCGCGCTGGACCACGCCGAAACCTTCTGGAAGCGCGTCGGTACGCGCCGGTGGTTCGGGTTTCTGCGCATGCAGGTGCGTGTGGTCAAGCGACTGCCCGCGGTGTTGACGGTCTCGCACAACTCCAAGGCCGATATCCACACGCAGATGGGCGTCGCGCTCGAGCGGCTCACCGTGGTGCCGGTCGGCGTGGACCACGAGGTCTTTCGCCCCTACGACGACGTCGTGAAGAAGAAGGGCCGACTCATGGTCACCTCCTCTTCCGACGTGCCGATGAAGGGACTGGTGCCCCTCTTAGAGGCGATCGCCAAGTTGCGCGTCGAACGCGACATCGACCTGGTCGTCATCGGACAACCGCGACCCGAGGGCCGCGTCGCTCGCACGCTGGAGCGTCTCGGGCTCTCTGACATCGTCACCACCATCAGCGGGGTCAGTGACGAGGCGCTCGCGCGCCTCTACGGTGAAGCAGAAGTCGCGATCGTCCCGAGCCTCTACGAGGGATTCTCGTTGCCCGCCATCGAAGCGATGAGTTGCGGTGTGCCCGTCGTCGCCACGACGGGCGGTGCGTTGCCCGAAGTCGTCGGCACCAGCGGCGAGACCGGTCTCTTAGTCGAGCCGAACAATCCCGAGGCGCTGGTCGAGGCGATTGGGCTGTTGCTCGACGACGCCGAATTGCGTGCGCGACTCGGCGCGGCCGGACGCGAGCGGGTCATGGAGCGATTCACCTGGCAGGTCACGGCCCGCGGCACCGCCGCGTGTTACGACGCGATTCTCACCGGGCAACCGTTGCCCGACTCGGTGACCTTTAACTGATGCTGACCGCCAAGTACGACGACTTGGGACTGCGCCGCGGCGACAAGGTGCTCGACCTCGGCTGCGGTTTCGGTCGCCACGCCTTCGAAGCACTGCGTCGAGGTGCCCACGTCGTAGCCCTCGACGCCGGACGCGACGAAGTAGAAGGTGTCGCGGCGATGTTCTTAGCGATGGTCGAGGCGGGCGAGCTCGTGGTCGGCACGGTGCAGGCGACCGTCGTCCAGGGCGACGCGCTGCACCTACCGTTCCCGGACGCGACGTTCGATCGCGTGATCTGTTCTGAGGTGTTGGAGCACATTCCCGAGGACGTGGCGGCGATGCGCGAGCTCACCCGGGTCCTGCGCCCGGGGGGCACGATGGCGATCACCGTGCCACGCTTCGGCCCGGAGTTGATCAACTGGGCGCTCTCTGATGAGTACCACAACGTCCCCGGCGGCCATATCCGGATCTACCGACGCTCGGTGCTCGCCGAACGACTCACCTCGACGGGCCTGGTCGTCACCGCGCACCACTACGCCCACGGGCTCCACAGTCCCTACTGGTGGCTGAAGTGTTTCGTCGGCACGACCAACGACGAGCACCCCTGGGTCAAGCGTTACCACCAGTTGCTGGTATGGGACATCATGAAAAAGCCGGCGCTGACGCGTTACGCCGAGGCCGTCCTCTCGCCGCTGATGGGCAAGTCCATCGTCCTCTACCTCGCCAAGCCCCAATGAGCCAGGTCACCAGTTCCCTCGGTGGGGTGCCGGGGATCTTGACTCGTGACGAGTTGGCGCGAAGCGCTTCGTACCTGTGTGACTTACAACTGCCCAGCGGTCAGATCCCGTGGTTCACCGGCGGCCACAGCGACCCCTGGAACCACGTCGAAGCCGCGATGGCGCTCACCGTGACGGGGTACGAGGAGGAGGCTCGAGCGGCGTATCGGTGGCTCTCCGCCACGCAACTCGGCGACGGGAGTTGGTTCAACTACTACGTGGGGGACCGCGTGCGCGACACGCGCCTGGACACGAACGTCTGCGCCTACGTCGCGGCGGGGGTGTACCACTACCTTCGCGTGACCGGTGACGTGGACTTCGCGGCGGAACTCTGGCCCGTCGTGGACGCGGCGCTCTCCTTCGTGCTGCGCTGGCAACTGGCCGACGGCACGATTCGTTGGTCCCTCGACGCGCAGGGACGGCCCGAGTCGTACGCGCTCTTGACCGGATCGTCCTCGATCTTTCACTCGCTTCGTTGTGGGGTGGCGCTCGCGGATCGACTCGGCGTCGCCAAACCCGAGTGGGAGCTCGCCGCCGGACGCCTCGGCCACGCCGTCGCGCACCACCCCGGGGCTTTCGCGCCCAAGAACGAGTTCGCGATGGACTGGTACTACCCGATCTTCTCAGGCGCCCTGCGCGAGCGCGCGGGTGTGCAGCGAATCGGCGACGGCTGGGAGCGACACGTGATGGAGGGACTCGGTGTGCGCTGCGTCTCGACGAACGACTGGGTGACGGCCGCCGAGACGGCCGAGTGCGTCCTGGCGCTCGACGCCCTCGGACTCACGACGAAGGCGCTCGATCTCTTTGCCTGCACCCGACTGCACCGCCGAGGTGACGGCGCCTACTGGACCGGCATTGCCTACCCCGACGGGGTGACCTTCCCCGACCGCGAGGTCACGTCCTACACCGCCGCCGCCATCATTCTGGCCGCGGACGCGCTGACTTCGTCCTCGGCCGCGTCGGGCATTTTTCGCCACGACGAGTTCGCGACTCCGCTCGACCTGCCCGAGCCGGGCTGTCCGCTGGCGCGCTAGCCGCGCTCGAGCACGGCCAGCGAACCGACCCTCGCGCGCTCAAAGAAGTAGCCGCCCGCGAGCGCGGCGAGATAGATCTCGTAGGGCGGTCGACCCCCGTCGTTGGGGTCCTCGAAGACGTCGTGGATCATCAAGAGTCCCCCCGTGACGATCTTTGGCGTCCACGAGTGGAAGTCGGCCCACGCGACCTCCTCGCCGTGACCACCGTCGATGAAGAGCAGATCGAGAGGCTGGGCGAAGTGCGAGGCCACCACGACCGAGGGCCCGACGAGGCCGATGACGCACAATTCGAGCTGCGCGTCGGCGATGGTGCGCTGCCAGGCGGGCAGGGTGTTCAGCCGTCCGTCCTTGGGATCGACCAAGGTCGCGTCGAAGTGCTCCCAACCCGCCTGGTTCTCCTCGCTGCCGTGGTGGTGGTCGAGGGAGTAGAGGACCGAGGAGGTCGCTTCGGCGGCCGCGCCGAGGTAGACGGCGGACTTACCGCACCACGCGCCGACTTCGAGCCACGTGCCCCCGGGTAGCCCGTCGCCGAGTTGGCGAGCGTACGAATAGAGCGCCACTCCTTCGTCGCGGGGCATGAAGCCCCGTACCGTCTCGGCGAAGGCGAGGAGTTCCTCGCTGCGAGCGCTCATCAGAGGCGGACCAGGTTGTAGACGCCGAGGGTCGCGAAGATGACGCCGCCGCCGCGACGGATCCACTTGATGGGCACGACGCGTTGGAGGTACTGGCCCCCGAAGGCGCCGAGGAACGCGATGAGCACCAGCGCCAGGGAACCCGCGAGGTAGACCTCGAGGGGCTGGTGCGTCTTGATGGTGAAGTTCACCGCCTGGATCTGGGTGAGGTCGCCGAACTCGGCGACGAAGATGACGCCAAAGGCCGTGGCGATCTCGCGAACCCGCGTCGCGGCGCGTTCACTCGCGCCCCGGCGCTCGCCGCTCTCTTCCTCGTTCTTCTCCGGGACGAAGAGCAGGTACGCGCCGCCACCTAAGAAGAGGACCGCGACGATGACGTCCTTCACGTGGACGGGCAAGAGCGTGAGCAGCCCACCCGCGCCCACCGCGATACCCATCTGGACGAGGAAGGCGCCCGCGGCCCCTAAGAAGATCGAGAACGGCCGAGCGCGCGTGGACATGACGATGATGGCGATCATCGTCTTGTCGGGCAGCTCCAGGACGAACATCAGGGCGAAGATGCCCAGGAACGCCCCGACGGTCACGGCAGTTTGTTAAAACTGACGGCGCACGGCGTCAGCGAAGACGACCCCGTAGCGCATTCGTTCGAGCGCCTGCTCCACGGTTCGCTGTCGCCCGACGATGGGGTGACTCGTGTGGAAGGCGTCGACCTCGGCGGCGAAGGCGGCGTCCTTGACGAAGGTCGACAGGCCCAGGGTCGAGCGATCCATCGTGTCGGTTGGAAACTTGGCGATTGCCTCGTCCCAGCGTCCCGTGAAGTATCGCCAGACGGCCGGCCCGGTGACTTCGTTGCGCGAGAGGATCCCCAACTCGGTGGAGGCGTCTTGGGTGCGGAACTCCGAGAAGCACTTCTCGGCGGCGTCTAAGGCCACGGCTTCGTCGCGGAACGCGCCGAATCCGAAGCGCAGGTAGCGCTGCGCATCCTGGGGCGTCGGGGCGCTTCGGTAGCGCTCGAGGAACGTCTCGTAGTCCCCGGGGCGGTCCTGGCTCGCGACGATGCGCAGGATGTTCCCGGCGAGGTCCCCGTCGAGGTCGTTCGCTTCGAAGCGACGCACGGCTTCGCTGCGAATCGCTTCGTCACCCCCGATGGTGCCGAGGATGCCGATCACGATCGAACGAATCTGGGGCGTGAGGTCGTCCTCGCCGGGAACCTTGTCCCAGCCGAGTCGCTCGAACTGAGGAAGGAGGAGTGCGCGCACGTCCGCCACCAGCGTGGCGCGCTGGGTGTCGCTGAGCGCGCGGTAGGTGAGATCGATGGCACTCGCCACCGGTGTCCACGCGGCCGGTTCGTCCTTGTCGCCGAGTCCGCGCGCGATCGCGTAGAAGTCCGACCAGTCGCTCTGGCCCGCGAAGAACGACGCCCACCCGTCGGCCACCAGCGTGGCGCGCTCTAACTCTTCTAACTCATCGATGTGGTCACTCAGCGCCGCCAGCTCGGCCTTGGCGTAGCGCGAGCGAAAGACGCCCGAACCCCCGGCGTTCACGACGACCGGCGGCTCGTCGGTGACCGCCAAAGGCTCATCGCGCAGCAGGTGTCGCGTCGCCGCGCCGCCCTTTAGGGACCGGGTGAAGATCGGCACCGCCCAGGATGACCCGATGGCGCTCGTTCCTTCGGTCGTTCCGTAGGCGAAGGGCTGTTGACTCAGAAATCCGTTCTCCAAGGTCACGAGCGGGTGGCCTCCTTGGAGGATCCAGGTGTTCATCACCTCGCGTACCGGCTCCTTCGAGATCTCCTCGAGCGCGTCCCACAGGTCCGAGGTGACGGTGTTGGCGTAGGCGTGCTTGGTGAGGTAGTGACGGATGCCGTCGCGGAAGGTCTCGGCCCCCAAGTACTGCTCGAGCATGCGGAGCACCGAGCCACCCTTTTCGTAGGTGAGCAGGTCGAACATTCCGCGCATGTCGTCGGGCGAGATGACCTCGTACTCGATGGGTCGCGTCGAGTGCAGTCCGTCGAGTTGGAGGGCCATGTCGCGGTCCGTGCCGAAGCCGACCAGCGTCTTCCACGTGGGTCGGTAGGCGTCCGTGCAGAGGACCTGCATGAAGGTGGCGAAGGCTTCGTTGAGCCAGATCCCCTCCCACCACTCCATGGTGACCAGGTCACCGAACCACATGTGGGCCATCTCGTGGTCCACCACGTGGGCGACGCGCTCGATCTCGGCGTGCGACGCGGTCACCGGATCGATCAGGAGGTCCGACTCGCGAAAGGTGATGCACCCTAGGTTCTCCATCGCGCCCTGGGTGAAGTCGGGGATCGCCAGCATGTCCAACTTCTCCCCGGGGTAGGGGATGTTGAAGTAGTCCGAGAAGAAACGCAGCGCGAACGCGCCGGCGTCCTTCGCGAACTCCGCCAGATGGCCCTTGCCGATGGGGTAGATCACGCGCAGCGGCACGCCGTCGACGTCGATCGCCTCGGTCTCGCCGAAGGGGCCGACCACGAAGGCGACTAGGTACGTCGACATCTTCATCGTCGGAGTGAAGCTCAAGGAACGTTGACCGTTGCCGAGGTCGGTGTCGGTGGCGACGGGGGAGTTGGAGTACGCCGCCAGGTGGCTGGGGATCGTCAGGTTCACCTGGTAGGTCGCCTTGAAGGCGGGCTCGTCCCAACACGGGAACGCGCGTCGCGCGTCGCTGTTCTCGAACTGCGTGGTGGCGATGGTGTGTCGCACGCCCTCGGTGTCGACGAAGCTCGAGCGGTAAAAGCCCACCAACTGGTCGTTGAGCGTGCCGTCAAAGGCGATCTCGACGACCGCGGGCCCGACGGGCAGCGTGCGCTCGAAGACGAAGGTCGCGGTCTCGTAGGTCTCATCCAGCCGGTGCTCTTGGGAGCGGTAGCTCGTGCCGTCAGCGGTGACGGTGGCGGCGCCGAGTTCGAGGTCGAGTGCGTTGAGGGTGAGTTCACTGACCTCCTCGTCGATGTTGACGTCGATCTCGACTCGCCCGGCGAAGGTGAAGTTCTCCAAGTCCGGGGTGAGGAAGATTCGATAGGCCGAGGGGACGACGGTGCGGACGAGACGATAGGGGTTTGTTGGGGTTTTCATTGGTCGTAAGCCTAGGACGAAATTGTCTAACCTTCCTCTGTGACTTCCACCCCTACGCCCGTGTCGCTGCGCATGAAACCCGGTCCGCACCGCCTGGCCGTGACCGGTATCGGCAACGCGATGCTCGACATCATCACCCAAGACGAACACGAGATCTACCACCAACTCGGGCTCGTGAAAGCCGCGATGTCCCTCATCGACGAGGACCAGTTGGAGCGCTTTCTTGCCGCCATGGGCCCGACCATCCAGATGTCGGGGGGCTCCGTCGCGAACTCCATCGCGGGGATCGCCGCTCTCGGTGGGACCTGTGGCTACATCGGCAAGATCGCCGACGACGAGTTCGGCGAACGGTTTCGTCACGACCTCACCTCCTTGGGCGCCGAGGTCGACCTCGCGGTGGCGAAGCCCGGCGAGGGCGCGACGGGGCGTTGCCACGTGTTCATCACCCCCGACGCCCAACGTACGATGGCCACCTACCTCGGGGCGTCGAACAAGTTGAACGTGGACGACATCAAAGAAGACCTCATCGCTCGCTCCGAAATCACCTACGTCGAGGGGTACCTCTTCGACCTTCCGCCCGCGAAGGACTCGGTGCGCAAGGTCGTCAACTTCGCCCACGAGCACGACTCGATGGTTGCCCTGTCGCTCTCGGACATGTTCTGCGTCGATCGACACCGGCGCGATTTTCTAGAGCTCGTCACCACCGACGTCGACGTGCTGTTGGCGAACGAGACCGAGATACTGTCGCTCTTTCAGTACGAACACCTAGAACAGGCCTTCGTCGCGCTTGACGAACTTGGCGTGTTGGCCGTCGTGACGCGCGGACCTAAGGGCGCCGACGTGGCGACCGTCTCGGGCGTGGTCAGCGTGCCCGCGGCCGAGGTCGAGCACGTTGTCGACCAGAACGGCGCCGGCGACATGTTCGCCTCAGGCTTCCTCTATGGTCTCGCCCTCGGCGCGGACCCGGTGGAGGCGGCAGAATTGGGTTCGCTCTGTGCGGGAGAGGTCATAACGCACCTTGGCGCGCGACCGGAGTCGGACCTCGAAGAGCTCGGTATCGAAGCCGGTCTGCTCTGAGCCCGATGCTCAAATACCTTGGGCGTCGAGAATCGCGTCGAGCTCGCGCGTACGTATCGTCTCCCACTTGACCCACATGATGGAAATCGGGATGCAGGCGAGCAACATCAACGCGTCGCCGCCGATCCACATGATCGCGCCACCGAGTCTGATGTTCGACAGTCGCCACACCGCGCTCGAGCCCGTCGGCGCCATCCCGGCGTAGTTGGAAAATGGCACCCGCGAGGACATCGAGAGCACCAGACCGGTGAAGGTGTCGACGGGGACCGCCGCCATCACGAAGACCAGGCGAAGTCCGGGGTGGATCTTGACTCCTCGCTCGAGACCGAACGCGGCGCGAAAGAAAAGGTAGCCGACGACGAGAAAGGCGATCTGTTCGAGGTGATGGATCCACATGTGCTGCATCATCAGGTTCATGAAACCCGTGAGGTGGGTGAGGGGGATGAAGACGAAGTAGAGCGCGAACGCGAAGAGTGGGTGGGTGATGCGCGCCATGAGCGGACTGTCGAGCCAACGCCGCATGGTGTCGCTGCCCGCGGCGTAGGCGAGATCGAGCGGGGCGCTCAGGGCGAACAGCGGCGCCGCGACCATGATCAACAACAGGTGCTGGATCATGTGGACGCTGAAGTACTCCATGTCGAAGGTCCCGAGAAACGACTCGGTCGCGAGGAAGGTGATGAGCAGGCCCAGGGCGAAACAGACTGAGCGGACCCTCGGCCACCCGGGCGTCCGGCGCACGTACTGGGCGTAGATGAGCGCGGCGCAGAGCAACAAAATAATGGGAATTACGCCGAGGTCCCAGTGATTGATGTGATGCCAAGTGAATGGCGCGTTGTACATCGCGGGCACTTCACCATCCTACGACGCCATTTTCGCTACAGATTTCGGTCGGTAGGATGACCAGGTGCGCTCCAAGTATTTTTCTCTCCGGGCGATTGGGCTGCACATCGCGCTCATCACCTGGGTCGTGGTCTGCGCTCTCGCGGCGTGGTGGCAGGTCGGCCGCGCGGTCCAGGGCAACTCCTTAAGTTTCCTTTACTCGGTCGAGTGGCCGGTGATCGGGGTGCTTGGAATTCTCGGGTGGTACTCGATGCTCAACATGGAAAAGACCACCGAAGAGAAGGAAGTGGAGCGTCGCGCCTACGAAGAAAAGATGCGCGCCGACGCACTCGCGGCGCGCGAACGGGCCACTGAAGAGGACCCGAGCCTCGCGGCCTATAACGACCACTTGGCGAACCTCTCACACGTTCCAAAGAAACGACTCTGGGGCCACTAGGTGGAGGCAACCTTTCGGCGGTACCGGGCGATGTCCTTCATCACCGGTACGACGTTGTTGGTTCTGTTCGTCACCCTCTTGCTCCACACCGTCGACTTGACGCTGTGGCACCACCTGTCGTGGTTCGTGAAGATCGTCGGTGTCGGCCACGGCATTGTGCTCTATCCGATCTACATGATTATGTGCTTCAATCTCGTGCTGCGCTTTCGTTTGAACGTCGGGTTGCTCGGCCTGATGCTGTTCGCGGGCTTCGTGCCGGGTCTGGCCTTCTACCTCGAGCACCGCATGCGCCTCAAGCTCTACCCCGAGGGTCTGCCCCGCAAGTGAGTCGCTGGACCGAACGGCGGGTCATCGCCTTCGCGCACCAGGGTGGCTCCTTCGAGGGGCCCTCTTCCACCTTGGCGGCCATCGAACACGCACTCGACGTCGGGGCGAGCGCGATCGAGTTGGACGTGCACGCCACTCGAGACCGTCACGTGGTGGTCTGTCACGACGAGACGGTCGATCGAACGACGAACCAACACGGTGAGATCGCGGACCTGACCTTGGTCGAACTGCGCGAGATGGACAACGCGTACTGGTGGATCGAGGGCGAGACCGTCACGCCGGGTCGTGACGATGGCCAGTACCTTCTGCGGGGTCGCGCGCCGAAGGACCGTCGCTACGGCATCGTGACGTTAGAAGAGGTCGCGACCGCATTCCCCGGCGTGTTGCTCAACCTGGACCTCAAGCGCACCGCTCCGGACGTTGAGGCGTACGAATCGCTGCTCGCCGAGGAGCTGCGACGTCTCGAGATCACCGACTCGGTGATGGTCGCGTCCTTTCACGACGACGCCATCCAACGCTTCCGCAGTGTCGCGCCGGGCGTAGCGACCTCGGCGGCGACGAATGAAGTCGCGGCGTTCTTCTTCTCGCTCAGTGACGCGTCGCCCGTCGTGCCACCGGTGGCAGCGTTCCAAGTGCCCGCGAGTTTCTCGGGCATCGACGTCGTAACGGAGTCCTTCGTCGCCGCGGCGCACCGTGCGGACGCGGCGGTGCACGTGTGGACGATCAACGACGAGCACGAAATGTCCCGGCTGCTCGACCTCGGGGTGGACGGCCTGGTCAGTGACCGGCCGTCGCTGCTGGGGTCGCTGTTAGCGGAACGGGGCTGTGCGTGGGACGGTCGGCTGGAGGCCTAGCCGCGACCGCAGTTCGGCCGCTTGCCGTGGTTGGCCTTCTTTTTGGCGCGCAGCTTGCGCTTGTTGGTCCGCTTTGACATAGGTGACAATGTTAGTGGGCGGAGCGCTTCGCGAGCCAAACGAGGATGAACGTGGACGAGACCAGGCCCGAAGGACAGTTGGTGCTGGTCGCGACGCCGCTCGGGAATCTGGGCGATCTGTCGCCACGAGCACTGGAGTTCTTTCGACGCGCCGATGTGATCTACTGCGAGGACACCCGGCACTCTCGCGTGCTCTTCAGTGCGAACGGCATCGCGAGCGGTGGTCGCCTCCAGGCGCTGCACGAGCACAATGAAGTCGCCCAGAGCGAACACGTGGTCACCCGGGTGCGCGAGGGTCAACTCGTGGTGTTGATCAGTGACGCGGGTACGCCGGGCATCTCGGACCCGGGCACTCGCGTGGTCGCGGCCGTGGCGGCGGCGGGACTGCGGGTCTCGACGGCGCCGGGCCCCTCGGCGGTCGTCGCGGCGCTCTCCATCAGCGGCCTTCCGACCGAGCGCTTCATCATGGAGGGGTTCTTCCCGCGCAAGGCGAACGACCGAGCGCGACTCGTTGCGAGCTGGGCCGAGGAGGAGCGCACCATTGTCTTTTACGAGTCGCCCCAACGACTCGCGGGCGTGCTCAGCGAACTCGCGCAGACCTTCCCCGATCGACGGGTGGCCGTCGTGCGCGAACTGACCAAGTTGCACGAAGAGGTCATTCGCGGGACGACGCGGGAGGTCGCAGCAGTACTCGAGCAGCGTGTGATTCTCGGGGAGATTGTTGTGGTACTCGAGGGTGGAGAGCCCGTCATCGACGTCGATGATGAACTCGTGCGCCGAGCGCTTCGTGAGCAGTTCTCCTCCGGCGTCTCGACGAGGGACGCCGTGGACTTCGTATCCGAGACGCTCGGCGCGTCCCACCGCGTCGTCTACCAGATGGCCCTCGAGGTCAAGAAGGACGCAACGTCGTAGTCAGTATTCTCGTTAAGTGGCCCGCTTCTACATAACGACGCCGATTTACTACGTGAACGACGCGCCCCACGTGGGTTCGGCCTATACGACGGTGAACGCCGACGCGCTCGCGCGCTGGCACCGACTCGCCGGCGACGAGGTCAAGTTCCTGACCGGAACGGACGAACACGGTCAGAAGATGGCTGACGCCGCCGCAAAAAACGGCGTCTCGCCCCAGGAGTGGACTGATCGGACCGCCGCGCGATTCCGTGAAGCGTGGGACGTGCTCGAGATCAGTTACGACGATTTCATCCGCACGACCGAACCTCGTCACTACGAGACCGTCCAGACGTTCCTCTCGACGATCTACGAGAACGGATACATCTTCAAAGACGTCTACAAGGGTCTCTACTGCGTGAGCTGTGAGGACTACTACACACTCGAGGCGAGCGACGATGGACGTTGCCCTATCCACCACAGCGTCTTGACGGAGATGGAAGAGGAGAACTGGTTCTTCCAGCTGAGCGCCTTCGAGGACCGGCTCCTCGAGTTCTACGCGAACAACCCCCAGTTCGTCACTCCCGAGACCAAGTACAACGAAGCGCTCTCCTTCATCAAGGGCGGCCTGAAGGACATCTCGATCACTCGCACCTCGATCGCCTGGGGCGTGCCCGTTCCCTGGGACGAGCGACACGTCTTTTACGTCTGGTACGACGCGCTGATCAACTACCTCACGGCCATTGGCTACGGGCGCGACGACGACGAGGTCCAGAAGTGGTGGCCTCATTCGAACCACCTGATCGGCAAGGAGATCCTGCGTTTTCACTGCGTCTGGTGGCCGGCGATGTGCATGGCGGCTGGGCTCGACCCCGTCCACCACGTCCACGTGAACGGCTGGCTCTTGATCGGTGGCGAGAAGTTGGGTAAGACAATGGCCGCCGAGGGCGCGGTGAAACTCACCGACATCGCGCCGATCACCTTGACCGAGGAGTTCGGCGTCGACCCCTTGCGCTACTACTTGCTGCGCGAGACCGCGCTCGGTAACGACGGCGAGTTCTCACTCGAGGGGATCGCCGCGCGCTACAACACTGACCTCGCGAACAACCTGGGCAACCTCGTCGCGCGCGTCGCCGCGGTCGTAGCCTCTAAGTGCGAGGGCGTGGGTCCCGCCCCGAGTGCGACCTCTCCACTGCGCGAACACGCCGAGAACTCTACGCGCGCCGCCGCGGCGTCCTGGGAGCTCTTCGCACCCCAACGCGCTCTCGAATCGACCTGGGACTTAATCGGCGCGACCAATGGGTATCTGGAGACCCACGCGCCGTGGAAGATGGAACCGGGAGAAGCACTGGACGTGGTGCTCGGCGACGCCCTCGAAGCGATTCGCCTGGTCGCGATATTGATCTCACCGGCCATGCCCGGCGTCGCCGACGAGATCTGGCGACGGCTGGGGCTCGCCGGTTCACCGAGCGCCGCGCCCTTTTCGGTCTCCTGCGCCTGGGGTCTCTACCCGGGGGGACTGCGAGTCGAAAAGGGAGAACCGCTCTTCCCCCGGATTGCGATCGACCAATGAGCGGTTGGACTGACGCCCACTGTCATCTCCAAGATGAGTTCTTGGAGGAAGGCGGCGACGCCGCCATCGAGGTTCGAGGGGTGCTCGAGCGCGCCTACGACGCGGGCGTGGACCGTGTGGTCGTCATCGGAACGGGGGCGAAGAGTTCCGAGGACGCGCTCTCTTTGACCGCTACGCACTCGCCAGTCGAGATCTACGCGACGGTCGGACTGCACCCCCACGCGGCGAGCGACGACTTAGCGCCCGTTGCGGCGCTCGCTCGCCAACGACACGGTCGCTTGGTCGGGATTGGGGAGTGCGGTCTCGACTACTTCTACGAACATTCACCCCGTGACCAGCAACGACGCTCCTTCGCGTCACAGATCGGCCTGGCCTTGGAACTGGACCTCGCCTTGGTGGTGCACGCGCGCG
>Ga0302157_10000042_pt1 | contig 146479 bp, 128 predicted proteins | sample I_Bog_N3_3_FD_193502 | JGI IMG/M metagenome (GOLD analysis project Ga0302157, IMG submission 193502) | Peat permafrost microbial communities from Stordalen Mire near Abisko, Sweden - I_Bog_N3_3 | ecosystem: Environmental > Terrestrial > Soil > Wetlands > Peat | place: Sweden: Abisko... | reverse complement strand
AAGGATCGCGTGCTGAGCCCCGCCGAGGTCGATGCCCGCGTGCGCGCGCTGCGCGCCGACCACGTGCCGCGCACGGACACCGTGCTGGCACCCGTCCCCGCCCTGCAGCAGCACTGCGACATCTAGTGCAGTGTTCGGCGCTAATCGGCACTTGTGCGCTGCGCCTTTGTCCCCGTGGCGTCGTTGAAAATCCTCGCCATGCCACCCGGCATCGCTGCGGTTTTCGCCTAGCCACGAGGCCAAATCCGCTGGCGCATAAGCACCGCTTGGCACCGAACACTGCACTAGCGTCCCCCTCCACGAAAAAGGCCCCGATCGCCGTCGCGATCGGGGCACTGTCGTTGGCGGGTCGGCTTACTTCGACGCGGCGGCAGCCGGCGCAGGCGTGGCCGCGGCGTGCAGGCGCGACTGCGCGTACAGCGACCAGACGTGGGCGATCGGCACGATGCCGTTCGGGCCGCTGGTGATGGTGTCGAGCGTCTTGACGGCGTCGGCGTCGCGTCCGGCCTTGACCAGCGCGAAGCCCAGGTGCAGGCGCGCTTCTTCCGGGTACCTGAGGCCGCCCTTGGCGATGCCCTCCTCGATCAGCTGCACGCCCTGCTGCGCGCTGCCGTCGACGGTCTGGAGCAGGCCCAGCGACACGAGCGCGTTGCCGTCCTTGGCGCCGTGCGCGGCGGTCTCGGCGACCGCCTGCTGGGCGCGATCGCCCGCGACGGACTTGTTGACGTCGACGCGCAGCTTGTTGGCTTCGGCGAGGTCGGGGCCCGTGAAGGGCTTGGACGCATAGGCCTCGTCGAGGATGCGCTTGGCCTCCTCCGGGTAGCCCGCGTGCGCGGCCAGCGCGGCGTAGCTGAGGCGCTCGCCGTCGCTGACGCTGCCCAGGACCTGCGCCTTCAGGCGGTAGTTGTCGACGTACAGGCGATCCGAGAACTTGTCGGTGTGCGCCGCGCGCGCGACCAGTTCCTTCCAGTAGTCGGCCTTCGGGTAGGCCACGGCCAGGTGCTCCAGCGACCACAGGTAGCCGGCATCGCTGTCGGACTGCGAGTACGACGTGGCCAGCAGGCGCAGCGTCTTCTCCGTCGGCACCTTGCCGGCGGCGTACGCGGCGTCGACCTGGGCACGGAAGCCCTTGGCGGCGTTGGCGTAGTCCTTGTCGATGTACTGCGTCTGCGGCAGCAGCTCGCGCAGCTGGGCGTCGTCGCCGCCGGCGTCCAGGTAGCGCTGGATGGCGACCGTGGCCTTGGGGTACTGCTCGGTGGTGTACAGGATGGTGGCCAGCGCCTTCATGAGCTGCAACCGGTCACCGGCGGGCAGCTGGTCGTTTGCCAGCAGCGCCTCGAAGTCGGCCGTTGCGGCGGCGGTGTCGTTGACGGTGTATTCGGCGGGGGCGCGCACGCGCAGGATCAGGTACTTCTCATAGGTGTTCAGGTCGGGCAGCGCCTCGATCTCCTTCAGCTTGGCCAGCGTTGCCGCGCCGTTGCCGCTCTTGAGCAGGTCCTGCGCCTCGTTGAACGGCTTGGCGAAGGCGGGGCTCACCGAGTTGGCGGCCGAGGCGGCAGAGGTGGCGACCGGTGCGTCGGCGGCGGACGCGGGCGCTGCGGCATTCAGGCTGGCGGCAAAGGTCAGCGCCAGCAAGGCGCGCGAAGTGATGGCTCTCATGTCAGTCCCAGGGAAACGCTGCGCCGAACGAGAAAGGTTTTCACGGCTGCGCGCGGGCGGCGCCCCGAGCGCGAAGGAAGAAGACAGCTATTGTCCTCAAAACGCGGACGGCGCCGATTGCGTCGACGCCGGTGCCCCAAAAGGGCTGCCGGCGGACGGGCAGATCACATGCCCGTCTGCGCCGTGCGGCGGTCAGGATGCGTTGAGCTCGGCGACGAAGTCGTAGGTGTCGCCGCGGTAGATCGACTGCGACAGCTCGATCGCGCGGCCGTCGCGCAGGTAGCCCAGGCGCTCGACCAGCAGGCCGGCGTCGCCCACGTCGGCGTCGAGCAGGCGCGCCTGCTCCTCGTTGAGCAGCAGCGCGCGCAGGCGCTGCAGCGCGCGCACCGGGCGATTGCCGGCGCGCTCCAACGCGTCGTACAGCGAGTTGTCCACCGCATCGAGCGAGGGCAGCGCCGCAGCCGAGAGCGTGGCGTATTCGAGCGCCATCGGCGCGTCGTCGGCGTAGCGCAGGCGATGGAAGCGGTAGACCAGCGAGCCGGGGCTCAGCGCGAGCTTCATCGCCTCCTCGGGGGTCACGGTGCCGCTGGAGCGCTTGATCCATTCGCTGCGCGGCGTGCGGCCGCGGGCGCGCATGTCTTCCGAGAACGACGTGAGCTTGGCGAAATTCTTGTCGATGCGCGTCGACACGAAGTTGCCCGAGCCCTGGCGTTGGTCGAGGAAGCCCTCGTCGGCCAGGCCCTGGATCGCCTTGCGCACCGTGATGCGCGAGACGCCGAGGTCGGCGGCGAGCTGGCGCTCGGACGGCAGGGCATCGTCCGGGCCGAGCACGCGCTTCTCGATGGCCTCGCGCAGCGCGCGCTGCAGTTGCTGGTAAAGCGGTTGACTGCCGTCGGGATCCAGGGTGTTGAGGAGTTGTGCCAGCGCGCTCATTGCGTGCCCTTTTTCGTGTTGTCGGGGGCTGCGGGACGACTCGCGCCGGTGCCGTACGGGGTATGCCCGGCCGGCATCCGACCGCCGCGCAGACAGCATACCACTCAGGCACCAAGTCCAGACATATGCACCAGTCGAGCGAACCACGGCACCGAGGCCGTGCGGACCGCGCAATCAAGGCCTCCTAGCTGGTAAACGCGGTGTTGCCTTCACGCAATATGAGGGTAAACGCATAGGACAGTGGCCTAGACTGGTTGTACAGTGGTACTACCTTATCGCATACCAGGTTTCTAGCACGAGGGTGCACCGTCCGAGCTCATGGAGAGACGGCACGACCCGACCCCAACCGGCCGCGTTCCCGAACAATGCTGCCATACGAAAAGAGGAGCCCATGAAGACGAAACTCACGCCCATTGCCGCCGCTGCCGCGGTCATGATTGCCGGTGCGGTCGCCGCCCCGGCGTTCGCGCAGTCCGCCGCGGCTCCCGCGCCGGCCGCTTCGGCCGCCAAGCCCGCCAAAGATGAATCGGTGCAAACGGTCGAGGTTTCCGGCATCCGGGCCTCGCTGCAGACCTCGGTGAACATCAAGAAGAACGCCAACGCCGTCGTTGACGCGCTGTCCGCCGAAGACGTGGGCAAGTTGCCCGATTCCGACGTCGGCGAATCGCTCGGCCGAGTTTCCGGCGTGTCCGTGGACCGCGAGTTCGGCCAGGGCTCCTCCGTCTCGATCCGCGGCTCGGATCCGCAGATGACCTACACGACGCTGAACGGCCAGACCGTGGCGTCGACTGGCTGGTACGACCAGAAGTCGGTCGACCGTTCGTTCAACTACTCGCTGCTGCCCTCCGAGCTGATCGGCGGCATCGAGGTCTACAAGACGCAGCAGGCCGACCTGACCGAAGGCGGCATCGGCGGCACCGTGATCGTCAAGACGCGCAAGCCACTGGATCTGCCGGCCAACACGGCCTTCGTCAGCGCCAAGGTGTCCGAGGGCACGGTCAGCACGGAACCGGACAAGGACTTGTCCGGCATGTACAGCTGGCGCAGCGCTGACAGGCGCTTCGGCGTGCTGGTCGCGGGCGCCGTCGAGAAGGGCGTGTACATCCGCCGCGGCATCGAGTCGGACACGCGCTGGTCGGGCGACGTCGAGCCGACGACCTTTGTCCAGAACCGCACGCGCGACGCACTGAACCTGACGCTGCAAGCCAAGCCGGTCGAGGGCCTCGACCTGGGCCTCAACTACATGAATTTGGCGCTGACGGGTGACAACTCCAACACCAGCCAGTACCTGTTCCAGACGGCCAGCCCCGCCAACAACCCGAACGGCCCGGCCACGCCCTGCGTGGAGAACTCCGTCGGCGTCTGCGTGACCAGCAACATCAGCGCGGCCGACGCGACGGACGAGTTCGTGCAGACCTGGGCCCGCAAGGCCAAGATGACCTCCGACAGCCTGGTGCTCAACGGCTCCTACAAGCTGGACGACTGGAAGCTCGAGGCCATCGGCGGCACGACCAAGGCCAAGGGCGGCACGTCGGAAACGACGAACTACAGCTACTACGCCGGCAACCTGCCGACATGGTCCGGCCAGATCGACGCAACAGGCAAGGAAATCCACATTTCCCCGGGATCGCCGCAGAGCTACACGACCGCCGACCTCCCGGCCACCATCGGCCCGGCCGGCTCGTGGGCCACGACGCAGGGCCCCAACAGCGACAAGGAAAACTTCGGCCAACTGGACGTCACCAAGGATCTGGACTGGAACGGCCTGACCTCGTTCAAGTTCGGCGCCCGCGCCACGGAGCACACCTTCGCCAAGAACACGCTGCGCGCGAACTTCGCGGCCACGCCGGTACTGGCCGACACGGCGGACCTGTACAGCGGCACGATGGACATGGGCACGCCCGGCTGGAGCGCTCCGAAGCCCGACATCGACGCGATGATGGCCAACACCAACGCCAACATCACGTCCTGGTCGGAGGAGCGCGACGGCTACGGCGTCCTGCAGGAGCACAATACCTCCGCCTACGGCATGTTCGAGTTCGAGAAGGACCAGTTGCGCGGCAACTTCGGCCTGCGCTACATCCACACCCGGGCCACGGCCACGGGCTACAAGTTCGACGGCACGCCGCTGGCGGCGGGCGACATCGCCCAGAACCAGGGCTGGGGCACCTCGCTGTACAGCCAGGAGGCCTCGTACGGCCACTTCCTGCCGAGCCTGAACTTGGCGTACAACCTCCAGAAGGACACGATCCTCCGGTTCGCGGCTTCGCGCGCCATGACCCGCCCGAACTTCGACAACATGTTCCTGGCGCAGGAGTCGGGCTATGAAGACGGCGTCGCGGGCAACGAGACGATGGTCTATGGCAGCCCGAGCCTCAAGCCGATGATGTCGACCCAGTTCGACCTCGGCCTCGAGCAGTACTACGGCCGTGGCAACCTGGTGTCGGTGGACTATTTCCACAAGAGCATCAGCAACTTCATCACCACCGTGACGGCGCACGACCAGCAGATCGGGGTCGTCAGCCCCGACAGCGGCCTGGACAGCTGGACGGTCAGCCACTACGTGAACGCCGGAGGCGGCAGGATCGACGGCCTCGAGCTGCAGATCAACCACGACTTCAACAACGGTTTCGGCGTGAACGGGAACTACACGTTCGCGAAGGCCACGGCCCCGGCGAGCAGCTATGTGGACGCGGTCCCGGTGTTCACGCAGTCCTCGCGCAACACCGTCAACCTGGCGGGCTACTACGAGAACTCGATCTACTCGGCGCGCCTGGCCTACAACTGGCGTTCCAGGTACATGCTGCGTGAAGACCCGTACTGGTACGGCAACCGGTGGCACGACGCCTACGGCACGCTGGACCTGAGCCTGGGCTACAACATCACCCCCAAGATTCGCCTGGGCTTCGATGCCACCAACCTGCTCAAGCAGAAAGACCTCGAGTACGGCACGAGCGGCACGCCTTCGACGCAGAAGGTTCCGCTGCAGGACGGCTACCCCGCCTGGTCGTTCATGGGCGAGAGGACGTACCGCATCGGCCTGAGCGCCAAGTTCTGAGCGGTAACGCTCCAGCGAAATGGCCGGCAAGGTTGCCGGCAACTTGAACTGCACCCCGGAGGTCGGACGCGAGTCCGGACGATGGGGTGTTTTCCATGGCACAGCGCGCGGAGAGCTTCGGGCTCGAAGCCGCACCCAGGTCACACTGTGGAAGGGGCGTCTTGAAACCAACGTCGAGAATCGCTTCCGTCGACGCGCTGCGCGGCCTGACTGTCGCGGCGATGCTGCTCGTCAACAACGCGGGCGACTGGGACCACGTCTTCTGGCCGCTCGAGCATTCGGCCTGGCACGGCTGCACGCCGACGGACCTGGTCTTCCCCTTCTTCCTCGTCATCGCCGGCGTGAGCCTGAGCCTGGCCACCGGCTCACGCTGGGAGCGTGGCGAAGCCAGTGGCAAGCTGCTGCCACCGCTGCTGCTGCGCGCGGGGCGTGTGGTACTGCTGGGCCTCGCGCTGCATGCGCTGGCCTGGTGGCTGATGGACAAGCCCCACTTCCGGCCCATGGGCGTCCTGCAGCGCATCGGCCTCTGCGTGGCAGGGGCGGCGATCGTGGGCAGCGTCTGGCGCGGGGAGCGCGGGCGCTGGACGGTGCTGGCGGGGCTGTTGCTGGGCTACGGCGCGCTGATGAGCTTCAGCGGCGGCTGGGAGCCGGGCACCAATCTCGCGTCGCGCGTGGACAACCTCGTCTTCGGGCATTGGAACTACCAATGGGACGTGGCGACCGGCACCGGCAGCGATCCCGAAGGCCTGCTCAGCACGCTGGGCGCGCTGGGCAATGTCGTGCTCGGGCTGATTGCCGGCGAGCGCCTGCGCCAAGGGCGCGGCCGCAGTCTCTGGCCCATCGGTTGCGCACTGCTGCTTCTCGGCGCGGCGGGCACGTTGTGGATGCCGTGGAACAAGCAGCTGTGGACGCCCAGCTTCGTGCTCTGGACCGGCGGCTGGAGCTGGCTCGCGTTGGCCGCGGCGCACGAGCTGGTGGATGTGCGCGGCGGCAAGCCCTGGGGCCGCGCGTTCGGCGTCAACGCGATCGGCGCCTACGCGGCGGCGTGGGTGGCGACGGTCTGCCTGGAAGGCTTCGGCTGGATGGCCCCGCTGTACCGCACCGTGTTCGGGCCGCTGGGACGCGTGGTCGGTCCCTACGGCCAGTCGCTTGCGTTCGCGCTGGTCTTCGTGGCCATGTTCGCGGTGTTCGTGAAGTGGCTCGACCGGCGCGGCTGGTACTGGAAGATCTGAGCTGCAGTACTAGGATGTCGGCCATGCCCCAGAACCACGCGCTGCGGATGCCGCCGGACATCCGATCCGTCAAGATCGGCGACCAGCTGGTCGTCATCATCGACAACTTTCTCGAGCATCCCGAGGCGATGGTCGCTGTCGCCGCGCAAGGCAGCTTCGAGCCCTATCCCGGCGGGGCCGAGCAAAAGGGCTATCCGGGCGTGCGCGCCCGCGCGCCGAGCGACTACTCGCAGAACATCACCGAACTGCTGGATCCGCTGATCAAGGTGAACTTCGGCGTCCCCGAAGCGCTCGCGGTGCACAAGAGCGTCTGCTACTTCTCGCTGACGACGACGCCGCCCGAGGCGCTCGGACCGCTGCAGCGCACGCCGCATTTCGACGCGAGCACGCCGCACCACATGGCTGCGCTGCTCTACCTGTGCAACGACGAGCACGGCGGCACGGGCTTCTATCGCCACAACGCGACCGGCCTGCAGCGCATCACAGCCGAGAACCGCGAGCGCTATCTCGACGTCTACTACGAAGAAATCAATGCGCGCCGCCCGGCACAGCGCTATTTCGACCGCTCGGACGAGCAGTTCACGCTGCTCGGCGCGATCCCCGCGCGCTTCAACCGCATGGTGGTCTACCCCGGCAGCGTGCTGCACAGCGCCTGCATCAATCCGGCGCGCGGCATCTGCAGCGACCCGCGAGCGGGGCGCTTGACGGTCAATACCTTCTACGACTTCTGACTCTCCAGAGCGCCGCGAGGCGTTGCTGGCCGGCATGGCACTGCGCGCCAAGGCGGATTGACCCTGCGTAGAGACCAGATTGCCGCCAACTCCACCCATGAAATAACGGGTTATTACCTATAACCAGCCATACAAGTGGTAGTACATTGGTTTCATGCCGCGCGGTGAGCAGGTTGCACGTTCTGAGTACCTGCTCGCGGCATCCGGGACAACGGCGGACGTGTGGGTGCGCCCGGCCGCAGTCGAAAAGCGGCCGCTGTTCCGGTCTGGTGGGTGGAGGTGAGCCGATGTCTCTCGGCTCACCTCTTTTTTTCCTTCTCCTGCGGCCTCGCCCCTCGACAGCCGTCGCCTGGCGCAAGGTGAAACGGGCGCCGTGAGCCGAACAGGTCGGCGGAAAGCCCCGCATTTCCGGGTTGCTGTCAGCCGGGCTTCTTTGCATACTGGCCCTCGCATACCAACAAATAACAACCGGGGCAGCGTCGCCCGGCTTGCGAGGAGACCGCATGTTCAGTCGCCGGCGACTGCCGCCCGCCACCTTGCCGCCGGCCCAGCCCGCGGCGGATTTCTCAGGCGCCATCCGCAGCATCGCCACGCAGGCGACCGAGCTGGGGCGCGGCGCCGCGGAGCTCGACGGCGTCATCGAGGACGTGGTGGCCACGAGCAGCGAGCAGGTGGGCGAGATCGGCAAGCTCGCCACCGACATGCAGGCGATGGTGCAGTCCAACTCCGCGATCGAGGCCAGCGGCCGCTCCAGCCGCGTGGCGATGGGCCAGGCGCGGGAGGCCGTCGCGCACGTGGGCCAGGGCGTGCTGGGCGTGGTGACGTCCCTGCGCGCCGTGGCCGCCGCGGCCGCCGACATCACCCAGATCGCGCTGCAGACCCGGCTCGTCGCGTTCAACGCCACGGTGGAGGCCAAGCGCGCGGGCGAGGCGGGCGCGGGCTTCGCGGTGGTGGCCGAGGCCGTGAAGGACCTGGCGGCCAAGGTGGAGCAGTCCTCCAAGCTGATCATGTCCACGGTCACCCAGCTCGATGCGCGCATCGACAGCCTGGCCGCCAGCATCACCGACAACCGCGACGCGGCCCAGCAGGGCACCTTCCACCTGGCGCTGGCGCAGGTGGAGGCGAGCGTCGACGAGATCGTCGTCGCCACCCAGCGCAACCTCGAGACGTGCCAGGGCGTCACCGCCGAGGTGGGCACGATGGCGGCGTCGGTGGCGGCCAATGCCGAGACGCTCAAGCGCGTGAACGCGAACACGCGCAACTTCCTGAAGGCCTCCGAGACCCTGGTGGAGATCACCAACGATTGCGGCGCGGTCACGCCCGACACGCCCTTCATCGAGGCCGTGCAGCGTGGCGCCGCGCAGTTGTCGGCCGCGCTGGAGCAGGCGGTGGCGCAGGGCCGACTCTCGTTGGCCGACCTGTTCGACGAGAAATACCAGCCGGTTCCCGGCAGCAACCCGGCCCAGGTGACGACGCGCTTCGTGGCCCTGACCGACGAGCTGTTCCCGCCGGTGCAGGAAGAGCTGCTGGCCTTCGATTCCCGGGTCGTGTTCTGCGCCGCGGTCGATCGCAAGGGCTACCTGCCCACGCACAATCTCAAGTTCTCGCAGCCGCAGGGAGCCGACCCGGTGTGGAACGCGGCGAACGCGCGCAACCGGCGGCTGTTCAACGATCGCACCGGCCTGGCCGCGGGCCGCAACGAGCGACGGTTCCTCCTCCAGACGTACCGGCGCGACATGGGCGGCGGCAAGCGGGTGCTGATGAAGGACCTGTCGGCCCCGATCACGGTGCAGGGCCGGCATTGGGGCGGGCTGCGCCTGGCCTACTCGTTCTGAGCATCCCAAGCCCATGAATGTGCCCGGTGTTCGCGAAGAAACGCGCAGTGCCAGCCTGTGATCCTGCGCGAAGTCGCAGGATCCACGAGTTGGAAGCGTTTCGCACGGGGGATCCTGCGACTTCGCGCAGGATGACGAGGCCGATGCGACGGCGACCTGCCGACACTGTTTTGTTTCTTGAGGGCCAGCGCGCCGAAGCTGACAAAACTGTCATCCTTCGGTCAGGGTGGGGTCCGGCCCCGGGACTAGAGTGCAACCTGTCGCACTCACCCTCGAATCCCTGGCCATGCCTCTTCGCCCCACCCTCGTCGCGCTCGCGGCGGCCGTCCTGTTGTCGGCCTGCGCCGCCGGGCCCGACTACGTGCGCCCGACGCTGCCCGTGCCGGCCGCGTACAAGGAGTCGGGTGTCTGGAAGACGGCAGACCCGCGTGCGGCGGTCAGCGGCCTGGCCTGGTGGCAGGCCTATGGCGATACCGTGCTCGACGGGCTGGAGGCGGACGCGCAGGCAGCCAACCAGAACATACGCCAGGCCGAGGCGACCTATCGCCAGGCCAAGGCGATCGTCGACGAAGACCGCGCCGGCCTGTTCCCGACGCTGGGGCTGAACCTGGGCGCCGAGCGTGCGCGCACCAACACCAACGGCGTCCTCCATACCGGCAACAGCTACAGCCTGGGCCTGGCCGGAAGCTGGGAGCCCGACCTCTGGGGCAGCGTGCGCCGCACGATCGAATCGGGCGTGGCGAGTGCGCAGGCAAGCGCGGACGACCTGGCCGCCGCGCGCCTGAGCATCCAGACGACGCTGGCGCAGGACTACGTTCAATTGCGCATCGCCGACCAGCAGCGCGACTTGTACGCCGCCACGGTCGATGCCTATGCGAAGGCGCTCAAGCTGACGCAGGCTCAGCACAACGCCGGCGTGGCGCTGCAGTCCGACGTCTCGCTGGCCGAAGCACAGCTGGCGCAAGCCCAGGCCGCCGCCATCGACCTCGACGCGACACGTGCCCAACTCGAGCACGCGATCGCCGTGCTCACCGGCCGCGCGCCTGCGCAGTTCACGCTGGCTGCCGCGCCCGCCAACCAGCCGCTGGCGCTGCAGATGCCCGACACGCCGGCCGGCCTGCCCTCCGAACTGCTGGAGCACCGCCCGGACATCGCCGGCGCCGAGCGCCGCGCCGCGGCGGCGAACGCCAACATCGGCGTCGCCAAGGCCGCGTACTTTCCGCAGCTGACGCTGAGCGCCAGCGGCGGCTTCGGCGCCGCCGCCCTGAGCAATCTGTTCGACGCCCCCGCGCGCGTGTGGTCGCTCGGCGCCGCGCTGGCGGAGACGATCTTCGACGGCGGACTGCGCACCGCGCGTGTCGCACAGGCCCTGGCGGCGTACGACATCACCGTCGCGCAGTACAAGGAAACGGTGCTCGGCGGCTTCCAGCAGGTCGAAGACGAACTGGCGTTGCTGCGCCTGCTGTCCCAGGAAGTGACGTTCCAGGACCAGGCCGTGCGCTCGTCGTTGCAGGCCGAGCAGTCCGCCATCGCGCAGTACCGTGCCGGCACGCTCAGCTACCTGAGTGTCGTCACGACGCAGTCGACGCTGCTCAACAACCAGCGCACCGCCGTGCAGCTGCGCGGCCGCCTGATGGCCGCCAGCATCTCGCTCGTCTCCGCCACTGGCGGTGGCTGGAGCGCTTCCGATCCCCTCGCCGCAGCCCCTGCCGCCTCCGCAGCGCAGCCGCTATGAACCGAACCGACGCCATGACCACGACCTTCTCTCGCCACCAAACCACCTGGGCCCTTGCCACGATCGCCGTTGCCGTCCTCGGCGTCGGCCTCTGGTCAGTCGCCCGTCCGACCCATGCCGCCGACGATTCCAAGGACAAGAAGAAGCAGGGCCCCGCGGCGGTGACCATCACGGTCGCTCCGGTGAAGGTGCAGGACATGCCGATCTTTCGCATCGGCATCGGCACGGTGATGCCGACGTTCTCGGTCACGGTCAAGACGCGCGTCGATGGCCAGCTCGATGCGGTCGGTTTCAACGAAGGCGACGATGTCAAGAAGGGCCAGGTCATTGCCCGGATCGACCCGCGCACGTACCAGGCCCAGTTGCTGCAGGCACAGGCCACGCAGGCGAAGGACCAGGCCACGCTGGCCAACGCGCGCATCGACCTGGAGCGCTACGAGACCCTGATCAAGCAGGACGCGGCCACGCAGCAGCAGGTCGACACGCAGAAGGCCCTGGTCGACCAGCTCGCAGCCACCGTCAAGGCCGATGAAGCGGCCGTCAAGTACGCGCAGGTGCAGCTCGACTACACGACCATCACCGCGCCGATCAGCGGTCGCGTCGGCACGCGCCTGGTCGACCCGGGCAACATCGTGCATGCCGCCGACACCACGGGCCTGGTCGTCATCAACCAGATCGACCCGATCTCGGTGCTGTTCACGCTGCCGGAAGACGCCGTGCAGGACACCAACCGTGCGATCGCGAAGACGCACCAGCCGCTGCTCGTGAAGGCAATCTCGCGCGACAACAGCGAGCTGCTCGCTGCAGGCACGCTGACCGTCGTCAACAACCAGATCGACACGACCAGCGGCACCGTGCAGATGAAGGCCAGCTTTCCGAACCCGCAGCACAACCTGTGGCCGGGCCAGTACGTCAACGTGCGCCTGATCCTGGGCACCTACCCGAAGGCGCTGACCATTCCCGCCGGCGCTGTCCAGCGCAGCCAGTCCGGCGTCTTCGTGTATGCCCTCAATCCGGATGGGCAGACGGTACGCAGCCAGACGATCTCGCTGGTGCAGATCGAGGATGGCGTCGCGCTCGTCGCCGCGGGGCCGGGGCTGGGCGCCAATGACAAGGTCGTGACCGACGGCACGTACCAGCTGCAGCCCGGATCGCACGTGGTCCTGAGCAAGCCAGGCTCGGCTGCGAGCGGGGCCGCCGGCGCATCGGCGGCCTCGGGAGAGAAGAAGTGAGCGTTTCCTCTGGCTTCATCAAGCGGCCGATCGGCACGACGCTGCTGGCGATCGCGATCCTGCTGGTCGGCATCGCGGTCTATCCGCTGTTGCCGATCGCACCGCTGCCGCAGGTGGATTTCCCCACCATCCAGGTCTCCGCCAGCCTGCCGGGCGCCAGTCCGGAGACCATGGCATCGAACGTGGCGCAGCCGCTCGAGAGGCAGTTCTCGCTGATCGCCGGCCTGACCCAGATGACCTCCGTCAGCGGCATCGGTTCGACCCAGATCACGTTGCAGTTCGACCTGAACCGCGCGATCGACGGCGCCGCGCTCGACGTGCAGGCCGCCATCAACGGCGCCACCGGCCAGCTGCCGACCACCCTGCCGGCGCCGCCGACCTTTCGCAAGGTCAACCCGGCGGACTCGCCCATCATGCTGCTGGCGGTCCATTCCGACACGCTGCCGCTGATCCAGGTCAACGACTACGCAGACAACATCCTCGCGCAGCAGATCTCGCAGATCAATGGCGTGGGCCTGGTCAACATCGGCGGCGTGAACAAGCCCGCCGTGCGGGTGCAGGTGGACCCGGCAAAGATCGCGGCGCTCGGCATCAGCCTGGAGGACGTCCGCGGCGTCATCGCCAACGTCTCCACGAACTCGCCCAAGGGCACGCTCGACGGTCCGAACCAGTCGTTCACCGTCTACGACAACGACCAGCTGCTCGAGGCCAAGCCCTGGAACGACGTGATCATCGCGTACAAGGGCGGCGCGCCGGTGCGCATCAGGGACATCGGCGTGGCCGTGGACGCGCCGGAGAACACCAAGGCGGCCGGCTGGGCCTACTCCGGCGCCGCCGCCCCCGACAGCGTGGGCAACGGTCGCGGCATGATTCTCGTCATCACCAAGCAGCCGGGCGCCAACGTGATCGAGACCGTCGACGCGATCAAGGCCGCGCTGCCCAAGCTGCAGGCGGCGATACCGCCCACGGTCAAGGTCGACACGCTGATCGACCGCACGCAGACCATCCGCGCCGCCGTCAAGGACGTCGAGTCGACACTGGCGCTGACCATCGTGCTCGTCGTGCTGGTGATCTTCCTGTTCCTGCGCAACGTGGCGGCCACGCTGATCCCCAGCGTCACGGTGCCACTCGCGCTGATGGGCACCGCGGGCGCGATGTACCTGCTGAACTACAGCCTCGACAACCTCTCGCTGATGGCGCTGACCATCGCGGTCGGCTTCGTCGTCGACGACGCCATCGTGATGCTGGAGAACATCTATCGCTACGTCGAGGAAGGCATGAGTCCGATGGACGCGGCCTTCAAGGGCTCGAGCGAGATCGGCTTCACCATCATCTCGATCTCGGTGTCGTTGGTGGCCGTGTTCATCCCGCTGCTTCTGATGGGCGGCATCGTCGGCCGGCTGTTCCGCGAGTTCGCGGTGACGGTGACGCTGACGATCTTCGTCTCGGTGTGCATCTCGCTGACGCTCACCCCGATGCTGTGCTCCCGCTTCCTCAAGGACGAGCACAAGACCAGGCACGGCCGCATCTACAAGCTGTCCGAGCTGGGCTTCGAGAAGATGCTCAACGGCTACAAGCGCGGGCTCGATGTCGTCTTCAGGCACCAGTTCGTCACGCTGATGGTGTTCTTCGCGACGCTCGCGGCCACGGTGGTGCTGTTCATCATCATCCCCAAGGGCTTCTTCCCGCAGCAGGACACAGGCTTCATCTTCGGCAGCGCCCAGGCGGCCCAGGATTCGTCGTTCACGTCGATGAACCGGCGCCAGGTGGCGTTCGCCGACATCATCCGCCAGGACCCCGACGTCACCGGCGTGGCGATGTTCGGCAACTCGTCGCAGTTCAACCTCGGCAACTTCTTCATCGCGCTGAAGCCGAAGGACGAAGGCCGCAAGGTCAGCTCCGACGAGATCATCGCGCGCCTGCGCCCGAAGCTGGCGAAGGTCGAAGGCGCGTCGCTGCTGATGCAGTCCGGCCAGGACATCAACGTCGGCGGCCGGCTGGCGCGGACGCAGTACCAGTACACCATCACCGACGCCAACCTCTCGGAGCTCGACGAATGGTCGCCCAAGCTGCTGGAGCGCTTCCAGCAACTGCCGCAGCTGACGGACGTCGCCTCCGACCTGCAGAGCGCCGCCACGACCGCGACGTTGACGATCGACCGGGACCGTGCCTCGACCTTCGGCATCACCCCCGCGCTGATCGACGCCACGATCTACGACGCCATCGGCCAGCGCCAGGTGAACCAGTACTTCACGCAGATCAACAGCTATCACGTGGTGCTGGAGGTGACCCCGAAGCTGCAGGAGGACCCCAGCCTGTTCAGCAAGCTCTACCTGACTTCGCCCGTCACCGGGCAACAGGTACCGCTGTCCACCTTCGTGAAGGTCGACAGCAGCAAGACCAGCTACCTCACGATCAGCCACCAGAGCCAGTTCCCCGCGGTGACGCTGTCGTTCAACCTGAAGCCCGGCGCCTCGCTTGGCCAGGCGGTCGACGCGATCAACAAGGCGCAAGCGGACATGGGCCTGCCCAAGGCGCTGAGCGGATCGTTCCAGGGCACGGCGCAGGCCTTCGGCGACTCGCTCAAGAGTCAGCCCTACCTGATCGCTGCGGCGCTGGTGGCGGTCTACATCGTGCTGGGCCTGCTGTACGAGAGCTACATCCACCCGTTGACCATCCTGTCGACCCTGCCCTCCGCCGGCGTCGGCGCACTGCTGATCCTGATGGCCGGCGGCTACGACCTGACCGTCATCGCGCTGATCGGCATCATCCTGCTGATCGGCATCGTCAAGAAGAACGGCATCATGATGGTGGACTTCGCGCTCACGGCCGAGCGCGAGCAGGGCATGAAACCCGAGGAGGCGATCTACCGAGCGTGCCTGCTGCGCTTCCGCCCCATCATGATGACGACGATGTGCGCACTTCTGTCCGGCCTGCCGCTGATGCTGGGTCACGGCCAGGGTGCCGAGCTGCGCCGACCGCTGGGCTACGCGATGGTGGGCGGCCTGGTGCTGTCGCAGATGCTGACGCTGTTCACGACGCCGATCGTCTACCTGTACCTGGACCGTACGCACTACTGGTACGAGAGCCGCAAGAAGGCTCGGCAGGCGCGCAAGGCGGCGAAGGCCGCCCGGGACAGCATCAATGCCGACGGCACCGACTTCGACCGCTCGCTCCCCGTCGTCGTCGATGAGCCGAAGCATTGACATCACCGTGAGCGCCATGAAGCTTCTCATCGTCGAGGACGAGCTCAAGACCGCGGAGTACCTGCGCAAGGGCCTCGCGGAGCAAGGCTGCGCCGTCGACGTGGCGCACAACGGCACCGACGGCCAGCACCTGGCGCTGGTGCACGACTACGACGTGATCGTGCTCGACGCGATGCTGCCCGGCATCGACGGCTTCACGCTGCTGCGCGCGCTGCGCCAGGTCAAGCAGACGCCCGTCATCATGCTCACGGCGCGCGACTCCATCGAGGATCGCGTGCGCGGCCTGCACGACGGCGCCGACGACTACCTGGTCAAGCCCTTCTCGTTCCTCGAGCTGCTCGCGCGCCTGCATGCCCTCCAGCGTCGCGGGCGCGCCCAGGAGCCAACGCAGCTGAAGATCTCCAACCTGCTGATCGACCTGATCGCGCGCAAGGCGTGGCGCGGCACCGAGCGCATCGACCTCAGCGCCAAGGAGTTCGCGCTGCTGGCCGTGCTCGCGCGTCGGCAGGGCGAGATCCTGTCGAAGACGGCCATCGCCGAGCTGGTGTGGGACATGAACTTCGACTCCAACACCAACGTGGTGGAGGTGGCGATCAAGCGGCTGCGCGCCAAGGTGGACAACGCGTTCGTGCCCAAGCTGCTGCACACGATCCGCGGCATGGGCTACGTGATGGAGGCCCGCGACGAGGCGCCGTCGAACGAGGAGTCGCAGGCGTGAAGCGGTCCATCACGACACGACTCGTGGGGATGTTCGCGCTGGCCGCGCTGGCCATGTTCACGTTGGTGGGCGCCGCGCTGTACGGCGTGCTCGAGCGCGAGCTGACGCGCCACGAGAACGACGACCTGAACACCAACCTGCAGAACATGCGCTACTCGATGGAACGCTTCGGCGACCTCGAGCACTGGTCCCGCCTGCAGGTGAAGATGGACACGCTGTCGCCCGCCGACGGCAGCGTGCGCTTCTGGGTGCTCAGCGACGACCCGCGGTTCCTCTACGGCAAGGGCCTGGACGAGATGGAGCGCGTCAACCTGGGCGAGGCCGGCCACGGCAGCCTGACGCTGCCCAGCGTGGGCCGCACCTACCGCACGCTGTCGATGCGCCTCGCAGCATTCTCCGACCGGCCGGCCGTGCGGCTGATCGTGGGCGTGGACACCGCGCCGTTCGACCACACGATGCGCGCCTTCCTGGTCGCGTTCGGCCTGCTGACCCTGGCCGCCGTGGGGCTGGTCATGGCGCTGGGCTGGTGGATCGCGCGCATCGGGCTGCGCCCGCTGCAGCGGCTGTCGGAGCAGGCGCGCGCGCTGCGGCCCAAGACCCTGTCGCAGCGCCTGCGCCTCGATCGCCTGCCGGTGGAACTGGAAGACCTCACCGTCGCGTTCAACGGCGCGCTGGGGCGGCTGGAAGACGCCTGGCAGCAGCTCGAAGGCTTCAACGCCGACGTGGCGCACGAACTGCGCACGCCGCTGGCCAACCTGATCGGCGGCACGCAGGTGGCGTTGTCGCGGCCGCGCAGCGCCGCCGAGTTCCAGGAGACGCTGCAGTCCAATCTCGAGGAGCTGGAACGCCTGCGCTCCATCGTCAACGACATGCTGTTCCTGGCCCGCGCCGACCAGGGCGAGGCCGCCACGGGCCTGACCGCGGTGATCGTCGCCCACGAAGTGGAGGTGACGATCGACTTCTTCGAGCCGCTGCTCGACGACACCGGCACCACGGTGGCCATCGAGGGCGAGCTTCAGGCCCAGGCGACGATGAACATCGCGCTGTTCCGCCGCGCGCTCACCAACCTGCTGCAGAACGCCATCGAGCATTCCGCGGACGGCGCCCGCCTGGTGGTGACGATCTCGCGCCGCGCCGGCGCCATCTGGATCGCCGTGGCCAATCCCGGCCCGACCATCGGCGCCACGCACCTGCCGCGCCTTTTCGACCGCTTCTACCGGGTCGATTCCTCGCGCCACGACACCGGCGAGATCCACGGCCACGGACTGGGCCTGGCCATCGTCAAGGCGGTGGCCTCGATGCACGGCGGCGCCACGCTGGCCACGAGCGACGACAGCCTCACCACCATCGCGTTCAGTGTCGGCGGAGTACCCTCAGCCTAGGGCACGCATAGGCCCTAGTACCCGCGCGCCGCGCCGTTCGGGTCGCGCTGGTCCGCGTAGCCGTAGAAGCCGTTGGGCGTGACCTCGATGGTCTGCGTGTCGCCCATGGCCTGGTGCTCGACCACGTTGTGGCCCATGCCGCGCAGCAGCGCGATGGTGTCGGGACTCAGGCCGCGCTCGATGCGCAGCTCGTCGGGCAGCCATTGGTCGTGGAAGCGCACGGCCGAACCGGCCTCGGCCGGGTTCATCTCGAAGTCGATCATGTTCACGATCACCTGCAGCGTCGTCGTGATGATGCGCGCGCCGCCTGGCGAGCCGGTGGCGATCCAGGGCTTGCCGTCCTTGAGCACGATCGTGGGCGACATCGAGCTGAGCGGGCGCTTCAACGGTGCGACCGCGTTGGCGTTGCCGCCCACGAGGCCGTAGGCGTTGGACACGCCGGGCTTGACGGAGAAGTCGTCCATCTCGTTGTTGAGCAGGATGCCGGTGCCCGAGGCGACGATGCCGGAGCCGAAGTTGGTGTTGAGCGTGTAGGTGACGCTGACGACGCTGCCACTGTCGTCGGCCACGGTGAACTGCGTGGTCTGGTCGCTCTCGTAGGGCTGCGGACGGCCGGGCCTGATCTGCGCCGACGGCGTCGCGTGGTCGAGGTCGATCTGGGCGGCCAGTTCCTTCGCGTAGGCCGGTGACGTGAGCCCGGCGACCGGCACCTTCACGAAGTCGGGGTCGCCCAGGTACTCGGAGCGGTCGGCGTAGGCGCGGCGCTCCGCCTCGGCCATCACGTGGATGGTCTTCGCGCTGTTGTGGCCCCAGTCGCGCAGCGGGAAGTTCGACAGGATGTTGAGGATCTGGATCACGTGCACGCCGCCGGAGCTCGGTGGCGGCATCGAGACGATCTCGAAGCCGCGGTAGCTGCCGCGCACCGGCGTGCGCTCGACGACCTTGTAGTTCTTCAGGTCGTCCGTGGTGATCAGGCCGCCGTGCGCGCGCGCCTCGGCGACGATGGCCGCGCCGATGGGGCCGTCGTAGAACGCCCGCGGGCCGTCGCGGCCGATCAGTTCCAGGCTGCGGGCCAGGTCGGGGTTGCGCAGGATGTCGCCGGTGCGCGGCACGCGGCCGTCGTGGAAGAAGACCTTGCGCGTGCCCTCCCAGGCGCCGAGGTGATCGTGCTCCGCGGCGAAGGCGCGCGACAGCGTCTCGCCCACCGGGAAGCCCTGGCGCGCCAGCGCGATGGCCGGCGCGACCAGCGTGGCGCGCTTCATCGTGCCGTAGTGGTCGAGCGCGTAGGAGAGCCCGGCCACGGTGCCCGGCACGCCGATGGCGGCTTGCGTGAACAGCGACTTCTCGGCGACGACGCGGCCGTTGGCGTCGAGGAACATGTCGCGCGTGGCGCGCGCCGGCGCGGTCTCGCGGAAGTCGATGGCGGTGTCCTTGCCGGTCTTGCCATCGTGCAGGATCATGAAGCCGCCGCCGCCGATGTTGCCGGAGTTGGGCAGCGCGACCGCCAGCGCGAATCCCACGGCGACCGCGGCGTCCACGGCGTTGCCGCCGCGCCGCAGCACGTCCACGCCGATGTCGCTGGCCAGCGCGCTCGCCGAGCTCACCATGCCGTGCAACGCATGCACCGGATGGACGAGGGTGTCGTCGAGGTCGTAGTTGATGTACCCGGTGGCCTGGGGGCCGGCCTGCGCGCCGGCGGGCGCCGGCAGCGCGGCGGCGGCCAGGGCCAGGGCGGCCAGGGCAGCCAGGGGTGCGACGCGGTGAAGGGGACGGCGGACGGACAGGGGCGATGCCATGGGCCAGGGATCCTCGTTGCGACAGTGGAACGGTACCGGCGATCGTAGTTCGGAACGGAACGTTCCCGTCAGGCAGGCCGGCGATGGCCGTGGTGCAATACGGCCATTGCCGCAACCCTTGCCTTCCGGAGTCCTTGCCCCATGTCGACCCGCCTGCCCCGTCTCCTCGCCTTCGCGGCCAGCCTCGCCGCAGCCCTGCTCGCGCCCGCCGCCCACGCTGCGCCGGAACCCAAGGTGCTCAACATCTACAACTGGTCGGACTACATCGCCGACGACACGTTGAAGAATTTCGAGAAGGAGACCGGCATCAAGGTCAACTACGACAACTACGACACCAACGAGATCCTGCACGGCAAGCTGGTGGCGGGCCGGACGGGCTACGACATCGTGGTGCCCAGCGCGCACTTCGCCAAGATGCAGATCGAGGCGGGGCTGTTCCAGAAGCTCGACCGGACCAAGCTCACCAACTGGGGCAACCTCGACCCCGCGCTGCTGCAGTTGATGGCCAAGGTCGACCCGGGCAACCAGTACCTGGTCGACTGGCTGTGGGGCTACATCACCGTGGGCATCAACACCGGCAAGGTCAAGGCCGCGCTGGGCGCCTTGCCGATGCCCGAGAACCCGTGGTCGCTGCTCTTCGACCCGAAGTACGCGGACAAGCTGAAGGGCTGCGGCATCAGCTTCCTCGATTCGCCGTCCGAGGTGCTGCCCATCGCGCTCGGCTACGTGGGCAAGCCGGCCTACAGCCACACGGCGGCCGACTACGCGGCGGCCGGCGCGATGCTCAAGAAGATCCGCCCGGACGTCTCGCGCTTCTCGTCGTCGGGCTACATCAACGACATGGTCGCAGGCTCGGTCTGCGCCGTGCTGGGCTACTCGGGTGACATCAACATCGCCCGCGCCCGCGCCATCAAGGAGAAGAACGGCAACGACATCGTCGCGTTCGTGCCCAAGACCGGCGCCACGTTGTTCTTCGACTCGATGGCCATCCCGTCCGACGCGCCGCACCCGCAGAACGCGCTGCTGTTCATCAACTACATCCTGCGCCCCGAGGTGCACGCGTCGCTCACCAACAAGGTGTTCTACGCCAACCCGAACAAGGCCTCGCTGAAGTTCGTGCAGAAGGACGTGGCGGCCAACCCGAGCGTGTTCCTGAAGGCCGACGACCTGGCCAGGATGACGGTGCCCGATTCGCTGCCGCAGGACATCAAGCGCGTGCAGACGCGCACCTTCACCTCGTTCAAGACCGGGGAATGAGCCTGCGAACTGGCCGCGTTCCGGCCTGTTGATCGGGCTTTAGAAATGCGGGGTCCTGCCTACGATCAGGGTGCGATGAAAGCCTTCAGGGCCCCGGCATCGCGCCCGACCCATCAGGAACCCGCCATGCGCATCCAAGCCAACTCCACCGCAGCGACGAAGTCCACCCGCTCACCGCACGCCCCGGCCAGCAAGGCTGCCGCGCCGGCCGCCGCTGCCGCGACGGCCAAGCCGGCCGCCGCCAGGCCCGTAGCGGCTGCACCCGCGGCCGCCCCCAAGGTCGCCACCGTGGCGCAGGCCGCCAAGGCCGCCGCGGCGCCCGAGACCTACGGCGGCGCCGGCAGCCTGCTCGACGCCCACGCCTGAGCGTCGCCTCTCGCCCGACTCCGGCAAGGGGTCTTTGAAGCAGGACATTGGCCGACAGCCGGCCCAATGCCTAAGCTTGCGCGTTCCAACACGAGGGAACGCATGCCCAAGAAATCCACCGCCGCCAGCACCATCGACATCGGCATCAGCGCCAAGGATCGCGCCGCGATCGCCGATGGCCTCGCCCACCTGCTGGCCGATACCTATACCCTGTACCTGACGACGCACAACTTCCACTGGAACGTCACCGGCCCGATGTTCAACACGCTTCACGTGATGTTCATGGGCCAGTACACCGAGCTGTGGAACGCCGTCGATCCGGTCGCCGAACGCATCCGCTCGCTGGGCCACCACGCGCCCGGCTCGTACGCCCAGTTCGGCAAGCTCAGCTCGCTCCCCGATGCGCCCGGGACGCCGCCCAAGGCGCTCGAGATGGTGCGCGTGCTGGTGGCTGGCCACGAGGCCGTCGCCCGCACCGCCCGCAAGCTGTTCCCGCTGGCCGACAAGGCCGGCGACGAACCCACCGCCGACCTGCTCACGCAACGCCTGACCGTCCATGAACAGACGGCCTGGATGCTGCGCTCGTTGCTCGAGGAATAGGCAGCCCCGCCGCTGCGAAGGATGGCCATGCGCGTCGCGATCGTCACGTTCGACGGCTTCAACGAGCTCGACTCCTTCGTCGCGCTGGGCCTGATCAACCGGCTGCGCGCGTCCGGCGTGCAGGCCGAGATCGCCAGCCCGTCGACCCAGGTCACGTCGATGAACGGCGTCACCATCACCGCGCAGCAGCCGCTGGAGTTCGTGCTGGACGCCGATGTCGTGCTGTTCGGCAGCGGCATCTACACGCGCGCGATCTCCGAGAACGCGGCGCTGATGGACCGCATCGTGCTCGACCCGACGCGCCAGCTGATCGGCGCTCAGTGCTCGGGCACGCTGCTGCTCGCGCGGCTGGGCATGCTGGGCGACGCACCGGCCTGCACCGACCTCACCACCAAGCCCTGGGTCGTCGAGGCCGGCGTGCGCGTGGCCGACGAGCCGTTCATCGCCCGCGGCCCCATCGCCACCGCCGGCGGCTGCATGGCCTCTACCTACCTGGCCACCTGGGTCATGTGGCGCGCCGCCGGCCGCGAGGCCACGCGCCAGGCGCTGCACTACGCGGCGCCGGTGGGCGAGAAGGAGGCCTGGGTGGGGCACGCGCTCAAGGTGGTGGGTGACCAGCTGGGCGAGTCGGCGCCGCCTTGAAGCATCATTCGCCGTGCCGAGTGCGGGAGCGCGATAATCACGGGTTACCCCGCATCCCAGCGCTCGCCCGATCTCCGGGCCGGCGCACGCCACCATGTCCGCCGATCTCGCCACCCAGGTGCGCCGCCGCCGCACCTTCGCCATCATTTCCCACCCTGACGCGGGCAAGACCACGCTCACGGAAAAGCTGCTGCTGTTCTCGGGCGCGATCCAGATCGCCGGGTCGGTGAAGGCGCGCAAGGCGGCGCGGCACGCCACCTCCGACTGGATGGAGATCGAGAAACAGCGCGGCATCTCGGTGGCGTCGTCGGTGATGCAGATGGAATACCGCGACTGCGTCATCAACCTGCTCGACACGCCGGGCCACCAGGACTTCTCCGAGGACACCTACCGCGTGCTGACCGCCGTCGATGCCGCGCTGATGGTGATCGACGCGGCCAACGGCGTCGAGCCGCAGACGCGCCGCCTGCTGCAGGTCTGCCGTGCGCGCAACACGCCCATCCTCACCTTCGTCAACAAGATGGACCGCGAGGTGCAGGAGCCGCTCGTGCTGATGGACGAGATCGAGCGCGAGCTGGGCATGAGCGTGGTGCCGTTCACCTGGCCGGTGGGCATGGGCAAGCTGTTCGGCGGCGTGGTCGACCTGCGCAAGAGGCAGATGCGCGTGTTCTCGCCGGGCGAGGATCGGGTGGGCGGCGACGAGGAGGTCGTGACCGACCTGGCCGCGCCCGGCAACGCCCAGCGCTTCGGCATGGGCTGGCAACAGTCGCAGGACGAGATCGAGCTGCTGGGCGCCGCGGCGCCCGAGTTCGACGAGGAGGCCTTCCTCGAAGGCCGCCAGACGCCCATGTTCTTCGGCTCGGCCATCAACAATTTCGGCGTCCAGGAGGTGCTCGACGCGCTCGTGAACCTCGCCCCGTCGCCCGGCCCGCGGCCCGCGATGCAGCGCGAGGTCAAGCCCGACGAGCCCAAGTTCACAGGCGTCGTGTTCAAGATCCAGGCCAACATGGATCCGTCGCACCGCGACCGCATCGCGTTCCTGCGCGTGGCCTCGGGCCACTTCGAGCGCGGCATGCGGCTGAAGGTGGTGCGCTCGGGCAAGGAGCTGCGACCCAACACCGTCGTGTCCTTCCTGTCGCAGCGCCGCGAGCTGCTCGACGAGGCCTTCGCCGGCGACATCATCGGCATCCCCAACCACGGCGTGCTGCAGCTGGGCGACACGCTCACCGAGGGCGAGGCGCTGCAGTTCACCGGCCTGCCGTTCTTCGCGCCCGAGCTTTTCCGCACGGTGGAAGTGGCCGATCCGCTCAAGACCAAGCAGCTGCGCGCCGGGCTCACCCAGCTGGGCGAGGAAGGCGCGATCCAGGTCTTCCGGCCGGTGCTGGGCACCGTGCTGCTGCTGGGCGCGGTAGGCCAGCTGCAGTTCGAAGTGGTGGCGCATCGGCTGGAGCACGAGTACGGCGTGCGCGCGCGCATCCAGCCGGCGCGTTACGCGCTCGCGCGCTGGATCACCTGCGACCCGGACGATGGCGGCGACAAGGAGCTCCAGCGTTTCATCGACAACAACGCCCACCGCATCGCCTACGACGCGGTCAACGCGCCGGCCATCCTGGTGGAATACGCGCCCGAGCTGCGCGCGGTCGAGGCCAACTGGCCCAAGATCAAGTTCCACGCGCTGCGCGAGCACGCGGGCCTGATCTTCCAGAAGCGCTTGGAAGACTGATGGAACCATCGGTGATGGCCGCGGGTCTACCGGGGCCTGCCACGTTCCCTCCACCATGACGCGCTTCCCGCTGATCTGCCTCGCCGCCGCCACGTTGGCCCTGTCCTGCGCACAGGCGCCTGCCGCGCAGTGGACGGGCGACAACCAACGCCAGGGCGCCGCGTCCGTCAGCCTGGACGATCTCTCGCACGCGAAGTGGATCGCCGATGGCCGCGACGACGCGCCGCGCAAGGTCTACGTGTTCCTTGACGCGAACTGCATCTACTGCGCCAAGTTCTGGGCCGATGCGCGCCCGTGGGTGGACAGCGGCAAGGTGCAGCTGCGCTACCTCATGGTGGCCGTCATCGCGCCGACCAGCGCCGGCAAGGCCGCGACGCTGCTGGCCGATCCGGATCCCGCCAGGCGCCTGGCGGCCTACGAACGCGCGCACGCGTTCGGCGTCGAGCGCATGCTGCGGGGCGGTCCGCACGCGTCGATGGAGGACGCGAACCTGATGCCGACGCCGGTGCCCGGCGACGTCGCGCGCACCCTCGAGGCGCACGAAGGCCTGATGAACGCGTTCAACCTGCGCGGCACGCCGGGCCTCGTCTTCCGGGGCCTGGACGGCCGCCTGGTGGCGATCGGCGGCATCCCGGGCAGCGGCCTCGAGAGCATCTTCGGCGCGCGCTGACGCCGTCGCGCGACTGCCGGCGTGCGGACGGGACCGGGCGACAATGCCGCCATGTCCTCGAGCCGCATCACCCTGTACCTCGACCTGATCCGCTGGAACCGCCCCGCCGGCTGGCTGCTGCTGCTGTGGCCCACGCTGTCGGCGCTGTGGATCGCCTGCGACGGCTTCCCCGGCTGGCACCTGCTGGCGGTGTTCGCGCTGGGCACGATCCTGATGCGCAGCGCCGGCTGCTGCATCAACGACGTGGCCGACCGCGAGTTCGACAAGCACGTGAAGCGCACGGCCCAGCGCCCGGTGACCAGCGGGGCCCTGTCGGTGAAGCAGGCGCTCGTGTTCGGCGCCGTTCTCGCGCTGGTGGCGTTCGCGCTGGTGCTCACGACCAACCCGCCCACCATCCTGCTGTCGTTCTTCGCGCTGGTGGTGACGCTGGCATATCCCTACGCCAAGCGCCATGTGTCGATGCCGCAGGCCGTCCTGGGCGTGGCCTTCAGCTTCGGCATCCCGATGGCGTTCTCCGCGGCCACCGGCGGCCGTGACTGGTCGTTCGCCGCGATGGCGGCGGCCGTGCCGACGCTCGCGTGGCTGCTGCTGGTGGGCAACCTGTTCTGGGTGCTCGCCTACGACACCGAGTACGCGATGGTGGATCGCGACGACGACCTGAGGATCGGCATGCGCACCTCGGCGATCACGCTGGGCCGCTTCGACGTGGCGGGCGTGATGGCGTTCTACGCGGTCTACCTGCTGTCGTGGCTCTACCTGGGCCTGAAGCTGGGCCTGGGGCCGGTGTACGCGGTGGGCATCGTGGCCGCGGCGCTGCAAGCCGCGTGGCACTTCACGCTCATCTACGGCCGCACCCGCGATGGCTGCTTCCGCGCGTTCCGCGCCAACCACTGGCTGGGTGCGGCCGTGTTCGCCGGCGTCGTGCTCTCGTTCCTCTTGGCGCCCCAATCACGACACTAGCCGCCGAACTCGTCCCCGAGTTCCTTGGCGCGCGCCTGCGCCGCGCGCAGTGCAGCGACGATGGCCGGCTTCACGCCCGACGCTTCCATCGCCGTGATCGCGGCGTAGGTGGTGCCTCCCCTGGACGTCACGCGCGAGCGCAGCGTCTCGGGTGATTCGTCGGAGGCGCGCGCGAGCGAGGTCGCGCCCTTGAAGGTGGCCTGTGCCAGCCGGCGTCCCTGCTCCGGCTCCAGGCCCATGTCGGCCGCGGCCTGCATCATCGCCTCGAGGAAGAAGAAGACGTAGGCCGGGCCCGACCCGGACAGCGCGGTCACGGCGTCGAGGTCGCTCTCCCGCGTCACCCACAGCGTCTCGCCGGTGGGCGCCAGCACGCGTTCGATCGCCGCGCGGTCGGCGGGCGTCACCGCGGCGCGCGCGTGGAGGCCGGCGATGCCTTCGCCGATCAGCGCTGGCGTGTTGGGCATGGAGCGCACCACGCGTTCGCTGCCGGTGGCGCGCGCGATCGCGTCGCTGCGGATGCCGGCCATCACCGACAGGTGGAGCGCGCCGCCGACGTAGGGCGCGCATGGCGCGGCCGCAGCGCCGAAGACCTGGGGCTTGACGGCCCAGACGACGATCTCGGCGCCTGCCAGCGCCGCGCCGCCGTCGGCCTCCACGCGCACGCCGAACTTGTCGCGAACGATGTCGGCCTGGGGCGCATGCGGCTCCACCACCACCACGCGATCGGCCGGATGGCCGGCGGCGATCAGTCCGCCCAGGATGGCGCTGGCCATGTTGCCGCCGCCCACGAAGGCCAGCAACGGCGCGGCTCCGGGGCCGGAAGCCCCCGGGGATGGCACGGTCGGGGTGTTCGAGTTCATCATGCATCCAGTGTAGGCGCGATGCCCTTGCGTAACCGGCATGAAACCGAGGCGCAGGGGTCATGCAAATCTTGCATATCGCTCCGTGACTAATTCGGCGCGGTCCGGCCTACAGTCCGCTCCACGCCGCGGCGCGGGCTCGTTTCCGATCGAGATCGCCCGCGCCCAAGGATCTTGCGGGTCGCGGCCCACGAGGCTCCGGCAACCGCGAACCTCCATCAGACACAAGGAAATCGTCATGAGCAACCTGTCGTACGTTTCGCCCACCGATGACAGCCCCTGGGGCACGTACCTGTCGCAGGTCGACCGCGTGGTGCCCTACCTGGGCAACCTGGCGCGCTGGGTGGAGACCCTCAAGCGCCCCAAGCGTGCGCTGATCGTCGACGTGCCCATCGAGCTGGACAACGGCACCGTGGCGCACTTCGAGGGCTTTCGCGTGCAGCACAACCTGTCGCGCGGCCCGGGCAAGGGCGGCGTGCGCTACCACCCGGACGTCACGCTGGAAGAGGTGATGGCGCTGTCGGCCTGGATGACGGTCAAGTGCGCCGCGGTGAACCTGCCGTTCGGCGGCGCCAAGGGCGGCATCCGCGTCGATCCCAAGCTGCTGTCGCACAAGGAACTCGAGCGCATGACGCGCCGCTACACCAGCGAGATCGGCCTGATCATCGGTCCGCAGAAGGACATCCCGGCGCCCGACGTGAACACCAACGGCCAGATCATGGCCTGGATGATGGACACGTACTCGATGAACACCGGCTCCACGGCCACCGGCGTCGTCACCGGCAAGCCGCTGCACCTGGGCGGCTCGGCCGGGCGCGTCAAGGCCACCGGCCGCGGCGTGTTCGTCACCGGCAGGGAAGCGGCCCGCCGCATCGGCCTCGAGCTGAACGGCGCCCGCGTGGCGGTGCAGGGCTTCGGCAATGTGGGTGGCTCCGCCGCCGAACTGTTCGCGCAGGCCGGCGGCAAGATCGTCGCCGCGCAGGACCACACCGGCACGATCTACAACGCCAACGGCTTCGACCTGGGCGACCTGATCCCGCACGTGGCCCGCACGGGCGGCGTCGCCGGCTTCAAGGGCGCCGACGTCCTCAAGTCGGAAGAGTTCTGGGACGTCGACTGCGACATCCTGATCCCCGCGGCCCTCGAAGGCCAGATCAACGAGGACCGCGCCCGCCGCATCAAGGCCAAGCTGGTGCTCGAAGGCGCCAACGGGCCCACCACCTCCAAGGCCGACGACATGCTGTTCGAGCGCAACGTGCTCGTGGTGCCGGACGTCATCTGCAACGCCGGCGGCGTGACGGTGTCCTACTTCGAGTGGGTGCAGGACTTCTCCAGCTTCTTCTGGAGCGAGGACGAGATCAACGTGCGCCTGGACAAGATCATGGTGGACGCGCTCAAGAAGATCTGGGACACGGCCGACCGCCACAAGGTCACGCTGCGCACCGCCACGTTCGCGGTCGCTTGCGAGCGCATCCTGATCGCGCGCGAAGAGCGCGGCCTGTATCCCTGATGAGACTGTCGTTCCGCGCGCAGTCGCGGAATCCACCCCCGGGACAGCGCTTCCACGGGCGTGGATCCTGCGACTTCGCGCAGGATGACAACACGGGAGGGCCCCGCGGGGACTTCTTTTGTTGCTGCTACCCGCGCAGCCACGCGCTGCTGCGGGCCAGCGCGCGCTCGGCGAGCTCCGAGAACGACACGGCCTCCAGGAAGCTGTGCACCGCCCCGGGATAGCGCTGCAGGTCCAGCGACACGCCGGCTTCGCGCAGGCGTGTCGCCAGGGCCAGGCTGTCGTCGCGCAGCACGTCGCACTCCGCCACCACCACGCAGGTGCGTGGCAGGCCGGCGAGATCCGCGCGCAGCGGCATCGCCAACGGATCGCCGGAGCTGTTGGCGGGACCCAGGTAGTGGTTCCAGAAGCCGCGCATCTCGTCGCGGCCCAGGTTGTAGCCCGGGCCGTCGAAGCGCGTGAACGACTCGGTGGAATCGTCGTCGCAGAACACGCCGTAGTTCAGCAGCAACGCATCCGGGCGCTCGCCTGCCTCGCGCAGCACCAGCGCCGTGGCCAGGGCGAGGTTGGCGCCGGCGGAGTCGCCCGCCAGCGCGATCCGATCCGCGTCCAGGCCCAGCGCAACGGCGTTGTCGCGCGCCCAGCGCCAGGCGGCGGTGGCCTGCTCGCGCGCCACCGGATAGCGCGACTCGGGCGCCCGCGCGTAGTCCACGCCGATCACCACGCGACCCGCGCGCGCGGCGAGTTCGCGCATCAGGCGGTCGTGGGTGTCGATGGAGAAGAAGACCCAGCCGCCGCCATGCATGTAGACCAGCGCGGGATGGGCGGCCGCCGCGGTGGGCACGTGCACCCGCACGCGCACGGGCCCGTGCGCGCTGGGGATCTGCAGCTCGTGGCTGTGCACCATCGTCGGGCCGCCCTGCGTCAAAGGGGCGCGCACGCGCTCCGCGATCCGGCGCGCTTCCGGCAGGTCCACGCTGTCGAGCGCGGCGTGCTGGGCGTACGCGGCGGCCAGCCATTGCTGGAAGCGGCGCATGTCGGAGGGCAGGTCGTCGTCGATCGCGCGGTCGGCTGGCAGGTTCATGGGGGCTAGCGTAGCCGGCAATGGGCTTCGCGCTGACGTCTTCGGGTCATGCATTGTCGCGGCCGGGCCGTTCCTGCGGCGCGACGCGACCCTTGAAGTTCGAGCGCGAATCTTGCTAAATACGGCCATGACCCTTCGCAGCTCCGACCTCGAAAGCATCCCGCGCCCCGTGGTGGCGCTGGCCGACGAGTATCCGGCCGACTACGTGGATCCGCGCCACCACCATGCCCGCGCGCAGCTGCTGTACGCGGCCTCGGGCGTGATGTCGGTCGTCACGGACCACGCGAGCTTCATCGTGCCGCCGCAACGCGCCATCTGGATGCCGGCCGGCGTCGACCACGAGGTGCGCTGCCGCAGCGCCGTGTCCATCCGCACCCTGTACGTGCAGGTCGCCGACGACCGCCGCGAGTGCCGGGTGATCGAGGTCACCGACCTGCTGCGCGCGCTGATCCTCGAGACCATGTCATTGCCGCGCGAGTACGACGCACTGGGCCGCGAGGGTCGCATCGTGCAGCTGCTGCTCGACAGCATCGACGCGCCGGCCTCTGCCAACCTGGGCGCGCCCATGCCGCGCGATGCTCGCCTCCTGAAGGTCTGCAAGGCGCTGATCGCGGACCCGACGCGGGCCGACTCGCTCGACGATTGGGCGGCGCGCGCCTTCATGAGCCGGCGCACCTTCACGCGCCTGTTCCGCGAGCAGACCGGCATGAGCCTGGCCGAATGGCGCCAGCACGTGCGGCTGCTGGAGGCCATGGCGCGCCTGTCCTGCGGGCAGCCCGTCACCACCACCGCGTTCGACGTCGGCTACGAGAGCCCCAGCGCATTCGCCGCGGCCTTCCAGCGCGCCTTCGGCGTGCCGCCCAGCCGCTACGTGCATTGAGGCCGCGGGCCGCGAGATTGGCCCGCGCGCGGTAGCCCGCGGCCCTGCAGCGCTGGCGTTCGACTGTCCGGGGCATTAGGCTTGGCCGCATGAGCGCCCCTGATCGTTTCGCCGCCCGGAGTCCGCAGGACCTGGCGGATCTCGCCCATGGCCATCCGTTGGCCTGGCTTTGCAGTGCCGGCCCCGCAGGCCAGATCTCCACGCCGCTGCCGCTGGTGCCGGTGTTCGCCGCCGATGGCTCGCTGGCCGCCGTGGAAGGCCATTTCGCGCGCCACAACGCGCAGGTGGCGGTGCTGCGCGCCCAGCCGCGGGCCACCGTGCTGTGGATGGGCGTGCAGGGCTACGTGTCGCCGTCCTGGATGGCCGACCGCACGCAGGCGCCCACCTGGAACTACGCGACGGCGCAACTGCAGGTCGATGTCCGCTTCGACGACAGCCCCGACGCCGTCCTGCGCCACCTGCGCGATCTCACCGAGCGCCAGGAGGCCGGACGGCCGAACGCGTGGCGCGTCGACGAGATGGGCCCGCGACTGGTGCAACTCGCGCAGCGCGTGATCGCGTTCCGCGCCGCGGTGGTCGAGTGCCGCCAGCGCTACAAGCTCGGGCAGGACGAGCGCGACGACGTCTTCGCCGACATCCTCGCCGGCCTGTCCAGTGCGGGCCACCCGGCGTTGGTCGACTGGATGCGCCGCTTCAACCCCACGCGGGCCTGAACGATGGACATCGTCTACAGCGCCGCGCACCACCAGCACCGCGCCCGGTTCGAAATGCATCGCGGCGAGCGCGTGCCCTGCTTCGAGAAGCCGGAACGCGCCGACATGGTGCTGGAGGCGCTCGTGCGACGCGACATCGGCCCGCTGCTGGCACCCGGCGCGTTCGGCAAGGCGCCCATCCTGCGCGTGCACGCGGCCGACTACCTGCGCTTCCTGGAAGGCGCGTGGGAAGAATGGCGCGCGCTCGGTCGCACCGACGACGCGATGCCCTCCGTGTGGCCCATGCGCGGGCTGCGCGCCGAGCCGCCGGCCAGCTTCACGGGCCGCCTCGGCTGGTACGCGTTCGACAGCGGCACGCCGCTGACGGCCGGCAGCTGGGCCGCGGCACGGCTGGGCGTGGACGTGACCCTCACCGCGCGCGAGCGCGTGGCCGCCGGCGCGCGTGCCGCGTTCGCGCTGGTGCGCCCGCCCGGGCACCACGCCGGCATCGATTTCATGGGCGGCTACTGCTTCCTCAACAACGCCGCGATCGCCGCGCAGGCCTGGCGCGACGCGGGCGCGCGCCGCGTGGCGATCCTCGACGTCGACTACCACCACGGCAACGGCACGCAGCAGATCTTCTACGATCGCGACGACGTGCTGTTCGCGAGCCTGCACGGCGATCCGCGTACCGAATACCCGTTCTACCTGGGACACGCCGACGAGAGCGGACGCGGCGCCGGCGCGGGCTTCAACCTCAACCTGCCGTTGCCCGCCGGCACCGGCGCCGGGCCATGGTTCGACGCGCTGGAGACCGCCTGCGCGCGCATCGTCGCGTACGCGCCCGACGCGCTGGTCGTGTCGCTGGGTGTCGACACTTACGTGGGCGACCCGATCTCGAAGTTCACGCTCGACACGCCCGACTACGCGCGCCTGGGTGCTCGCCTCGCCGCGCTGGGCCTGCCGACGCTCATCGTGATGGAAGGCGGCTACGCGGTCGACGAGATCGGCGAGAACATTGCCGAGGTGCTGTCGGCGTTCGACGGGGCCGTCGCATGAAGCGCCGCCATCTCCTGAGCGTACTGGCGATCGCGGCCACCTGGCCCGCGCTGCCGGCCGTCGCCGGCACCGCCCGCAAGCTGCACGGCATCCGGCCGCCCGTCACGCCGATGCGGCCCGTGCGCATCGAGCAGCTGGGACGCGTGCGCGTCGACAACTACGCGTGGCTGCGCGACCCCCGGTACAAGGCCTTCATCGCGGGCCAGCGCGACATCGATCCCGAGATCCGCGCCCACCTGCGGGCCGAGAACGCCTACGCCGACGCGGTGCTGGCGCCCACGCGCGCCGACCAGGCGCGCTGGCGCGCCGCGATGGCGGCCTACGGCGCCGAGACCGGCGCAACGCCGCCGGTGCCCAGTGGCGGCTTCATCTACAGCAGCTTCGTGCGACCCGGCGAGGACCATCTCGTGCACGTGCGCCGCCCGGTGGCGGGCGGCCCCGACGAGATCCTGCTGGACGAGCAGGCGCGCAGCCGCGGCCAGTCGTACTACCGCGCCATCGAGGCGCAGCCCAGCCCCGACCACACGCTCTACACCTGGCTGGAGGACCTGCACGGCAGCGATCGCCACCGCGTGTGCGTGCACGACCTGCGCAGCGGCGAGATCCGCAGCTGGGAGGACGCGTACGGCTGGGAAGGCCTCACCGTGTCGCCCGACTCGCAATGGATCTACTGGATCTGGCGCGACGCCTTCGGCCGGCCCGCGAAGGTGTACCGCACGCCTTCTCGCGGCGAGATCGCGCACGCGCTGGTCTACGAGGAGCGCGACCCGGCGCTGTTCGTGGCGCTGACCCGCGCGGCCTCGAACGCCTGGTGTGCCATCCGCGTGCATAACCCCGACATCGACGAATGGCACCTGCTGCCCGCCGCCGATCCCACCGCGCCGCCGTTGCTGATGCAGGCGCGCGAAGCCGGGCTGCACTACGCGGTGGACGACTGGGGTGGCCGGCTGGTGATGCTCACCGACGCGGGCGGCGCCGTCGACGGCCAGCTGATGACCGCGTCGCTGCAGGCACCGTCCCGCGCCGACTGGACGCCGCTGCGGCCGCCGCAAGCCGGCGCGCACCTGCTGGAGCTGCGCGCGTTCCGCGACCACCTCGTCTGGCGCCAGCGCGAGCGCGGGCGACTGTCGGTGGTGATCCGCAGCCGCGCGGGCGAAGAGCATGTCATCTCGTTCGATGAGCCTGCCTACGACCTCACCCTCGACGACACGCAGGACTTCCAGGGCACGCAGCTGCGCGTCGTGATGGAGTCGCCGCGGACGCCTCCCCGCTGGCTGGGCGTCGACCTGCGCACGGGCGAACAGACGCTGCTGGCCGAGACCCGCGTGCGCGGCTTCGACCCGTCGCGCTACGAGGTCCGTCGCCTCGAGGCGGCGGCCCCGGACGGCGCGGCCGTGCCCATCACCCTGGTCACGCGCCGCGGCCTGCGCGCCGACGGACGGGCGCCGCTGCTGGTCTACGGCTATGGCGCCTACGGCATCTCGTCGGAGGCCGGATTCTCGGTGCCGGTGACGGCTCTGGTGGACCGCGGCTGGGCCCACGCGATCGCGCACGTGCGGGGCGGCTCCGAGAAGGGCCGGCGCTGGTTCCTGGACGGCCGCCGGTTCGCCAAGCGCAACAGCTTCACCGACTTCAACGCCTGCACGGACCATCTGGTGACGCTGGGCTACGGCGGGCCCGGACGTTGCGTGGCCTACGGGCTGTCGGCCGGCGGCCTGCTGATGGGCGGCGCGATGAACCTGCGGCCCGATCGCTACGCCGGCGTGATCGCGCAGGTGCCCTTCGTGGACATGCTCAACACCATGTCCGACGCCACGCATCCGCTGGTGCCTGCATTCCGCCCCGACTGGGGGGATCCGCTGTCCGACCCCGAGGCCTATGACTACATCGCGTCGATCTCGCCCTACGAGAACGTGGCCGCGGCGGCCTACCCGCGCGTGCTGGCCACCGCAGGCCTGCGCGACGACCGCGTGAGCTACTGGGAGCCGGCCAAGTGGGTCGCCAAGCTGCGCGCGCACTCGACCTCGGACAAGCCCGTCCTGTTTCGCGTGAACATGTCGGCGGGCCACCAGTCGGCCTCCGGCGCATCCGATGGGTTGGCGCAGATGGCGCTGTTCTGGGCGTTCGCGCAGGCGAGCGTCGCGAAGGGTTGACGCTCGGCCCGCGCGCGACAGTGGTTGACCCGGCGGACGCGGCCGAAACGAAGGGCAAAACCTAAGCTGGGCGCACTCTCAACGACGGTGTCCAACATCATGCCCAACGTTCTCCTGAACCTTCACGCTGCCCGTCCCGTGCATCGCGCGCTCTGGTGCGGCGTGGGCATCCCCGCGCTGCTGGCGGTGCCCGCCGCGTTCGCGCAGGCCACCCCCACCACGGCGGCAGCGGCTTCGGCGGCGGCCTCGTCGGCCGCGCAGGTGGTCGTCACCGGCAAGCGCCAGCAGCAGGCGCGCGACGTCGCCGGCTCCGTCTCCGCGATCTCGGCGGCGCAGATCGAGGCGGTCGGCGCGCAGGACCTGGCCGACTACATCCAGCGTGAGCCGGGCGTGGTGTTCGACCACTACCAGGCGGGCGTCTCCAACGTGGTGATCCGCGGCATCGCCACCACCTCGGGCAACGTGCAGGGCCAGGCGACCACGGGCTTCTTCCTCAACGAGATCCCGCTCACCGAGCCGGGCTGGACACTGGTCATCCCCGACATCGACACCTTCGACCTGGACCACGTCGAGGTGCTGCGCGGCCCGCAGGGCACGCTGTTCGGCTCGGCCTCGATGGGCGGCGCGGTGCAGTACGTGGCCAACGTGGCCGACCCGCACCGCTTCGACGCCGCCGCCGAGACCACGATCGCCCAGACGAAGAACGCCGACGTCGGCTACACCACCAAGGCGATGATCAACGTGCCGATCAAGGAGGACGTGCTGGCCGTTCGCTTCACCGGCAGCTACCGCAAGGATCCGGGCTACCTCGACAACATCGGCACCGGACAGAAGGGGTCGAACACCACGACGCTGGGCGGCGGCCGCTTCTCCGCGGTGCTCACGCCCGATCGCGACACGAAGCTGACGTGGCTCAGCCTGGTGCAGAACACCGACTCGAAGGACAACGACTACGAGATCGCGGGCCTCGGCGACCTGAAGCGCACCTCCGCGGTGGACGAGCCCACCGACACGCGCGTCACCATCCACAGCCTGCGCCTCGACCAGGACCTGGGTTGGTCGCGCCTGACCGCACTGGCCGCGTACCAGCAGAAGCGCCAGGCCTGGATGTGGGACTACACGCCCTATCGCGCGGCCTACAACTCCGGCCTGGGCCTGGACCTGACCTCGCCGCTCACGATCTCGGACGGTGGCCGCAGCTACGGCAAGAGCCTCGAGCTGCGCCTGGCCTCGCCCAACGGCGGCACGCTGGAATGGCTGGCCGGCGCGATGATCTCGGACACGCACAAGAACCTGTACGAGACGCTGGGCGCCGCCGGCGCGGCCGCGGCCTTCGACGCGTCGCCCGACTACGGCCCGGGCAGCGGTGCGATCATCGCGCCCGACGACTACACCTTCAACGCGTACTACTCGAAGGTCAAGGGCACCGAGGCCGCGTTGTTCGGCGAGGCGACGTACGCGTTCGCGCCGCAGTGGAAGCTGACCGCGGGCGGCCGGCTGTTCCAGGACAAGGTCAGCATCACCACCACGTCGGAAGGCTTCTCCACCTATCCGGGCAATCCGGCGGTGAGCCCGTCGTCGACATCGGAGCACGGCTTCAACCCGAAGCTGTCGGTGTCGTGGTCGCCCGACCGCGACCTGATGGTGTACGCGCTCGGCTCCGAGGGCTTTCGCTTCGGCTCGCCCAACACGCCGGGCCTGAGCACCTATGCGATCCCCTCGGGCTCGAAGAGCGACACGCTGCGCAACTATGAGCTCGGCACGCGCACGAACCTCGATGGCGGCCGGCTCACGCTGGACGCGACGCTGTTCTGGCTCGACTGGCGCAACATCCAGCTGCGCCTGCAGACGCCCGACGACATCGCGTACTCCACCAACGGCGGCCGCGCGCGCAGCACCGGCCTCGAGCTGGCGACCACGTGGCGCCCGATCGACGCCTTCACCTGGCAGGCCTCGGTCACCGCGCAGCACGCGCGCCTGCAGCAGGATCTCGACATCCTGTACTACGGCACGGCCCCCAAGGGATCGCGCCTGCCGGGCTCTTCCGACTGGTCGGTGAGCAACCTGTTCTCCTACGTTTTCGGCGGCAGCTACATGCCCACGCTGAGCCTGTCGCACCAGTTCCTGTCCAAGGGCATCAGCGACCTGAACTCCGCGGTGCCCGGCAGCACGGTGGACAAGCAGGGCGGCTACAACCTGTTCGACGCGCGCTACCGCATGACCTTCGACAGCACAGACGTCACCGGCTTCGTGAGCAACCTCACCGATCGCCGTGGCGTGACGCGCAGCGTGCAGGAGACCAACGGCATGGGACAAGGCATCGTGCGGCCGCGCACGGTGGGCGTGACCTTGCACTGGCAGTACTGACGCGATGGCCGGTTCCGACGAGGCGCTCGCGCTGCTGATGTCGCGCAGCTCGTCCTGGCCGAAGGGGGAGCCCGCGCCGACGCCCGACCAGGTGGCGCCGATCGCCCGTTCAGGCTGACAGCGCGCGCACCTGTTCCAGCAGGGCCTTGGCCACCGTCTCGAACGGCTCCATGTCCTGCTCCGCGCGGCTCAATACCACCGCGCCCTCGGCCGACGCGACCAGCACGGTGGCGAAGCGGCGCGCCTCCTTGCGCGCGAGGCCGCCCTGTTCCAGCAGTTCGCCAAGCCGTTGTCGCCAGAGCCGGAACACCTCGGCCGCATGGTTCAACAGCGCGGGCGAGTCGGTGGCCACCGCCACGGCCAGCACGGCGCAGCCCGACTCGCACTTCGACTGCGCGAGCACGCCGCGCCAGATCGCCAGGAAGTGTTCGGCGACGTGAATCGCGGAGGCGCCGGCGCGCTGGTCCAGCAGCCCGACGAGGAACGCGCCGGCCAGATCCACGGCCTCGCCCACCATCTGGTCCTTGCCCTCGGGGAAGTGGTGGTAGACCGAGCCGCGCGGCGCGCCCGTGTGCTCCAGCACCTCCGCGAACGACGTGGCCTGCAGCCCGCGGCGAGCCAGCAGCTGCGTCGCGCCCACGATCATCTTCTTGCGTACCTCGCCGGCCACCTGTCGCCCCCCGCTTGACTATGTAGAGCGTCATAGTCTAAGCTCTATGCAACTTGTCATAGTTTCCAGGAGCTCGCCATGCCGATGATCGACGTCTATGCCCCCGCCGACCTGTTTCCCGCCGACGCCGATCGCGCGCTCGGCGAGCAGCTGACGCTGGCCGTGCTGCGCGCGGAGGGCGTGCCCGCGCCCGGCCCGTTCCACGCCGACAACACGGCGGCCTATGTCCATCGCCTGCCCGCGTCAGCGGTGCAGACACATGCCAGCGCGCAGGCGCGCACGGTGCGCGTGCAGGTGATCACGCCGCCGGGGGCGTTGAGCCGCGACGGGCAGCGGCAACTGGTCAAGGAGGCGACCGGGATCGTCGCGGCGCTGTCCGGCGACCCGTCTCAGGCCGCCCGCACCTGGGTGATCCTCACCGAGGCGGCCGAGGGCGGATGGGGGCTGCTGGGCACCGCGTTCGGCAAGGAGGAATTTGCCGCGCTCGCCGCGAAGGCCCGCGCCGCGCAGTGAGTCCCGGCCGCACGGGCAACCCGCCGTTGCGCGCCGTTCAATGCCCGCCGGACTCCCCCGCGAGCAGCGCGGCGTTGCCGCCGGCGGCTGCGGTGTTGACGGTCAGCGTCTGCTCGGCGCAGAAGCGGAACAGGTAGTGCGGTCCGCCGGCCTTCGGGCCGGTGCCCGACAGGCCTTCGCCGCCGAACGGCTGCACGCCCACCACCGCGCCGATCATGTTGCGGTTGATGTAGACGTTGCCCACCTTGGCCAGCCTCGCGAGACGCTGCGCGCGGCTGTCGATGCGGGTCTGGATGCCCAGCGTCAGGCCGTAGCCCAGGTCGTTGATGTCGCGCATCACCTGGTCGACGTCGCCGTTCCAGCGCACCACGTGCAGCACCGGGCCGAAGATCTCCTCCTTCAGGTCGGCGATCGAGCCCAACTCGAAGGCGACCGGCGCCACCAGGCGCGGGAAGGCCGAGGACACGCGGGTCTCGCCCAGCAGCTTCGCGTCTCTCTTGAGCCGTGCGACGTTGCGCGAGACGTTCTCCCAGGCCTCGGCGTCGATCACCGGGCCCACGTCGGTGGCCAGCAGCGACGGGTCGCCGACGTTGAGCACGCCCAGCGCGCCGTGGATCATCTCGATGACGCCGTCGGCGATCGAGTTGTGCACCACCAGCAGCCGCAGCGCGGAGCAGCGCTGGCCGGCCGAGCGGAACGCGCTCTGGACCACGGCGTCCACCACCTGCTCGGGGAGCGCGCTGGAGTCGACGATCATCGCGTTCAGGCCGCCGGTCTCGGCGATGAACGGCACGATGGGGCCGTCCTTGTGGGCCAGCGTGCGCTGGATGATCCGGGCCACCTGCGTGGAGCCGGTGAAGCACACGCCCGCGCAGTGCGGGTTGGCGGTGAGCGAGGCGCCGATGGTCTCGCCCGGGCCGTGCAGCAGCGCGAGCGCGTCCTTCGGAACGCCGGCCTCGTGCAGCAGCGCGACCATGCGAGCGGCCACCGCCGGCGTCTGTTCGGCCGGCTTGGCGGCCACCGCGTTGCCGGCCACGAGCGCGGCCACGACCTGGCCCGCGAAGATGGCCAGCGGGAAATTCCACGGCGAGATGCACACGAACACGCCGCGGCCCGTCATGCGCAGCTCGTTGCTTTCGCCGGTGGGGCCGGGCAGCACCTGGTCTTGCAGCCGGATCTGCGCCTGGTCGGCGTAGTAGCGGCAGAAGTCCACCGCCTCGCGCACCTCGGAAACGCAGTCGCCCAGCGTCTTGAGTCCTTCCTTCACCAGCAGGCCGCAGAATTCGGCCATGCGCGCGTCCAGCAGGTCGCCGGCGCGGCGGATGATGGCGGCGCGTTCGGTGACCGGCCGCTCGCCCCAGGCCGCGGAGCCGGCGTCCAGCGTCGCCATCGCGCTGATGACCTCCGCGGGGGTGGCCTCGCGGATCACGGGCACCACGGCCGCGCCGACGGCCGCGTCCAGCGGCGCACGCTCGGCGATCACGGCCAGATCGGCGCCGGTGGAGTTGCGGCGCTGCAGGCCGTGGTCGACCGGGTAGAGGAACGCCGGCATCGGGAACGCCGGCGGCCGCGTGGTGGTCATCGGCGAGGCGAGCAGGCGCTCCACGTCCACCGCGTTGTCGGCGAGCTGGTGCACGAAGCTCGAGTTCGCGCCGTTCTCCAGCAGGCGGCGCACGAGATAGGCCAGCAGGTCGCGGTGCTCGCCCACGGGCGCGTAGACGCGGCACGCGATTGTCGGATCCCTCATCACCTCGCGGTAGATGCCCTCGCCCATGCCGTGCAGGCGCTGCATCTCGAACGCCGCGCCCTTGCTGCGCGCCATCTGCAGGATCGCCGCGATGGTGCCGGCGTTGTGCGTGGCGAACTGCGGGTAGATCACGTCCGCGTGGGCGATCAGCGCGCGCGCGCAGGCCAGGTACGAGATGTCGGTGTGTTCCTTGTGCGTGAACACCGGGTAGCCGGCGAGGCCGCCTTCCTGCGCGCGCTTGATCTCGCCGTCCCAGTACGCGCCCTTGACCAGGCGCACCATGAAGCGCAGCTTGTGGCGCCGCGCGATGGCGGCGACGGCGTCCGCCACCTGCAGCGCGCGGCTCTGGTAGGCCTGCACGGCCAGGCCGAAGCCGCCCCACTTCGGGAAGGCCTCGGCGATGCGCCCTGCCAGGGCGTCCAGCACGTCCAGCGACAGCTCGAGGCGGTCGCTCTCCTCGGCGTCGATGGTGAGGTTCAGGTTGGCGGTGGCGGCCTGCACCACCAGCGTCCACACGCGCGGCAACAGCTCCGCGAACACGCGCTCGCGCTGGCCGTCCTCATAGCGCGAGAACAGGGCCGACAGCTTGATGGAGATGCCGTCGGCCGTCTCGGGCGACGCGGCGAACTGGCCGCGCGAGATCGACCGGATGGCGTTCGAGTAGGAGGCCAGGTAGCGCTGCGCATCGGGCTCGGTGCGGGCGCCCTCGCCCAGCATGTCGTAGGAGAAGCGCAGGCCGGTGGCGGCGTCGGCGCTGCCGCGACGCGCACTCTCCAGCTCCTTGCGCTGGCCCTGCGCCTCGTCCATCGCCTCGACGATGGTGCGTCCGAGCACGAACTGGCGGCCCAGCAGCTGGATCGCGCGCACGGTGGCGGCCACCACCGTCTTGGCGCCCAGGCGCTTGAGCAGGCCGCCCTCGCCCTCGGCCTCGGGCAGGAACCTCTTGGACAGCGAGATGGCGCTGGCCGAGATGCCCGCCAGCATCCTGTGCGGACCGTCCACCACCGAATCGGCGTCGAAATCGGCGCGGCCCAGCTGGTCGGCGGTCAGCGCGATCGCCGTCTCGACGTCGGGCACGCGCAGCAGGGCCTCGGCCAGGCGCATCAGGGCCAGGCCTTCGGCGCTGGAGATCGGGTACTCGCGCAGCAGCGACTCCATGGCCCAGAACGGCGCCGGCTTGTCGCGCACGGATTCCACCCAGGGGCGGCCGGCGCGGATCACCTGCGCCCAGTCCAGTTCGCCAGCCAGCGTGGCCAGCGCGGACTCGACCACCTCCACCTCCGGGCGGTACGGGTAGGGCAGGCGGGCTTGTTGCGGAGGCGCGACAAACGGGGCGGGGGGCGAAGACATGGCGGTAGAAATCCTGACTGGATAATTTGGTAGCTTAGGGCGAGAATCCATGAGATAAATTCGGATTTCGTCAGAGAGCGCGGAGATTCGTCCAGCATGAACAAGAGCCAGCCCGAACCGTCGTCGGCGTCGAATCTGAACGACAAGGGCATCGACAAGATCGACGCCCGCATCCTGCGCGTGCTGCAGCGGGATGGTCGCATCAGCAACCTGAAGCTGGCCGAGGAGGTGCACCTGTCGCCCACGGCCGTCCTCGAGCGCGTGAAACGCCTCACGCGCGAGAACTTCATCCTCGGCTACGAGGCCCGCCTGAACCCGAACAAGCTCGGGGCCAGCATGATGGTCTTCATCGAAGTGCTGCTCGATCGCACCGCTCCGGACATCATGGACACCTTCAAGGCGGCCGTCCAGACGCGCCCCGAGATCCTCGAGTGCCACCTGGTGGCCGGCGGTTTCGACTACCTGATCAAGACCCGCGTGGCCGACATGGCCGCCTACCGCGAGATGATCGCCTCGGTGATCTGGAGCCTGCCGGGCGTGCGCGAGACCCGCACCTATACGGTGATGGAAGAGGTCAAGACGACCAACGCGCTGCCGATCTGACACCGTCTGGCCGGGGCATCGCCCCGTGAAATAGTTGGCAGCGCGCTCCCCCCAACGGTGGCCCCCCACCGTGGGGATGCGGTCGGCGACCTCGAACGGCAAAGTTCAGTCATCGGTTGGACGACGAGTCCGCCCTGCTGAAACATCACCGAGGTTTCCATGAACGCTGCCGCCGCCCGCATCGCCCACACGAACCACGCCGCCAACGAATGGGCGCGCAGCCAGGCTGCCCGCACGCTGGTGCGGGCCGCGATGAACAGCAATGCCGTGGTCTACCGCCGTACCTGGCCGACGCTGGAAGCCATCGAGACGCTGGGCGAGGCGGAATACGACCCGGCGCTGCAATTCGACGGCTTCCTGGATTCGACGCTGGACCTGCGCGACGGCCTGTCGGTGGTGGAGGTGTTCGCTCCGATCGACGAACCCGCGGCCCTGCAGGAATTCGCGCTGCTGCGTCGCTGATCCGTTCATGCCTTCGCCGGACGCGACCCGAAGATCGCCGACCCGATCCGCACCCAGGTCGCCCCCTCGGCGATCGCGGCCTCCAGGTCGGCGCTCATCCCGATCGACAAGGTGTCCAGCTCCAGGCCCTCGGCGTTCATCGCCTCCAGCAACTCGCGCAGCGCCCGATGCGGCTCGCGCTGAGCCGCCAGGTCGCCAGCCGGCTCGGGAATCGCCATCAGGCCGCGCAGTTTCAGCCGCGGCAGCGCCGCCACTTCGCGGGCGAGCGCCAGCGCCGCCTCCGGCGCGACCCCGCTCTTGCTGGCCTCGCCGCTGATGTTGACCTGCAGGCAGACCTGCAGCGGCGCCAACCCGGGCGGCCGCAGGTCGGACAGGCGTTGCGCCAGCCTCATCCGGTCCACCGCATGCACCCAGTCGAAATTCGCGGCGACCTCGCGCGCCTTGTTGGCCTGGAGCGGGCCGATCAGGTGCCAGCGGACCTGGCCGCGCAGATCGGCCAGTTCGGCGATCTTTCCGAGCGCTTCCTGGACGTAGTTCTCGCCGAAATCGCGCTCGCCGGCGTCGAACGCGGCGCGCACTGAAACACCCGGAAACGTCTTCGTGACCGTCAACAAGTGCACGGTTGCCGGAAGGCGGTCAAATGCCCGGCAAGCGGACGAAATTCGACCCCGGACTTGTAGTATGTTCTCTGCGATGCTGGCCATTCGGGCCGGAGCATAAGCCCTTGCGGGGCCACGGACCACATGGACATCACCCAACTGCTCGCGTTTTCGGTCAAGAACAAGGCCTCCGACCTGCATTTGTCGTCGGGCCTGCCTCCCATGATCCGCGTGCATGGCGACGTTCGCCGCATCAACGTCGACCCGATGTCGCACAAGCAGGTGCACGGCCTGGTGTACGACATCATGAACGACACCCAGCGCAAGCACTACGAAGACACGCTGGAGTGCGATTTCTCGTTCGAGATCCAGGGCCTGGCGCGGTTCCGCGTCAACGCGTTCAACCAGAACCGCGGCGCGGCCGCCGTGTTCCGCACCATCCCGTCCAAGATCCTCACGCTGGAGCAGCTGAACTGCCCCAAGATCTTCGCCGAGCTGGCGATGAAGCCGCGCGGCCTGGTGCTGGTGACCGGCCCGACCGGCTCCGGCAAGTCCACCACCCTCGCCGCGATCATCGACCACCTCAACGACAACAGCTACGGCCACGTGCTGACCATCGAGGATCCGATCGAGTTCGTGCACGAGTCCAAGAAGTGCCTGATCAACCAGCGCGAAGTGGGCCCGCAGACGCTCAGCTTCTCCAACGCGCTGCGCTCGGCGCTGCGCGAGGACCCCGACTGCATCCTGGTGGGCGAAATGCGCGACCTGGAGACCATCCGCCTGGCGCTGACGGCTTCCGAGACGGGCCACCTGGTCTTCGGCACGCTGCACACGTCCAGCGCCGCCAAGACCATCGACCGCGTGGTCGACGTGTTCCCCGCCGCCGAAAAGGACATGGTGCGCGCGATGTTGTCCGAGTCGCTGATCGCGGTCATCTCGCAGACGCTGTGCAAGACCAAGGACGGCACCGGCCGCGTGGCGGCGCACGAGGTGATGCTGGGCACCGCGGCCATCCGCAACCTGATCCGCGAGAACAAGATCGCCCAGATGTACTCGTCGATCCAGACCGGCAGCTCGGCCGGCATGCAGACGCTCGATCAATGCCTGGCCGACCTGGTGCGCCGCAACATCGTCGCACCCTCGGAAGCGCGCCAGAAGGCCAAGTTCCCGGAAAACTTCCCGGGCTGATCCGTTTCGCCAGCAGGCCTTCGACTTCCGTGAAAAACTTTCTCGCCCGGTTTCGCCGCAAACCCCAGCCGCCGGCTGTCGCGCCGCGCGACGATTCGTCCAGCTACTTCGCCACGCAGTTCCAGGAGCAGCAGCAGGATACCCAGCTGATGGTCAGCTGGGACACGCGCAGCATCGACCTGCACACGAAGCCGTACGACTCCGCGCTCGGCACGCTGGCGCTGGTCAAGCTCTTCGGCCAGGACCCGCAGCTGTCGCAACTGGGCCCGGAGGCGCTGTCGGTGTTCGGCAACTACCTCGAGTACGTGCAGGTGGAGGCCGGCCGCCAGGTCATAGGCCAGGACGAGCAGGGCGACTTCCTGCTGATCGTGCTCGACGGCACCGTCGCGGTCGAGCGCGTGCAGCCGTGGGGCGCCAAGGCGCGCCTGGGCGAATCGCGCGCGGGCGACGTGCTCGGCGAGATGTCGCTGCTCGATGCCGGCGCCCGCTTCTCGGCCTGCACCACGCTCACCTCCGCCAGGTTCGCGGTGCTCGGTGCGGCCGCGCTGGACCGCATGATGCAGCACGAGCCGCGGCTGGCCGCCGCGTTGCTGGCGTGGCTGGCGCGCCGCCTGTCGCTGCGCCTGCGCCAGGTCAGCGCCCGGCTGTCGGCCCTGCTCACGCGCGAATGAGGGAGGCGGCGGCCGCCCTCTCGCGGTCGTTGCCATCGAACACACCCGCTCCGGCGCGGTGCTGGCAAGATGGTGTCTGCAGACATTGAAGGAAGACGGTCATGGAAAGAGAACAAGCCTCGAAGTTCGTCAACGACCTGCTGCGCCTGATGGTCACGCGCAACGGCTCCGACCTGTTCCTCACGGCCGACTTCCCGCCCGCGATCAAGGTCGACGGCAAGGTCACCAAGGTGTCGCCGCAGCCGCTCACCGGCGCGCACACCATGGCACTGGCGCGCGCCATCATGAACGACAAGCAGGCGTCCGACTTCGAGCGCACCAAGGAGTGCAACTTCGCGATCTCGCCGCAAGGCATCGGCCGCTTCCGCTGCAGCGCGTTCCTGCAGCAGAGCCACGTGGGCATCGTGCTGCGGACCATCCCGCAGGAGATCCCCACCATCGACAGCCTGGGCCTGCCGCGCGTGCTCAAGGACGTCGCGCTGACCAAGCGCGGCCTGATCATCATGGTGGGCGCCACCGGCTCGGGCAAGACCACGTCGCAGGCGGCCATGCTCGACTGGCGCAACGAGAACACCTTCGGCCACATCATCACGGTGGAAGACCCGGTGGAGTTCGTGCACCCGCACAAGAACTGCATCGTCACCCAGCGCGAGATCGGCATCGACACCGACAGCTGGGAGATGGCGCTGAAGAACGCGCTGCGCCAGGCGCCCGACGTCATCCTGATGGGCGAGATCCGCGACCGCGAGACGATGGACCTGGCCGTGGCGTTCGCCGAGACCGGCCACCTCTGCATGGCCACGCTGCACGCCAACAGCTCCAACCAGGCGCTCGACCGGATGATCAACTTCTTCCCGGAAGAGCGCCGCACGCAGCTGCTGATGGACCTGTCGCTGAACATGAAGGCGCTCATCTCGCAGCGCCTGCTGCCGCGCCAGGAGGGCAAGGGCCGCGTGGCCGCCGTCGAGATCCTGCTGAACACGCCGCTGGTGGCCGACCTCATCTTCCAGGGCAAGGTGGGTGACCTGAAGGACCTGATGAAGCGCTCGCGCGAGCTGGGCATGCAGACCTTCGACCAGGCCCTCTTCGACATGTACGAGGCCAACCTCATCACCTACGAGGACGCGCTGCGCAACGCCGACTCCGTCAACGACCTGCGCCTGCAGATCAAGCTCGACAGCGAACGCTCGCGTTCGACCGACCTGGCTGCTGGCACCGAACACATGACGTTCGGCTGAACCTTCTAGTGTCGTGATTGGGAAATTCGTTGAATAGGTCTGGAGCGAAGAAATGACGGTACCGAATCCTGTCCAGAACGGTCGCAGACTAGGCGCGCCCGCGACACGATGCTGGGCGGCCTCGCGAGCGGGCGCAACGACGGATGCGGCCGTTCTGGGCAGGATTCTTCAACGAATTCCTCAATCACGACACTAGATCAATGGCAAAGACTTACGAACAGACCCCGCCCCGCAAGGTCGCCTTCCTCGGCCTCGGCGTGATGGGCGGCCCGATGGCCGGCCACCTGGCCGCCGCCGGGCACCAGGTGACCGTCTACAACCGCACCGCCGCGAAGGCGCAGGCTTGGGTGGGCAAGCACGGCGGCCGCGCCGCGGCCACGCCACGCGAGGCGGTGGAGGGCGCGGACTTCGTGTTCGCCTGCGTGGGCAACGACGCCGACTTGCGCTCGGTGGTACTGGGCGACGACGGCGCCTTCGCGGGCATGGTGTCCGGCGCGGTGCTCGTCGACCACACCACGGCCTCGGCCGACATCGCGCGCGAGCTGCATGGCATCGCCGCGCAGCGTGGCCTGCACTTCGTCGACGCGCCGGTGTCCGGCGGCGAGGCGGGTGCCGTCAACGGCCTGCTCACCGTGATGTGCGGCGGCGACGCGGCCCCGTTCGACGCGATGAAGCCGGTGGCGCTGGCGTTCTCGCGCGCCGTCACGCGCGTGGGCGAGAGCGGCTCCGGGCAGCTCGCCAAGATGGTCAACCAGATCTGCATCGCGGGGCTGGTGCAGGGCCTGTCCGAGGCCGTGGCCTTCGGCCAGCGCGCGGGTCTCGACATGCCGGCCGTGCTCGACGTCATCGGCAAGGGCGCCGCGCAGAGCTGGCAGATGGACAACCGCGGCAAGACGATGGTCGAGGACAAGTTCGACTTCGGCTTCGCGGTGGACTGGATGCGCAAGGACCTGGGCCTGGTGCTGGACGAGGCGCGCCGCAACGGCGCGCGCCTGCCGGCCACGGCGCTGGTCGACCAGTTCTACGCCGAACTGCAGAACCGCGGCGGCGGCCGCTGGGACACGTCGAGCCTGATCCGGCTGCTCAACAAGTAGGACCCGCAGACCAAAGGAAAACGGACGCCGCGGCGTCCGTTCTCATTGGCGCCGCGGCCCGTTCACTTCAGGTTCGCGAGCTGTTCGTCGGTGAGGATCTCGAACACTCGCACCACCTTCATCACGCTCGGCTGCGAGCGGGCGATGTCGGTTGCGCGCACGGCCTCGCGCTCGCTGACGCGACCCATCAGGTAGACGTTGCCGCGCTCGGTGACCACCTTGATCGCGTTCGCCTGGACGTCCTTGGCGTCGACCAGGCCGCTCTTGACGCGAGTGGTGATCAAGGTGTCGCTGGAGCGCGTGGAGATCGTGCTGTTGGCGCCCACTTCGAGCTCGTTGACGACGTTGGTGACGCCCTCGATGCCGGCGATCGCCTTCTCGACGGCCGCCTTGTCGGCGTCGGCCGGCACTTCGCCCGTGACCAGCGCGACGCGGTTGTAGCTGGTGACGTTGATGTGGCCCTTGTCGCCGATGGCCTCGCGGATGCGGCCGCCGGACTTCAGCTCGATGGCCTGGTCCTCGATCTGCGTGCCGCTGGTGCGGCGGTCGTTGAGCGACAGGCCGCCGGCCACGGCGCCCGCGCCCAGCAGCGCGATGCAGCCCTGCATCGAGGCGAGCGAGGCGGCGGCCAGCGCACCCACGAGGACGGTGGCGAAGAGCGGACGGCGGCCCGAGGAGGAGGTATTCATGGTCGTCAGAGGTCGGCGTCGCCGAGCAGTTGGAGGTCGACGGCATCGCACAGGGCGTGCAGCGTCAGCAGTTGGAGTTCGCAGATGCGCGCGGGGCGCTCGTGCGGGACGGAGATCCAGATGTCGGTCTCGGCGGCGACGATAGCGGCGGCTCGCGGCGCGCCGGTGCCCGGCTCGCGTCCGGCGATCACCAGGGCGCTCATCTCGCGTTCGTGCGCGACGTCCACCACGGCGGCCAGCAGCGCGTCGTCGGGCCGCAACGCGAAGGCCACCAGCACGTCGCCCGCCTGGCCCAGAACACGCAGCTGCGTCACGGCCGGGGCGGCGGACTCGGAAGCGCGCGCCTCGGACAGCAGCAGCGGGTCGACGGCCAGGACCATCGCCGCCAGGCCCGGGCGCTCGCGCTCGAAGCGGCCCGACAGCGCCGCGCCCAACAACAGGGCCGGGGCCTGGGCGACGCCGCGCCCGTGCACCCAGATGCGGCCGCCGGCGGTGACGCAGTCGACGATCGCCTGCGCCGCGTCGGCGATCGGGCGTGCCATGGCTTCGGCCGCCTGGTAGCTGAGGTCGGCGCTTTCGAAGAAATGCTGTTGGATGCGAGGTTCGAGCATGGAGGCCAAGTGAGGCGGACGGGAGTCAGGACCTGTGCATGAACCCGGCGCGTTCTGGCGAGACGAGCAGGGGTGGCGGGTTCGTTCACAGGTTCTCAGGCCGCGCGCGGATCATAGTGCAGCGCTTCGTAGGACAGAGTCGCGACCCGCCGTCGAGTTCCGCGCGGGGCTGTTGCAGCGCGTCGAAGCGTCAATTGACGCCGATTATTCCTGTTGATAAAGGGTTTATACCTATCAACAAGCTGCTTCAGCGGCCGAAAGAGCAGCAATGTCTGCCCCGCGGGCTCAGTCCGCGTCGAACGCGGCCTTGAGCCACTGCACGTGGCCCCCGTCCACCGCGACCACGTCGAACCGGCACGGCGGCACCCGCTCCAGCCTCGACAGATAGGTTTGCGCCGCATAGACCAGGCTCGCCTGCTTCGCCGCGACGATGCTTGCAGCTGCACCCCCGCCGTGCGCACCGCGCCGAACCCGCACCTCGACGAACACCAGCGTGCCGTCCGTGTCGAGGGCGACCAGGTCGATTTCGCCGCCCTGGCGGGAGCGGCCCCGCGCCACTCGATAATTGCGTTCGAGGACGCGCATCCCGCGCGCCTGCAGGTAACGTTGCGCCAGCGCCTCGCCGGCGCGTCCCGTCCGGGCGCGATCGTCGTCGCCATGAGGCGCAGGCGCCCCCTTCTTCCAAGGCCAAGCCATCGTGTCCGATCACTCCCTGACCAGCCCCGGCGAACCCGTCGCGAACGTCGGCCTGCGCCAGACGCTGCAGACCGCCGCGGCCGTGGCCGGCCTGCAGGACTTCCCGCGCGGCTGTCTCTACGTGGTGGCCACGCCCATCGGCAACCTCGCCGACATCAGCCTGCGCGCACTGCACGCGCTGGCGCTCGCCGACGTCATCGGCTGCGAGGATACGCGCACCAGCAGCGCCTTCCTGCGCCATTTCGGCCTCGAAAAGCCGCTGTTGGCGCTGCACGAGCACAACGAGCGCGCCGGCGCCGCCCAGGTCTGCGCGCGCCTGGCGGCGGGCGAGCGCGTGGCCTACATCAGCGACGCCGGCACGCCGGCCGTCTCCGACCCCGGGGCCGTGCTGGTGCAGGTGGTGGCCGCCGCCGGCCATCGCGTGATGCCGCTGCCCGGCGCCAGCAGCGCGATCACCGCGCTGAGCGTGGCGGGCGACACCGGCGCCGACGGTTTCGCGTTCGCCGGCTTCCTCTCGAGCAAGGCCCTGGAGCGAGCGAGCGAGCTGGCGCGCCTGGCGGACGTCCGGCAGTCGACCGTGATCTTCGAGGCACCGCACCGCATCGAGGCGCTGGCCGCCGCGATCGTCGAGGTGCTGGGCAGCGGCGTCGTGCCGCGCCTGCTCACGGTCTGTCGAGAGCTCACCAAGCAGTTCGAGCAGGTGGTGACGCTGCCCGCGGGCGAGTTCGCGGCCTGGCTGGCCGCCGACGCCAACCATCGGCGCGGCGAGTTCGTGCTGGTGCTGCACGCGGCGCCGGCGCAGGCGGCACGCGAGGACGCCCTGCCCGCCGACGCCGAGCGCACGCTGCGCGTGCTGCTGCGCGAACTCCCGCTGAAGCAGGCCGCTGCGATCGCCGCCGAGCTGTGCGGCCTGCCGCGCAAGCGGCTCTACGCGCAGGCGCTCGCGTGGCGCGTGGACGCGCCGGAGCCCGAAGACGGCGAAGATTGACGTCGCCCGAACCGTGGTGAAGGCCGCGCACGCACAAAGGCCCGGTTAAGCTGTCAGACTCGCCCGACCGGGATGCGCCCGACCCTTGCAGAATGGTCTGCTATCCCCCAGCTGATCGGCACCCGCCGCAGCCACCCCTCAGGAGCCCGCCGTGATCACTCGCGAACCCACGATCGAACGTCTGGCCATCGCCCAGGGTCTGTTGCTCGACCCGTTCGGCCTCACCGAAGCCTCGCTCGCCGCCACGCTGGCCACCATGGGCGAGCACAAGATCGACGACGCCGACCTCTATTTCCAGACCACGCGACACGAAGGCTGGAGCCTGGAGGAAGGCATCGTCAAGAGCGGCAGCTTCTCCATCGACCAGGGCGTGGGCGTGCGCGCCGTCGCAGGCGAGAAGACGGCGTTCGCCTACTCGGACGATATTTCCGCCGCGTCGCTGATGGACGCGGCGCGCACGGTGCGTGCGATCGCCGCGGCCGGCCAGAGCAGGCGCGTGAAGCTGCAGAACAAGACGAAGATTTCCACCAGCCGACTGCTTTACGGCACGGCCGACCCGATCGCCACGCTCGATTCCACGCAGAAGGTGGCGCTGCTGGAGCGCATCGAGAAGATGGCCCGCGCGCGCGACCCGCGCGTGGTGCAGGTGATGGCCGGCCTGGCCGCCGAGCACGACGTGGTGCTGATCGCGCGCGCCGACGGCACGCGCGCCGCCGACGTGCGGCCACTGGTGCGCCTGTCCATCACCGTCATTGCCGAGCAGAACGGCCGCCGCGAGACCGGCTCGGGCGGCGGGGGCGGGCGTTTCGGCCTGGGCTACTTCACCGACAACGTGCTGTCCAAGTACGTCGACCAGGCCGTCAACGCGGCGCTGCTCAACCTCGAGTCGCGCCCGGTCCCGGCCGGCGAGATGACGGTCGTGCTCGGCCCGGGCTGGCCCGGCGTGCTGCTGCACGAGGCCGTGGGCCACGGCCTGGAAGGCGACTTCAACCGCAAGGGCTCCAGCACCTTCGCCGGCATGATCGGCAAGCGGGTCGCTGCCAAGGGCGTCACCGTGCTCGACGATGGCACCATCGCCGACCGCCGCGGCTCGCTCAACGTCGACGACGAGGGCAACCCGAGCCAGCGCAACGTGCTGATCGAGGACGGTATCCTGCGCGGCTACATCCAGGATTCGATGAACGCGCGCCTGATGGGCGTCAAGCCCACCGGCAACGGCCGGCGCGAGAGCTACGCGCACACGCCGATGCCGCGCATGACCAACACCTACATGCTGGCCGGCGACAAGCCCAAGGAAGAGATCGTGGCATCGATCAAGCGCGGCCTGTACGCCACCAACTTCGGCGGCGGCCAGGTGGACATCACCAGCGGCAAGTTCGTGTTCTCGGCCAGCGAGGCCTACTGGGTGGAGAACGGCAAGATCCTGTACCCGGTCAAGGGCGCCACGCTGATCGGCAACGGGCCGGAGGCGCTCACGCGCATCTCGATGATCGGCAACGACCTGGAGCTCGATTCGGGCGTGGGCGTTTGCGGCAAGGAAGGCCAGAGCGTGCCGGTGGGCGTGGGCCAGCCCACGCTGCGCATCGACGGCCTGGTGGTCGGCGGAACAGCTTGAAATGCGCCTGAAGGCACGGTTTCCGGCGCGCGAAGCTTCTGTTTCGCGCTTGCGTGCTACATTCGAATCCAATGAACGTCTCCCGTTTCTTTTTTGCGTACTTCTGGTTCTCGCCCCGTCAGGTGGCTGGAGAGGCAATCGCACGCTGAAAAGCAACGAGACCTTCGAAAGACCGCCGGCAACCCCGGCGGTTTTTTTTCGCCGGTACCCGCGAGCCAAGCAACGACGCCAGCCCGGCGAATCCACTGGAAAGACGACCGATGACGAATCCCAAGCAGCCGACCGAAGCGCGCCACACGCTGTCGCTCAGCGAGCGCACCAGCGACACCGACGACCAGCGCATCCGCGACGTCACGCCGCTGCCGCCGCCGGAGCACCTGATCCGCTTCTTCCCGATCGCGGGCACGCCGGTGGAGACGCTGATCGGCAACACGCGCAGCGCGGTGCGCAACATCCTGGCCGGCACCGATGACCGGCTGCTGGTGGTGATCGGCCCGTGCTCGATCCATGACCCGGCCGCCGCGCTCGAGTACGCGCGCAAGCTCAAGGCCGAGCGCGAGAGGTATGCCCACACGCTCGAGATCGTCATGCGCGTGTACTTCGAGAAGCCGCGCACCACCGTTGGCTGGAAGGGCCTGATCAACGACCCGTACCTCGACGAGAGCTACCGCATCCACGAAGGCCTGCGCATCGCGCGCCAGCTGCTGGTGGACATCAACCGCCTGGGCGTGCCCGCGGCCGGCGAGTTCCTCGACACGATCTCGCCGCAGTACATCGGCGACCTGATCAGCTGGGGCGCGATCGGCGCGCGCACCACCGAGAGCCAGGTGCACCGCGAGCTGGCCTCGGGCCTGTCGGCGCCGGTAGGCTTCAAGAACGGCACCGACGGCAACCTCAAGATTGCCATCGACGCGATCCAGGCCGCGGCGCGCCCGCACCACTTCCTGTCGGTGCACAAGAACGGCCAGGTCGCCATCGTCGAGACCCGCGGCAACAAGGACTGCCACGTGATTCTGCGCGGCGGCAAGGCCCCCAACTACGACGCGGCCAGCGTCAAGGCTGCGTGCGGCGAACTGGAAGCGGCCAAGCTCGACTGCAAGCTGATGATCGACTTCAGCCACGCCAACAGCGAGAAGAAGTTCGAGCGCCAGGTGGCGGTCGCCCGCGACGTGGGCGACCAGGTGGCCTCGGGCAACGGCTGCATCTTCGGCGTGATGGTGGAAAGCCACCTCGTCGCCGGCGCCCAGAAGTTCACGCCGGGCAAGGACGATCCGACGAAGCTCGAATACGGCAAGAGCATCACCGACGGCTGCATCGGCTGGGACGATTCGATCACCGTGCTGGACGTGCTGCGCGACGCGGTGCTGGCGCGGCGCCAGGCGAAGCGCTGAGGAGCTGCCGCCTCGTCATCCTGCGCGCAGTCGCAGGATCCACGCACCTGGAGGCGCGTCCCCTGGGGTGGATCCTGCGACTGCGCGCAGGATGACAGCCCTCTCAGGGCACGTTCGGGTCGAGGTTGCGCGCCAGCCGCGCGCTGTGCCAGTAGACGTCGTCGCCGCCCAGCCCGTCGAGGTTGGCGCGATTGAGCACGCGCGCCAGCACGAACAGCAGGTCGGACAGGCGGTTCAGGAACAGCCGCGGCGCGTTGTTGATCGCCTCGCTGGCCGCCAGAGTCACCACTGCGCGTTCCGCGCGTCGCGCCACCGCGCGCGCCACGTGCGCGAGCGCCGCGCTGCGCGTGCCGGCCGGCAGGATGAATTCCTGCAGGCGCGGCAGCGCTGCGTTGTAGTGCGCCAGCGCGCCGTCCAGCGCGGCGACCGCGTCGTCCTTGAGCAGCGTGTAGCCGGGAATGGAGAGCTCGCCGCCGAGGTTGAACAGCTCGTGCTGGATCGTCACCAGCAGGTCGCGCACGTCGTCGGGCAGCGGCTCGGCCAGCAGCACGCCGAGGTGCGAGTTGAGCTCGTCCACGTCGCCCATGGCGCCGATGCGACCGTGGCTCTTGGGCACGCGCGTGCCGTCGCCCAGTCCGGTGGTGCCGTCGTCGCCGGTGCGTGTGGCGATCTGTGAGAGTCGATTGGCCATGGCAGCAGTGTAGAACCTCGCGGCGGCCGTCGGCGTAGACTGGACGGGCCCTGCCGGAACCTGCCCATGAACACCGCCGTCGACTTCTCCCTGAACGTGATGCCGCGGCCGATGCCGGCGGCGATGATCGAAGCGTTGCGCGCCCGGTTCGGCGAGCGCTTCGCGCAGTCGCTGGTGGTGCGCGAGCAGCACGGTCGCGACGAATCGCCGTTCGACGCGCCGCCGCCGGAGGCCGTGGTGTTCTGCGAGAGCACCGACGACGTCGCCTTCGTCGTGGCGAGCGCCTGCGAACATCGCGTGCCCGTGATTCCGTACGGCGCGGGCTCTTCGCTGGAGGGACACCTGCTGGCCGTGCAAGGCGGCGTGAGCGTCGACGTGTCGCGCATGAACCGCCTGCTGCAGCTCAACCCGGAGGACCTCACCGTGACGGTGCAGGCCGGCGTCACGCGCATGCAGCTCAATCGCGAGATCAAGGACTCGGGCCTGTTCTTTCCGATCGATCCGGGCGCCGATGCGACGCTGGGCGGCATGGCGGCCACGCGCGCGTCGGGCACGAATGCCGTGCGCTACGGCACGATGCGCGAGAACGTCCTGGCGCTGACGGTGGTCACCGCCAGCGGAGAGGTGATCCGCACCGGCACGCGGGCGCGCAAGTCCAGCGCCGGCTACGACCTCACGCGGCTGATGGTGGGCAGCGAAGGCACGCTGGGCGTGATCACCGAGGTCACGCTGAAGCTGCATCCGTTGCCCGAGAGCGTGGCCGCGGCGGTGTGTTCGTTCGAGGACGCGTCGGCGGCGGTCGCCACGGTGATCGCGCTGATCCAGGTGGGCGTGCCCATCGCGCGCTGCGAGCTGCTGGACGCCAACGCCGTGATCGCCGTCAATGCGCACGACAAGCTGGGCCTGGCCGAGAAGCCGATGCTGTTGATGGAGTTCCACGGCAGCGACGCGGGCGTCGCCGAGCAGGCCGCGACGGTGCAGGAACTGGCTGCCGAGCGCGGCGGCATGGCCTTCGAATGGGCCCGTACGCCCGAGGAGCGCACGCGGCTGTGGACGGCCCGCCATCACGCCTTCCTGTCGGGGCTGCAAATGCGCCCGGGCTGCCGCGCGGTCACCACCGATTGCTGCGTGCCCATCTCCGGCCTGGGCGACGCCGTGACGCAGGCGCTCGCCGAGGCCGACGCGGCCGGCCTGCCGCACTTCCTCGTCGGGCACGTGGGCGACGGCAACTTCCATGTGGCCTACCTGATCGACCCGGCGCTGCCCGCGGAGCGCGAGACCGCCGAGCGGCTCAACCGCCAGCTGGTGCAGCGCGCGATCGCGGCCGGCGGCACCTGCACCGGCGAGCACGGCATCGGGCTGCACAAGCAGGGCTTCCTGGTCGAGGAGGCCGGCGCGGGCGCGGTGGCGATGATGCGGCAGATCAAGCAGGCGCTCGATCCGCACAACATCATGAACCCGGGGAAGATCTTCAGCCTGTAGGCGGCTTCTGCCGCGCAGACTCCCGGCTCAGGTCTTGCCGGGCGCCACCTGCCAGCGGCGCGTGGTCTCGCCGGCGCCGTTGACGCTCTCCAGGTGTACGTCGAAGCCCCACAGCCGGGCCACGTGCTTGAGCACTTCCTGCGAGCTGTCGTGCAGTGGTCGGTCGTTGTGCTGCGTGTGGCGCAGCGTGAGTGAACGGTCGCCGCGCAGGTTCACGTTCCAGACCTGGATGTTGGGCTCGCGCGAGCCGAGGTCGTACTGGCGCGACAGCGCCTCGCGCAGCCGGCGGTAGCCATTCTCGTCGTGGATGGCGGCGATCTCGAGCTCCGAATCCTTCTCGTCGTCGACGATCGCGAACAGCCGGAACTCGCGCATCAGCTTGGGCGACAGGTACTGGCCGATGAAGCTCTCGTCCTTGAAGTTGCGCATCGCGTGGTCGAGCGTGGGCAGCCAGGGCGTGCCGGCGAAGTCGGGGAACCACTGGCGATCCTCGTCGGTCGGGTTCTCGCAGATGCGCTTGATGTCGGTGAACATCGCGAAACCCAGCGCGTACGGGTTGATGCCGGAATAGTTGCGCGAGGTGACCGGTGGCTGCGCGACGACGTTGGTGTGCGACTTCAGCCACTCGATCATCATGCCGTCGGCCAGGTAGCCGTCGTCGTACATCTGGTTGAGCAGCCGGTGGTGCCAGAACGTGGCCCAGCCCTCGTTCATGACCTGGGTCTGGCGCTGCGGATAGAAGTACTGCGCGATCTTGCGCACGATGCGCACGATCTCGCGTTGCCAGGGCTCCAGCAGCGGCGCGTTCTTCTCGATGAAGTACAGCAGGTTCTCCTGCGGCTCGCTCGGGAAGCGGCGTTCCGGCGCGGCGGCGTCGTCGCTGGCGGCCTTGCGCGGCAGCGTGCGCCACAGGTCGTTGACCTGCAACTGCGCGTAGGCCTCGCGATCCGCTCGCGCCGCCTGCTCCTGCGCGAGCGACAGCTTGCTCGGGCGCCGATAGCGGTCGACGCCGTGGTTCATCAGCGCATGGCACGAGTCGAGCAGTTCCTCGACGGCGTCGAGCCCGTAGCGACCCTCGCACTCGGCCACGTAGTTCTTGGAGTACACCAGGTAGTCGATGATGGACGAGGCGTCCGTCCACATCCGGAACAGGTAGTTGCCCTTGAAGAAGCTGTTGTGGCCATAGGCCGCGTGCGCGATGACCAGCGCCTGCATGGCCATCGTGTTCTCCTCCATCAGGTAGGAGATGCAAGGCTCGGAGTTGATGACGATCTCGTAGGCGAGGCCCATCTGGCCGCGCTTGTAGTTCTTCTCCGTGGAGATGAACTCCTTGCCGTAGCTCCAGTGGCGGTAGTTCACCGGCATGCCCACGCTGGCGTAGGCGTCCATCATCTGCTCGGAAGTGATGATCTCGAGCTGGTTCGGATAGGTGTCGAGCCCGAAGCGTTGCGCGGTCTCGCGGATCACTTCGTGGTACTGCTCGATCGTGTCGAAGGTCCAGTCGCTGGGCGAGGGCAGGGGCTGCGCCGGGCGCTCCTTCAGCGGAAGGAGCTCGCGCGGCGGGCCCTGGCGGCGCCGGCCGCCGTATTCGTCGTCGCTCGCATTTCGGCCGACCGCGCGTCGGTTCTCGAGGAAGGTCATGTCGTCGGCGCTCCTTCCTTGCGGAACAGATCGCGGAACACAGGATAGATCTGCGAAGCCTCGGTCGCCTTGCGCATCGCGAAGTGCGGGACCTCGTCGACGATGCGCTGGTATTCCTCCCACAGGTTCTGCTCGGGCTCGGCCACCTGCACGTAGGCGAAGTAGCGGCACTTGGGCAGGATCTTCTGCGTCAGCAGCTCGCGGCAGCGGCCGCTGTCGTGGTGCCAGTTGTCGCCGTCGCTGGCCTGGGCACCGTAGATGTTCCACTGGTCGGCGGGATAGCGTGCGCGGATGATCTCGTCCATCAGCACCAGCGCGCTGGAGACGACGGTGCCGCCGGTCTCGGTGGCGTGGAAGAAGTTCTGCTCATCGACCTCCGCGGCCTGCGTGTGGTGGCGGATGAACACCACCTCGATCTTGTCGTAGTGGCGCGTCAGGAACAGGTACAGCAGGATGAAGAAGCGCTTGGCGAGTTCCTTGCGCGACTCGTCCATCGAGCCCGACACGTCCATCACGCAGAACATCACGGCGCGCGAGGACGGCACGGGCACCCGGACGCGGTTGCGGAATTTCAGGTCCAGCGGATCGAGGAAGGGCACGCGCGCGATGTGGCCCTTCAGCTGCTTGATCTTCTCGAGCAGCTCGACCTTCTGCTTCAGCGACACCGCGTCCTGCGCGCCCTGCTCGTTCAGCACGGCCAGCGCGGCCTCGGCGTCGCGCAGTTCCTGGCGGCTGTCGGCGCTCAGCGCGATGCGCCGGCCGAGCGCGCCGCGCATCGAGCGCACGATGCTGAGGTTGCTGGGCGTGCCGTCGTTGACGAAGCCCGCGCGGTGCGATTTGTATTCGGGGATCTCGGCGAGCTGCGTGCGGGTGAGGTTCGGCAGCGCGAGGTCGTCGAAGAACGCCTGCATGAACTCTTCCTTGGTGAGGTGGAAGACGAAATCGTCCTCGCCCTCGCCGGAATCGCTCGCCTGCCCGCCGCCACTGCCGCTGCCTCCGCCGCCGTCCGGTCGCTTCACGCGGTCGCCGGTGACGTACTCGCTGTTGCCCGGATGCACGGCCTCGCGCTTGCCGCCCTGCCCGTGCCCGAAGACCGGCTGGCTCAGGTCGCGCTTGGGGATGTGGACGTCCTCGCCCTTTTCCAGGTCACGGATGCCGCGACCATCGACCGCGCGGCGCACGGCCTCGCGGATCTGCTCCTTGTGGCGGCGCAGGAAGCGCTCGCGGTTGCCGACCGACTTGTTCTTGCCGGACAGCCGTCGATCGATGATCTGCTGAAGCATGTTGGTGGCCGATTCGTTGCCCTGGAAGGTCAAGGGAGCGGCAGAACCGGCTTTGCCGGGCTGCTCGCGGCCGGCCCCTCGGGGGCAGCGACCGTTAGGGAGCGTGGGGCAGTCATGCGGTCAGGAACTCTTCCTGACGCGCAGGTACCACTCGCAAAGCAATCGAACCTGCTTGGGCGTATAGCCCTTCTGCACCATGCGGTTGACGAAATCCTCGTGCTTGCGGGCCTCGTCGGCGCTCGCCTTCGCGTTGAAGCTGATGACCGGCAGCAGCTCTTCCGTGTTGGAGAACATCTTCTTCTCGATGACGACGCGCAGCTTCTCGTAGCTCGTCCACAGCGGATTCTTGCCCGCGTTCTGTGCGCGCGCGCGCAGGACGAAGTTGACGATCTCGTTGCGGAAGTCCTTCGGGTTGGAGATGCCCGCCGGCTTCTCGATCTTCTCGAGCTCGCCGTTCAGCGCGCCGCGGTCGAACACCTCGCCGGTGTCGGTGTCGCGGTACTCCTGGTCCTGGATCCAGTAGTCGGCGTAGGTCACGTAGCGGTCGAAGATGTTCTGGCCGTACTCGGAGTAGCTCTCGAGGTAGGCGGTCTGGATCTCCTTGCCGATGAACTCGGCGTAGCGCGGCGCCAGGTTCTCCTTGATGAACGAGACGTACTTCTGCTCGGTCTCGGCCGGGAACTGCTCGCGCTCGATCTGCTGCTCCAGCACGTACATCAGGTGCACCGGGTTGGCGGCCACCTCCTGGCTGTCGAAGTTGAAGACGCGCGACAGGATCTTGTAGGCGAAGCGCGTGGAGATGCCGCTCATGCCCTCGTCGACGCCGGCGTAGTCGCGGTACTCCTGGTAGCTCTTGGCGCGCGGATCGGTGTCCTTCAGGTTCTCGCCGTCGTAGATCTGCATCTTCGAGTACAGCGACGAGTTCTCCGGCTCCTTCAGCCGCGTGAGCATCGCGAACTGCGCCATCATCTTGAGCGTGCCCGGGGCGCAGGTGGCCTCGGCCAGCGAGGAGCCGCGGATGAGCTTCTCGTAGATCTTCACCTCCTCGCTCACGCGCAGGCAGTACGGCACCTTGACGATGTAGATCCGGTCGAGGAAGGCCTCGTTGTTCTTGTTGTTGCGGAAGGTCTTCCACTCGCTCTCGTTGGAGTGGGCCAGCACGATGCCGTCGAACGGGATCGCGCCGAAGCCTTCGGTGCCCTTGAAGTTGCCTTCCTGGGTGGCGGTGAGCAGCGGATGCAGCACCTTGATGGGTGCCTTGAACATTTCCACGAACTCGAGCAGGCCCTGGTTGGCCAGGCACAGGCCGCCGGAGTAGCTGTAGGCGTCCGGGTCGTCCTGCGCGAAGCTCTCGAGCTTGCGGATGTCGACCTTGCCCACCAGCGCCGAGATGTCCTGGTTGTTCTCGTCGCCCGGCTCCGTCTTGCTGATGCCCACCTGCTTGAGGATGGACGGGCGGCGCTTGACCACCTTGAACTTGCGGATGTCGCCGCCGAACTCCTCGAGCCGCTTCACGGCCCACGGCGACATGATGCGGTTGAGGTAGCGGCGCGGGATCCCGTACTCGCTTTCCAGGATGCCGCCGTCTTCCAGCGCGTTGAACAGCCCCAGCGGCGACTCGTTGACCGGCGAGTCCTTGATGGCGTAGAACGGCACCTGCTCCATCAGCGACTTCAGCCGTTCGGCGATGGAACTCTTGCCGCCGCCCACCGGGCCCAGCAGGTAGAGGATCTGTTTCTTCTCTTCCAGGCCCTGCGCGGCGTGGCGGAAGTAGGAGACGACCTGCTCGATCGCGTCCTCCATGCCGTAGAACTCGGCGAAGGCCGGATAGATCTTGATGACCTTGTTGGCGAACAGCCGGGACATGCGCGGGTCGTTGCGCGTGTCGATGGACTGCGGCTCGCCGATGGCCTTGAGCATGCGCTCCGGCGCCGTGGCATACGCCAGGGGGTTGCGCTTGCATTCCGCCAGGTACTCCTCGAGCGAGAGTTCTTCCTCGCGGGTACGTTCGTAGCGGGCTGCGAACTGGCTGATCACGTCCATGGCAAACCTCCGGGCTGAAGTGACAGTGCAAGCGCCGGACTCGATGTGCATCGGGGTCGGGTCAGGCGCTTGCGTCTGGAATGTTTTGATGGAGTCCGGGCCAGGCCGAAACGTTCTTGCGGGAAGTACGTATCGGTGTGTCAGGGCGCCATCAGAGCAATCCGTTCGGCGGGGTCGGGACGGGAGGTTCTCTCTGAATCCGTAGGGTACAGCGTGCAACGATCTTGTGTTGGCCGATGCGTCGAATAAGGTGTTGTTCCGGTTTCATCTTGTCCTTTCTCGATCTACATTTCAACTCGCCTGTAGGATTCTTTCCACGCGAGTGCGGATAGACCCGCCCGCCGTCCCGGTGTCAGGCGCACCGGCTCCGGTGCGGCCCTCGTCTTGTCGCGCACCGCTCCGCCCGCCCGGACCACCGGGCCTTCGCGGCACCCCAGCCCATTGCGGAGACCATCGATGACTCGAATCGAGAGGCGCCTGCGCCTCCTGTGGCTGAACCTCGCCTGTGCCACGCTGGCGGCCGGCCTCGCCGGTTGCGGCGGCGGTGGCGGCGGCGCGTCGACACCCCCTCCGCCGCCCCCGGCCCCCGCGCCCTCCGAATCGGCCTACCTGCTGGCCGAGTTCGTCGCAGGCGACACCAACAACCAGGCCGTGCGCGTGTGGGATCCCGCGCAGCCGTCGGTGGCCGTGCAGAACGTCAAGCTCGTGATGAGCAACGGCATCGCGTGGACGTCCTCTCACCTCGTGTTCTCCGACGCGCGCACGTACGACGCGACCACGCGAACGTTCACCACGCAAGGTCATGCGAAGGTCTTCTATGACAACGACGGCAAGCTCTACTCGATCGACCTGCGCGGCGGCCAGTCGCATGCGCCGGTGCAGTTGTCGAGCGCGGTCGACGTGTTCCTGCCGGTGAGCGCCATGCCGATGAACGCGGCGGGCGACGACGCCTGGGTCGACGCACAGGGCGGCACCCACGACTGGGCGATCCGCTCGACGATGGACGCTTCCACCGCGCCGGTGTCGGTGCAGCGCATCCTGTCGCCGCTGCGCGATGCCACCACCGGCGTGCCGCAGGCGTTTTTCGCGGCCCTCGGCGCGCAGGACGGCATCCATGTCACGCCCACCACCTACCAGGTGTTCGACGCGTCGTTCGCGCCGGTGACGGTGCCGGCGGTGGCGGCCATGGTCGACAGCGATGCCTGGGTGGGCGTCGATCCGGCCCAGACCGGCCTGGCCTACGTGCGCATCGGCGGCCGCTTGCGCGCGCTGCACTGGAGCGCCAGCGGCGTGACGGCGGACGCCAGCGACCTGTACGACTTCGCCAGCACGGGCCAGGTCGTGTCGGCCGCCGACACCCAGTCGCTGTGGTTCAGCGACGGCGCCATCCTGGTTGGCGTGGCCAACGGCACGGCCCAGGCGATCGGCAGCTTCTCGGCGACGCCGTCGCAGCTGTTCGATGCCGGCGGCTACGTCGCCGCCGGCGAGATCACCGCGGCCTCGTCCACGCAGACGTTCACGCAGGTGGAGACCTTGCGCAAATCCGATGGGCTCCTCACGCTGGTCGCCGCCGCCACGGACCTGCTCACGGTGCTGGGCGCGTCCGAACAGGGCGTGCTCATCGGCGGCACGCCCGAGGCCGGGCGCGCGGCGTCGCTGGTCAGTGGCGACAAGTCCACCGAGACCACGCTGGGAACGTCGCTGCAGTTCGTCGGCGCGGTGCGCGCGGCGAGCGCCCGCATGGATCAGCCGGCCGCGCCGGTGGCCGTGCTGGCCTGCGTGGCGGGCGCGGGCGACGGCTTCTGCGCTGCCGGCGACCTGACGCAGGTGTCGCTGTCGGGCACGGCCACGTCGCTGGGCACGCTGGGCGCGACCGCGCCCTGGGTGCGCGGCGACGCGATCGCCGGCCTGGCGTCGGCGTTGTCGGGCCAGACCTTCCTGCCGGGCCCGGGCGGCTTCGGAAGCGACGAGACGGACTACCGGGATGCGTGGCAGTTCACCCCGTCCAGCGGCGGCTCGGTGGTGCGGATCACCACCAACCTGCCTTGAGTCCCTGAAGGCGCGGCCGGCCTTACTGCTCGTCGGCGAGCCCCAGGCGCTCGAGCAGGCCGCCCAGTTCGTCGTTCGAGCCGAACGAGATCGCGATCTCGCCCGACTCGCCGTGCCGCGTCTTCTTGAGCATGCGGATCTCCACGACGGCGGCCAGCCGGTCGGCCAACTGCTCCTCGATGCGGGCCAGGTCGCCGCGCTTTTCCTTCTTCACGCGCAGCAGCGGTGTCTGGCGGCCGTTGACCTGGCTGCGCGCGACGAGCTTCTCGGCGTCGCGCACCGACATCTTCCTGGCGACGATCTCCGTCGCGTTGAGGATCTGGTGCGCCGGCTCCAGCGCGAGCAGCGCGCGCGCGTGGCCCATGTCGAGGTCGCCCGCCAGCAGCAGTTGCTGCACCGGCGCGGCCAGGTTGAGCAGGCGCAGCAGGTTGCTGGCCGCGCTGCGCGACCGGCCCACGGCCTGCGCGGCCTGTTCGTGGGTCATGCCGAACTCGTCGACGAGGCGCTTCAGGCCCTGCGCCTCTTCCAGCGGGTTCAGGTCCTCGCGCTGGATGTTCTCGATCAGCGCCATCACGGCGGCCGACTCGTCGGGCACCTCGCGCACCAGCACCGGCACCTCGTCGAGGCCGGCCAGGCGGGCGGCGCGGAAGCGGCGCTCGCCGGCGATGATCTCGTAGCGCTGCGCCTTCGCGCCCGCGCTCTCGAGCGGCCGCACCAGGATCGGCTGCATGATGCCCTGGCTGCGGATGCTCTCGGCCAGCTCGTAGAGCGAGCCCTCGTCCATGCGGGTGCGCGGCTGGTACTTGCCGGCCTGCATCTGCGTGAGCTTCAGCGTGGTGGGCAGCGTCGGGCCGCCCGCGGGCGCGGGCGTCTCGTCGATCTTGGGACCGAGCAGGGCTTCGAGGCCCATCCCCAGGCCCTTGGGTTTTTTGGTGACCATCCGTCGATTGTCCGCGAGAAAGACGCGGCGCTACTCGCCCGTGCCGGGGTTGCGCAGCAGATCCGCGAGCAATTGGCGCCCGTCGGGCCAGTCGCCCAGCCCGGAGTCGCTGTTCAGGTGGCCTCGCTCTCCCGCGTGAAACGCCGACGAGCCCCAGTCGGCGGCCATCTCGAACGCGCGTTCATGAGGACAGAACGGGTCGTCGACGCTGAAGACGACCAGCGAGGGGAAGGGCAGTTCCTGCGCGACCGGCGGCATGAACGAATGCAGCACGCCGCGCAGTTCGTCGCGCTCGAGGTCGGGGGGCGCGACGAGCAGCGCGGCACGCACGCAGCCGGTCCTGCGCGAATGCGCGGCCCAGGCCGCGACCAGGTGGCAGCCGAGGCTGTGGGCCACCAGGGCCACCTGCGGCGCCGGCTCGCGGGCCTCGAGGTCGGCGATCGCCTCCTCCAGCCGCATCATCCAGTCGCCGCGCAGCGGGCGCATCCAGTCGCTCTGCTCCACGCGCACGTCGCCGTACAGTGCCTCCCAGCGACTCTGCCAGTGCAGCGGCCCCGAGTTCTGCCATCCGGGCAGCACGAGCACGTGCAATCCGGGAACTTCAGCGCGACACGGATCCTGTAATGTCATTGCCTTATGCTTCGCCTTGAATGCGCGCCCTCCAGCGGGCGCGCGCAACTATTCTGCCGCGCGAAGCCCCTTGCCGTGCGGCACCGGAGATTCCCGACATGAGCACCGCCCCCCGAAAGCACCGCGTCTACGTCGACGGCCAGGATGGCACCACCGGCCTGCGCATCCACGAGATGCTCGCCGCCCGCGCCGACCTCGAGCTGCTGCGCATCTCGCCCGAGCTGCGCAAGGACGACGCCGAGCGCGCGCGCCTGCTCAATGCCGCCGACGTCGCCTTCCTGTGCCTGCCCGACGACGCATCGCGCGCCGCGGCGAGGATGATCATGAACCCCGACACCTGCCTGATCGACGCCAGCACCGCGCACCGCACCGACCCGAGCTGGGTCTACGGCCTGCCCGAGCTCGCGCCCGGCCAGCGCGAGGCGTTGCGCACCGCCAAGCGCATCGCCAACCCGGGTTGCCACGCCACGGCCTTCATCCTGCTGATGCGTCCGCTGGTCGATGCCGGCCTCGTCGCGCCCGACGTCGACGTCACCGCCACCTCCATCACCGGCTACTCCGGCGGCGGAAAGAAGATGATCGAGCAGTACCAGTCGTGGCACGTGCGCCAGATGGACGGCGAGCGCCAGATCGACGCCACGCTCAGCGCGCCGCGTCCCTACGCGCTGGGCCTGGCGCACAAGCACCTGCCCGAGATGAAGGCCTGCTCGCGGCTCGCCCGCACGCCGGTGTTCATGCCCATCGTGGGCAACTTCTACAAGGGCCTGACGGTGAGCATCCCGTTCCACGTCGACCAGTTCGCCGCGGGCACCGATGCCGCCAAGGTGCACGCCGCGCTCGCGCGCCGCTACGCCGACGAGCCCTTCGTGCGTGTGATGCCGCTGGCCGATCCGGCCGTGCTCGCCGAGGGCTCGTTCGACGTCCAGGCCTGCAACGACACGCAGCGCGCCGACCTGTTCGTCTTCGGCAACGCGGACCAGGTGCTGCTGATGGCGCGCATCGACAACCTCGGCAAGGGCGCATCGGGCGCCGCGGTGCAGGCGATGAACCTGCACCTGGGACTGCCCGAGGGGCTCAGCCTGGTGGCCTGACATGCCGTCGTCCGCCACGCCTGTCGTTTCGAGAGTCGCATGACGAATGCGTCTGCCGAGACCCTGCGGGACTCGCGCGGACTGCGTCTGGGAACCTCGTCGCGCGCCGCCGCCGATCATGCGGACGAGGCGTTGTGGCAGATGATGACCTTCGCCGACACCCCGCGCCTGGCCCTGCAGGCCGCGCGCGAGGCCGACGGCGGCTGGGCGCTGCCGCTGCTGCTCGATGCGGGCTTTCGCCTCGGCCTGAACCAGGCGGACGACCGCGAGGTGGCGCGCGACCTGCTCGCGGCCGCGGCCGCGTTCGCGTCCCGCGCCACCGCGCGCGAGCGCGCGCACCTCGAGGCGCTCGCCAGGCTGCAGGACGGCCGCGTGTCGGCCGCGCTGCGCATCTGGGACGACCTGCTGCTGCAGCACCCGCGCGACGCGCTCGCGCTGCATTGGGCGCATCAATGGGATCACGCCCGCGGCGACTCGGCCAGCATGCGGCTGCGCCCGGCCCGCGCGCTGCCCGAATGGGACGACGCCGATCCGCTGTTCCCGTGCGTGCTGGGCCTGTACGCGTTCGGCCTGGCCGAATGCCACCAGCTGGCGCCTGCCGAGGATCTTGGCCGGCGCGCGATTGCGCTCGCCCAGGAGCAGCGCCCCGGCGCCGCCGCGCCGGCGCGCGTGCCCTGGGCCGTGCACGCCGTCACGCACGCAATGGAGATGCAGGGTCGCTTCGACGACGGCGCCACCTGGCTGCGCCAGCAGCAGTCGGGCTGGACCGACGGCACGCGCTTCGCCAGCCACCTGTGGTGGCATCTCGCGCTGTTCCGCCTCGAGGCGCTGGACGTCACCGGCGCGCTGCGCCTCGTCGACACCCACCTGTCCGGCACCGCGCTCACCCACGGCCTGCAGTGCCTCGACGCGGCGGCGTTGTACTGGCGGCTGCGCGTCATGGACATCGAGGTGGACGCCCTGTTCAAGGACCTGCTCCAGCGCTGGGCCCCCGATCCCGACCACGCCGGCGTGCATGCGTTCACCGACTGGCACGTGGTGCTGGCGCTGCTGGGCGCCGGCGAGCGCGCGCAGGCCGAGGGCTGGGTGGCGCGCTGCGCCGGGCGCGTGATGCGCGCCGAGGAGAGCGCGCGCAGCAACCACGCCGTCGCGCGCGACCTGGGCCTGCCGCTGATGCGCGCGCTGCTGGCGTCCGAGCGCGGCGAGGCCGATGCCGCAGTGCGCGGCCTGTATCTCGTGCACGAGTCGGCCGCGCGGCTGGGCGGCAGCCACGTGCGGCGCGACCTGGTGGCGCAGACGCTGATGCATTGCGCAGCGTCCAGCACGCTGGCGCACGTGGGCCGCGCGGTGCTCAACGAACGCTGCCTGGCCAAGCCGGTGACGCCGCTCACGCGATACTGGGCCGGCAAGCTGGGTGTGGCGATCGCCTGAAATATTGTCATCCTGCGACCTCGCGCAGGATGACGGGATAGCGTCAGGCCTTGCGTCGCGTCGCCAGCAGATTGAGCGCCAGCCCGCCCATCACCAGCGCCGCGGCGCCCAGCTTCCACATCGGCAGGCCCTCGTGCAACGCGAGCGCCGACGCCGTCATGCCGAAGACCGGCACCAGCAACGCCGTGGGCGTGACGGTGGACGGGTCGTGGCGCGCCAGCAGCCAGTTCCACACGCCGTAGCCGAACAGCGTGTTGCCCGTGGCCTGCCATGCCACCGCCAGCCAGGGCACGAGCCCGGCGTTGGCCAGCGACGCGCCGATCTGCTGCGGCCCGTTCTGCAGCAGGCTGATGATCCACAGCGGCACCGCCGCGAACGGGCTCGACCAGACCATGAAGCCCAGCGCGTCGACGCGGCCTGCCGCACGGGCGATCAGGTTGCAGAGGGCCCACGCGACGGCCGCGCCGATCACCAGCGCGATGCCGAACGCGGTGACGCCGGCCTGCGTGGACACGTGCGACGCCACGATCGCCAGGCCGCCGACAGCCAGCGCGAACGCCGGCCATTGCAGCGCCTTGAGCCGGTCGCGGTAGAGGACCGCCGACAGCCCGATCGTGAAGAACACCTGCGACTGGATGACCAGCGACGCGAGTCCCGGCGAGATGTCCGAGCGCATCGCCCAGAACAGCAGCCCGAACTGGCCGACCCCGATCAGTACACCGAAGCCCGCCAGCTTGCCCCAGCTCATCGCCGGCTTCGGGATGAAGAAGATGAAGGGCAGGAACGAGAACGTGTAGCGCAGCGCCGCGAACGTGTAGGGCGCGAACGCGTCCAGGCCCCAGCGGATGACGACGAAGTTCGTGCCCCAGATCGCGACGACGGCCAGGGCGAGCAGCAGGTGGGTCAGGGGCATCCAGCCACTCTACGCGAGCGCTCTTACCCCTGCGTCCCCACTGGTGGCTGCCAGGGCCGGGCTTTGACGTGGCGCAGGAAGTCCGGCAGCGTGCGGCCCGGCTCGTCGCGGAACACCTCGTCGAGCACGTCCAGCGTGCGCATGCGATCGATGCGGAAGGTGCGGAACGCCGTGCGGTGCTCGCACCAGGCGGCCAGCGTCCACACCGACTCCCAGTGGTAGCAGCCCAGCGGCCGCGCGATGCGCGACGTCGCCGCACCCTCGGCATCCTGGTAGTCGAAGCGGATGCGCCGTCGCGTCGAGGCTGCGTCGCGCAACTGCCCCAGCCGCTCGATGCTGACCGAGTCGACGGCCCACGGCGCCGCGTACAGCGGCAATGCCTCGGCGGCCGCGCGCGCCGCCGGCGGAAGCACGCCCATGATCTTGCCCAGTGCGTCCTCGGCGGCCAGCGCCAGGGAGCGATCCAGCCGGCTCTGGGCCAGGCGGACGGCGGCCACCAGCGCCTGCGCCTCGAGGGTCGTGAACATCAGCGGCGGCAGGTCGAAGCCGGCGACCAGTCGATAGCCCACGCCCGCCTCGCCGTCGATGGGCACGCCCTGCGCCTGCAGGTCGGACACGTCGCGGTAGACGGTGCGCATCGAGACTTCGAGCTTGCCGGCCAGCCAGGCGGCCGTGGACAGGCGCCGGCCGCGCAGCAGCTGGACGAGGCGGAAGAGGCGGTCGGCACGGCGCATGACCTGCAGTTTATGCAGGCGAGCGCTCTGCGCGGTCGCAGGCGTCGTCGATGGGGTCGTGGCGCATGGCCGGCCTTTCGTGGGAACAGGCCGCCATCGTGACGAGGGGCTGCTGACAGCGTTCTGTCAGCAGCCTGCGTCCAACGCGGGAAATCAGTTCTTGCGGCTCTTGGCCGGCGCCGCCGGCGCATCGGCGGCGACCGCGTAGGCGGTGCCACGCACCGCGTCGAGGCGGTTCATCACCGCGAACATCTGGTCGGGCCTGGCGAAGAACTCCTGGAAGCCCTTGACGCCGGCGGTGGCCATGTCGGCCGGCACGTCGCGGTCGAAGCCCTGCACGAGGTTGGTCTTGGCGTCGGTCAGCACCTTGTACGAGGCCAGGTCCAGCACCGTGCCGGCCACGGGCGCGAACTTGTTGGTGGGGAACGAGCCGATCGCCTTCGCGAGCTTGGCGCTGGCCGCACTGCTGGCGGCGAACTTCAGGAAGCGGCGCGCGTCGGCCTTGTTCTTCGCGCGCGCGGCCACCTGGAAGGTGTCGGTGGGCGCGGCCTCGGCAGCGGCCTGGCCGCTGTCGATCACGGGAAAGCGCTGGTAGTCGATCACCGGGCGCACGACCTCGGGGAAGCCCGCGCTGGCGACGGTGCCCATCAGCAGCATGCCGGCGCGGCCGGCGTAGAGCTGCGCCTCGGCGCTGTGCTCGTCGACGGACAGGGCCGCCGGATCGAAGCACTTGGCGTCGATCAGCTGCTTCCACATCGCGAACGCGCGGCGAACGTTGCTGTCGTTGTACGTGGCCTTGCCGTCCAGCAGTTGCTGGTGGTATTCGAAGCCGTTGGCGCGCATGTCGATGAAGTCGAACCAGGCGGCCAGCGCCCAGCCGTCCTTGCCGCCGAGCGCGATCGGCGTGAAGCCGGCTTTGCGCAGCTTGGAGCACGCGGTCATGATGGCGCTGAGGTCGTGCGGCGCCTCGTGGATGCCGGCGCGCTCGAGCACGTCGCGGCGCGTGAACAGGCCCCACGGGTAGTACTGGTAGGGCAGCGCGAACTGGCGGCCACCGACGGTGATGGCCGCGCTGGGGAACGTGTTCCACCAGGTGTTGGCCTTCCAGATGTCGCTGATGTCGTCGAGCTCGCCGCGCTGGGCCATCATGCGCAGCTGGTCGCCGGCGAACCAGTTGAAGATGTCGGGCGCGGCGTCGGTGTCCAGCGTCGCGGGCAGGGCCTTGCGGTAGGCGGGCGAGTCCTGGATCACCAGGTGCACGTCCACGTCGGGGTTGGCGGAACGGAAGTCCGCCACCAGGCTCTTGTAGGCCTCGCGCTGCGAGTTGTCCTCGGCGCCGAAACTGATGTTGAGAACCCCGGCCAGCGCCGCGGTCGACCCCAGCCCCATGGCCAGGGCGGCCATGACGGCCGAAACGCTTCGAATCAACTTCATGGTTTTTCCCTTGCCCACCGACAGGCGCGATTATGTAAGGCATGGAGTGCATTCCCGGATAGGGTCTGACCTGAATAGGGCGCGAAAACGCGCCCTGCACGTGACACATCTCACAGGGACCTGCCTCTAAAACCGAGCGAATGCCAAGCATTGCCGGCCATTCGGCGCGAAACGGCGGATAGCGCGTCAGCGTCCGCCGGCCACGTCCAGCGTCGCCCCGGTCACGTAGCCGGCCGCCTCCGACAGCAGGAACACCACCGCTTGCGCCACCTCGTCGGGGGTGCCCATGCGGCGCAGCGGGATGGCGTTGACCTGGGCCTGGGCGCGCTGCAGCATGCCGCTGGTGGCGTGGATGTCGGTGGCGATGATGCCGGGGCGCACGCCGTTGACCCGGACGCCTTCGTCGGCCACCTCGCGCGCCAGGCCCAGCGTGAGGTTGTCGATGGCGGCCTTGGTGGCCGCGTAGTCGACGTAGATGCCCGGCGAGCCCAGCCGTGCCGCGGCCGACGACAGGTTGACGATCGCGCCGCCGTGGCCGCCATGGCGGGTGCTCATGCGCCGGACGGCCTCGCGCGCGCACACGAAGGCGCCCACCACGTTGACGTTGAACAGCCGCGCGACGCGGGCCGCCGACATCTCGTCCACGCGCGCGGCCACGTCCACGATCCCGGCGTTGTTGACGAGGCCGGCCAGCGGGCCGAGCTCGGCATCGAGTTCCTTGAACATCGCCTCGATCGCGCCCTCGCTGGCCGCGTCGGCCTGCAGCGTGCAGGCGCGCCGGCCGCGGGCGCGCACCTGGTCGGCCACGTGTTCGGCGGCCGCCTGGTCGCGATGGAAGTTGACGCCGACGTCCCAGCCGGCCTCGGCGGCGCGCAATGCGCAGGCCGCGCCGATGCCGCGGCTGGCGCCCGTGATCAGGAGAACGCGAGGGGTGGTTGTGTCCATGCCGCAGTTCTAGCACCGCGGCGCGGACGACGCATCACTTCGCAGTCGGCATGGCGAATTCGGCGCCCTTGCCGATGCTCGCGGGCCAGCGTTGCATCACGCTCTTCTGCTTCGTGTAGAAGCGCACGCCTTCCTCGCCATAGGCGTGCATGTCGCCGAACAGGCTCTTCTTCCAGCCGCCGAAGCCGTGCCAGGCCATGGGGACCGGGATCGGCACGTTGATGCCCACCATGCCCACCTGGATGCGGCGCGCGAACTCGCGGGCCACGCCGCCGTCGCTGGTGAAGCAGGCCACGCCGTTGCCGTACTCGTGCGCGTTGACGAGGTCGACGGCCGACTTGAAGTCGGGCACGCGCACGCAGGCCAGCACCGGGCCGAAGATCTCTTCCTTGTAGATGCGCATCCCGGGCGTCACGCGGTCGAACAGCGTGCCGCCGGTGAAGAAGCCGTTCTCGTGGCCCGAGACCTTCGTGCCGCGGCCGTCCACCAGCAGCGTGGCGCCTTCGTTCACGCCGAGCTCGATGTAGCCCTCGATGCGTTGCAGCGCTTCCTTCGTGACGACCGGGCCCATCTCGGCGGCCGGGTTCATGCCGTTGTCGATGACCAGCGTCTTCGCGCGCTCGGCGAGCCTGGGCAGCAGCCGGTCGGCCACGTCGCCCACCAGCACGGCCACCGAGATGGCCATGCAGCGCTCGCCTGCCGAGCCGTAGGCCGCGCCGATGAGCGCGTCGATGGACTGCTCGATGTCGGCATCGGGCATCACCACCATGTGGTTCTTCGCCCCGCCCAGCGCCTGCACGCGCTTGCCGTGGTGCGCGCCGGTCTCGTAGATGTATTGCGCGATGGGCGTGGATCCGACGAAGGACAGCGCCTTCACGTCGGGATGCGTCAGCAGCGCGTCGACGACGGTCTTGTCGCCCTGCACGACGTTGAACACGCCGTCGGGCAGGCCGGCGCGCTGCAGCAGTTCGGCGATGAGCAGGCTGGGTGAGGGATCGCGCTCGCTGGGCTTGAGGATGAAGGTGTTGCCGCAGGCCAGCGCCACCGGGAACATCCAGCACGGCACCATGAACGGGAAGTTGAACGGCGTGATGCCGGCCACGACGCCCAGCGACTGGCGCATTGTCCAGTTGTCGATGCCGGTGGACACCTGGTCGGTGTAGTCGCCCTTGAGCAGCTGCGGGATGCCGCACGCGAACTCGACGACGTCGATGCCACGCATCACCTCGCCCTGGGCGTCGGAGAACACCTTGCCGTGCTCGGCGGTGATCATCGCGGCGAGCTGGTCGCGGTGCTCGTTGAGCAGCGCGAGGAACGCATTGAGCACGCGCGCGCGGCGGATCGGCGGCGTGTTGGACCAGCCGTCGAAGGCCTTGGCCGCGGCGGCCACGGCCGTCTCCACGTCGGCGACGCCGCCCAGGTGCAGCTGGCGCGCCACGGCGCCGGTGGCCGGGTTGTAGACCGCCTGCCTGCGCGCATCCGCCTGCACGACGTGCTCGCCGCCGATGAAATGCCCGATGGGCGTGCTGGACGAGAAAGCGGGCGTGGACATGGCGGTCTCCTGGGCTGAGTTCCCGAGTCTAGGCAGCGTGGCCCGCGACGGGAAGACGGCGGCGCTGGATTCACTGTTCAGATTGGTGAACAATGGTCATCCGGAAATGCGGAACAACCCATGGACGTCCGAAAGATCGAAGCGCTGTGGTCGCACGTGCACGGCCTGGGCGTGCTGCAGAGCGCCGGCAGCTTCACCGCCGCGGCACAGCGCCTGGGCCTGAGCAAGGCCGCGATGAGCCAGCGCGTCTCCGAGCTGGAGCGCGCCGCCGGCGTGCCGCTGGTGCATCGCACCACGCGCAGCGTGCGCCTGACCGAGGCCGGCGAGCGGCTGGTGGAAGCCACGCGCGGCGCGTTCGCGCAGATCGAGCAGGGCTTCGCCGGCGTGCAGGATCTGGTGGGCGAGCCGCACGGCGTGCTGCGCGTCAGCGCGCCCGTGGCGCTCGGTCGCCAGCAGATCGTGCCGCGCCTGGCCGGTTTCCTGCGCGCGCATCCGCAGGTGCGCGTGGAGATGGAGTTGTCCGACCGCCTCGTGGCGATGGCGCAGGAAGGCTTCGACGTCGCGCTGCGCCACACCGCCGCGCCGCCCGACACCCACGTCGCCTGGCCGCTGTGCAGCACGCGCAGCTGGCTGGTGGCCTCGCGCGCCTACCTGCGCCGCGCGGGCGTGCCCGCGACGCCGCAGGACCTGGCCGGCCACGACTGCCTGCACTACCTGCGGCCCGGCGACACGCCCACCTGGAGCTTCGAGCCCTCGGGCAAGGCGACCGGCCGCGTGAGCGTGGGCGTGCGCGGCGTGTTCGCCGCCAACAACAGCGAGGCATTGCGCGAGGCGGCACTGGCCGGGCTGGGCATCGCGCTGCTGCCGGACTTCAGCGCGCAGGCCGCGGTGCATGCCGGCAAGCTGCAGCTGGTGCTGCCGCACTGGAAGCCGGTGGGCGCGTTCGGCGAGCACCTCTACGCGATCCGGCCCTACAGCCCGGTGGTGCCACGCGCGGTACAGGCCTTCATCGGCTACTGGCGCACGGCGCTGGAAGACGGCTTTCCCATCTCTTGAAGGGCCCCTGCGGGGTCAGTCCAGTCCGTGGAACGGGCTGTCTTCGGGGCCGATGAAGGCGGGCGGCGTCCACTGCGCGTCGCGCATCGAGCGCTGCACCAGCTTGTCGACGCCCAGCAGCGACGCGAAGATCGCCATGCGCACCGGGATGCCGTTGTCGGTCTGGCGGAAGATGGCCAGGCGCGGGTCGCCGTCGAGGTCGGACGACAGGTCGTGCGAGCCGGGACGGCTGTCGCGCGGCAGCGGGTGCATCACCACGACGTCGGGCCTGCAGACGCGCTCGACCAGCGCACGGTTCAATTCGAACGCGGCGCCGTAGCCCTCGATGGACTCCTCGGCGAAGCGTTCCTTCTGGATGCGCGTGGCGTAGACGATGTCGGCGTCGGCCAGGCCCTGCAGCGAGTCGCGCGTCTCGACGACGTTGCCGTTGCGGCTGACGCGGTCCACGATGGCGGCCGGCATCTCCAGCGACGGCGGCGCGATGAGCGTGAAGCGCACGCCCTTGTACAGCGCCAGCAGCTTGATCAGCGAGTGCACCGTGCGGCCGTACTTCAGGTCGCCCACCAGTGCCACGTGCGCGCCGTCCACGCGCTTGCCCAGGCGCGAGAACTCGCGCTGGATCGTGTACAGGTCCAGCAGCGCCTGCGTGGGATGCTCACCGGGGCCGTCGCCGCCGTTGACCACCGGCACGTTGGTGGCGCGCGCGAATTCGGCCACCGCGCCCTGGTCGGGATGGCGCACGACGATGGCGTCGGCGTAGCCCGCGATGACGCGGCTGGTGTCGTGGATGGACTCGCCCTTGGCCATCGACGAGAACGTGAAGCCGGTGGTGTCGCACACCGAGCCGCCGAGGCGGCAGAACGCGGCGCCGAAGCTCACGCGGGTGCGCGTGCTGGCCTCGAAGAACAGGTTGGCCAGCACCGCGCCTTCCAGCACGCGCGTGACCTTGCGCCGACGGGCGATGGGCAGCATCACGTCGGCCAGCCGGAACAGGTCTTCGGCCGATTCGCGGGTGAACTGGTCGACCGACAGCAGGTGGCGCAGCGGTCCGCCGGGCGTCAGGGCGGCGGCCTCGGAATATACGCTTTGCGTTGACTGTCCGGCGTTGGGCACGGCATGGGCCAGGATCTCCTGCACGAAGCGCCGCGCCACCTCGGGCATCGCCCGGAACTCGTTGGACTCGTCGGGCAGCAGCCAGCTGTCGAGGGCTCGTCTGCGGCTGCCGATGCGATCCGCGAAGACGTCGCGGGTCATGTCGAGACGTCGCATGGCGTCGCGGAGAAGGACTTGTTGCGTGATCATGAGCCGGTATTTTGACTCAGAGCGTATATTCATGCAAGTCGACCGCGTATATGGCGACCGCGACAGGCGAAAAAAAACCCACCGCGAGGGTGGGCTTCAAGTCCTTCGCGTGAAGGACGTCGTTGGGACTGTGCGTGTCGACCGATCGTCCCCTCCCAGAGCTCCTGAATCGATCGCCACAACGGAATCCAATGTACGAGCCGGAATGCAGGAGCGCATCCCTATTTCAGGGGGAGTGCCCTTTTAGGCAACACTTTCAGTGCTGTCTGGCGCACCGAAATAGTTCGCCGCCGCACTGTCGCGTGCTCATCCATCCTTGATCCCATGGAGCGACAATCGCCCATGACCTCGCCCGCCTCCCCCGCTTCCGTGCCCCCGCTCGGCGAAGCCGACATGAACCGGCTGCAGACGCTGCTGGACAAGCTCCCCGAGCCGCTCGAGCCGCTGGACATCAGCATGCTCGATGGCTACCTCTGCGGCGTGCTGTTGCAGCCCACCGCGGTGCCCGCGGGCGCCTGGATCAAGCACGTGTGGGACATCGACGGCCGCCCTCTCAACGAGAAGTGGGTCGGCCTGCACGAGCTGCAGGGCCTGGTGCAGCGGCGCTACCGCGAGCTGATGGTCGCCATTTCCGGCCGCCAGTGGTTCGACCCCTGGGTGTTCGAGCTCGACGACGAGGCCGGCCCGCTGGAATCGACGCTGCCCTGGGTGGCCGGCTTCTCCGCGGCGATGGAACTGTTCCCCGCGCTGATGGACATGGACTCCACCGACTCGCTGGAGCCGCTGGCCGTGCTCTACGCGGCGTTCGATCCGGACGACCTCGAGGACGCCGACGCGCTGCTCGCCGAGATCGAGACGCTGGAGCCGCCGTCCAGCCTCGACGAGGCCATCGAGGACGTCGTGCAGAGCGTGATGCGGCTCGCCGATGTCAGCCGCCCGCTGCCCAAGGCGGTCGCGGCGCCCAGGCGCCCGCCGCCCAGGCGTGGCGGCCCGCCGGGGCGCGCACGCTTCTGATCCATCCACAGGTTCCTACGCCCAGGAGCGCGACGGCATCGCCACCAGTGGCCGGCGGCTCGGCAACGCGTCGCCGCAGAAGCCGTAGTCCAGCTGCGGCCGGCGGCCGCTGATCAGTTCGGCCAGCGCGCGGCCGGAGCCCGCGCCGTGGGTCCAGCCCAGCGTGCCGTGGCCGGCGTTGAGCCACAGGTTGGCGATCCTGCTGCGGCCGATATAGGGCAGGTTGTCGGGCGTGCTGGGTCGCAGGCCGGCCCAGAAGTTCGGCGTGCTGGTGTCGGCCACGCCCGGGAACAGCTGCTCGTAGCGGCGCACCAGCGCCTCGCAGCGCGTGCGCGCGGTGGCGCTGTCGATTCGCGTGTCGTAGCCGGCCATCTCGGCCGTGCCGGCGATGCGGATGTGGTCGCCCAGGCGCGAGATTGCGATCTTGCGGGTGTCGTCCAGCAGGCTCACCGTGCTGGCGTCCGCGGGGCGCTTCAGGCGCAGCGTGGCCGAGTAGCCCTTGGCCGGATAGATGTTGAGCCGGATGCCCAGCGGGCGCAGCAGCGGCGCGGTGAACGAGCCCGCAGCGGCGACGACGTGGTCGCCGGTGAGCGTCGTGCGGCGCAGCGTGCTGCGGTCGCCGACGATGACGCCCGCGATCTTCGCGCCCTGCCTGTCGAAGCCCAGCACGTCGTGCTCCCACAGGAACTTCGCGCCGCGCTCGGCGCAGCGCTTCGCGAGTTCCTGCGTGAACACCCGCGCATCGCCCGACTCGTCGCTGGGCGTGTACGTGCCGCCGTGGATCGAAGCGCCGAAGGTCTTCAGCGCGGGCTCGACCTGCAGCACCTCGTCGCGACCCAGCACCCGGCGATCGACGCCGTGCTCGCGCATCAGGCCGGCGGCCTTGACGCCCGATTCGTAGTCGGCGGACGACGAGAAGAAGTGCAGGATGCCGCGCTGCAGCCGGTCGTACTCGATGCCGGTGGCCGCGACCACGGACTTCAGCGACTCGTGGCTGTAGCGGCCGAGGGCGACGAGCTGTTGGACGTTGCGCGCGAACGCGGCATCGTTGCACTGGCCCAGGAAGCTCAGCGCCCAGCGCCACTGGTGCGGGTCGAGGCGCGGTCGGAACAGCAGCGGCGAGTCGTCCTGCAGCATCCAGCGGGCCACCTTGAGCGGCGCGCCCGCGTTGGCCCAGGGCTCGCAGAAGCTCACCGATATCTGCGCACCGTTGGCGAAGCTGGTCTCCAGCGCGGCCTCGGGCTGGCGCTCGATGACCGTGACTTCGTGGCCTTCTTCCAGCAGGTACCAGGCAGTGGCGATGCCGATGATGCCGGCGCCCAGGACGATCACTTTCATGGGGAATCCTTTGCCGCGCGACGGCCGCGCCTGGGGGCGCCGCGGCACTGTCACGCTCGGGGTGGATTCTCCGGGAGTCGGATCGATAAAAGAAGCTGGATTAATTGAATTCCGAGTCAAGTAGCCAGGCTACTATTGCGACTGGCAAACGCTCCGCATCATCCTGCGCCACATCGCAGGATCTACATGGCTTCTCACGCTGGATTCCCGCGACTGCGCGCGGAATGAAGATCAGATGGCGCTGGCTTGCAGCTGCTTGGCAGCACTCGAGCCCGGCAGCTTGGCCGAGGGGCCGGCGCGCGTGGGTTCGGTGGGGAGGTCGATGCCCATCGCCTGGCTGGTGGCGCGGTAGCCTACCGAGCAGAACACGGCGCCCTGGTCCGCCGAGGACAACCACACCGCACAGCCGACGGCAGCGGTGGTCGTGCCCCAGGTGAGGAATCGAAGCGGCAGGGTGTGCATGATGGCTGCTCCCAAGGTTGTCCGGGGGCACGACGCTGCACCCCCGAGTCGACACCGTCAGCTTAAGCGCGAACCCGGGCCCCTGCCATCCTCAATGCGAGGGCGTCGTGAGATTCATACACGCGAACTGTCGGGCATACAACACACTATTTCATGTATCAAACCCGTTACCTTCCGACACACTGGCTTGACGGATCCTGTCCGATGGAGAGCCAGATGACGAACGCCACACGCCCCACCTTCCTTCGCAGTTTCGGCCGCGGATCGGCGGCGCGACGCGCGCCCGACCTGGCCGACATGGGCACCGCGTTCGCACTGGACGAGGCGCTGGACCAAGGCAGCTACGACACGCTCGCGCCGGGTGACTCGCCGCCACCCGTGCGCGCCGCCGTGCCGGTGGCGCCGTGGCGGCTGTGGCTCGGCCGCAAGCTCGGCGGCTAGACTTCCACCAGGCGCAGCGGGTCGAACCCGTTCGCCTCGCCCTTCTTCTCCAGGCCGCGCGCCTGGCACACCACGCGGGACGCGTGGAGTCCGGGCCGCGGCACCAGGTAGTCGTGGCGGCAGTGCAGATGGCCGTGGATCCACAGGTCGGCGCGCGGGATCAGGTCGTCGTCCGCATTGCAGAAGCTGGCCGTGGTCGGCTGCGGGCCGTAGCGCGGATCGGCGCTGCGCAGGCTGGGCGCGAAATGCGTGATCGCCACGGTGCGATCCCAGCGACCCTGCGGCGATTCCTGCAGCGCGCGCTCCAGCCATGCCCGGCATGCCAGCCCCAGCCCCCGAACCGCTTGCGCATCGAACGGCTGCCCGTGGCGCGTGGCGCCCATCACCCGCTGGAAATACGACCCCGCCCGCAAGGCCCTGGCGCGGCCGGCCTCGCCGAAGAGGTCGAAGTCGCTCCAGCGCACGGTGCCGCAGAACCGGATGCGCCGGCCCTGGTCGTCGGCGACGACGGCCGTGTCGCGATGGAGCATGCGGATGCCCAGCGAGTCGGAGAACGCACGCAGGTCGATCGCGGCCTGGTCGACGTCGCGGCCGTCGAATTCGTGGTTGCCTGGCACGAACAGCACCGGCACCGGCCACTTCGCGAACGGGCGCAGGCCCTCCCAGCCGCGGTCGATGTCGCCGGCCAGGATCAGCAGCTCCGCGCCGGGCGCGGGTTGGGCCACGAAGCTCTCGGTTTCGAGGTGGAGGTCGGACAGGATCTGCAGGCGCATCGTGATGCGAGGATACAGGCGCCCCCGTGGACTTTCGCCTCCAGCCGAGGAGGTACAGATTGTTGTACTAATAGTGGTACACTTTATTCGTGCGACGCATACGCTATTCACTCAAGCAGTCCGCGCCATTCACATCGACGCACATATCCGATTCATCAAATCAAGGCAGTCGCCATGAAAGTCCTCACCTTCTCTGACGCCCGCGCAGGCCTCAAGTCGGCGATGGATTCAGTCTGCGCAGATCGTGCTCCGACAATCATCACGCGTCCGCGTGGTGAGCACGTCGTCATGATGTCTTTGGAAGACTTCAACAGCATGCAGGAAACGATGCACCTGCTGAGCTCGCCCAAGAACGCCACGCGCTTGATGGAGTCCATTGCTCAATTGCACGCCGGCGGCGCAAAACCACGGATGTTGAACAATGGGAAATCGGAAGACGGCGAACAAATCCGACGCAAAGGAGTCGGCAGTTAGCTGGACCAATCATGCCTGGGAGGAGTACCTCTCGTGGCAGGGTGAAGATCCCAAGATCGTTCAGGAAATCAACCACCTGATAGCTGAGTGTCTGAAGGATCCGTTCAAGGGCACCGGTAAGCCGGAACCTTTGAAGGGCAATCTGACAGGCTTCTGGTCACGTCGGATCACCAGGGAGCACAGGCTGGTCTACCTCCCGGAAGACCGCTGCATTTACATCGTGCAGTGCAGGTTCCACTACTGAGATGAGCAAACAAGAAAGGGTTGGACGCTGGTCCAACCCTTTCTTCCATTTGGGCGCGTCTGCGTCAGCCCAACGCCGCCGCGATGCGATCCTTGGTCGTGCGCAGCTGCGCCGGCAAGTGGTACGAGAGCGTCGCGAACAGCTCGTCGTGCATGGTCAGCTCCTGCTGCCACGCGGCCTTGTCGACGCCGATCACGCTGTCGAACTGCGCGCGGCTGAACGACAGGCCGTTCCAGTTCAGGTCTTCATAGCGCGGGCTGGTGCCGAACACGTTCTCGATGCCCTGGGCGCTGCCGTCGAGGCGGCCCAGCATCCATTCCATCACGCGCATGTTCTCGCCGTAGCCGGGCCACACGAACTTGCCGTCTTCGCCCTTGCGGAACCAGTTCACGCAGAAGATGGCGGGCAGCTTCGCGCCGAGCGCTTCCAGCTTCTCGCCGGTGGTGAGCCAGTGCTGGAAGTAGTCGCTCATGTTGTAGCCGGTGAACGGCAGCATCGCGAACGGATCGCGACGCACCACGCCTTGCTGGCCGGCGGCGGCGGCGGTGGTCTCGGAGCCCATGGTCGCGGCCATGTAGACGCCGTCGACCCAGTCGCGCGCCTCGGTCACCAGCGGCACCGTGGTGGAGCGGCGGCCGCCGAAGATGAACGCGTCGATGGCCACGCCCTTCGGGTCGTCCCAGGCCGGGTCGAGCGCCGGGTTGTTGGTGGCGGCCACGGTGAAGCGGGCGTTCGGGTGCGCGGCCTTGGCGCCGGTTTCCTTGCCGATGGCCGGCGTCCAGTCCTTGCCCTGCCAGTCGATGCAATGCGCGGGCGCCTCGCCCATGCCTTCCCACCACACGTCGCCGTCGTCGGTGAGGGCGACGTTGGTGAAGATGGCGTCCTTCGTGAGACTGGCCATGCAGTTCGGGTTGGTCTGCTCGTTGGTGCCCGGGGCCACGCCGAAGTAGCCGGCCTCGGGGTTGATGGCCATCAGGCGGCCGTCGGCACTCGGCTTGATCCAGGCGATGTCGTCGCCGATGGTGGTGACCGTCCAGCCGGGCATGCCCGACGGCGGGATCAGCATCGCGAAGTTGGTCTTGCCGCAGGCGCTGGGGAACGCGGCCGCGATGTGGCGCTTCACGCCCTTCGGGTCGGTGACGCCCAGGATCAGCATGTGTTCCGCCAGCCAGCCTTCGTCGCGTCCCATGTTGGACGCAATGCGCAGCGCGAAGCACTTCTTGCCCAGCAGCGCGTTGCCGCCGTAGCCGGAGCCGTAGCTCCAGATCTCGCGCGTCTCGGGATAGTGGACGATGTACTTGGTCTTGTTGCAGGGCCAGGCCACGTCCTTCTGGCCGGGCTCCAGCGGCGCGCCGACGGTGTGCACGCAAGGCACGAAGTCGCCGTCGGCGCCCAGCGCCTCCAGCGCGCCGCGGCCCATGCGGGTCATCAGGCGCATGTTGACGGCCACGTAGGGGCTGTCGGACAGCTCCACGCCGATGTGCGAGATGGGCGAGCCCAGCGGGCCCATCGAGAAAGGCACCACGTACAGCGTGCGGCCGCGCATCGCCCCGGCGAACAGCGCCGGCGTGCCGTCGGCCTGGCCGTCCTGCAGCAGCGCGCGCATCGTGGCGGGCGCTTCCCAGTTGTTGGTCGGGCCGGCAGATTCCTTCTTCTCGCTGCAGATGAAGGTGCGGTCTTCCACCCGCGCGACGTCCGACGGGTCGCTGCAGGCCAGGTAGCTGTTGGCGCGCTTCGCGGGATCGAGCCTCTTGAACGTGCCCGAGGAAACGAGCTGCTCGCACAGCCGGTCGTATTCGGCCTCGGTGCCGTCGCACCAGTAGACGTCGGCAGCCTGCGTCAGCGCGGCGATCTGCGCGACCCAGGAAACGAGGCGGTCATGCTTGACGTAGGCGGGCACGTTCAGGCGCAACCCTTCCATGGCGGGACGGTTCATGAGGAAACTCCAATGACAAGGTTCGAAGACGGGATTGGGCGAACCTCGCTGCCACGGACCGTTCCGTGGCGCGGGGCTCGCCCAATCTCGCGGTGGCAGTGACGACCGTACCTTCGTCTCACGGGTCGGCGAACGGGAGTTACACCGAGGAATCAGAGAAAACTAGGTGTTAACCCACTACAAGCTGGGTAGCAAACGTCGCTCCCAGTGTAATTGGCTCGTAACCGCCTCGCCCACTGGCGTCATGCAATTCGGGAATGGATTCATGCAGGACTTGGCACGGACCGGGCGGCGCTGCGAGTTGTCATGGGTCGATGGGCGTTCGCTCCAGCAGCGACGCCGCGTCGCCAGGCACATGTTCCAGCGCCTGAGCATCGCCACCTAGCGTGGCGCCGTGGCGCAGGCCGCTTCGGGCGGCCACCACGGCTGCGACCCCGGGGCGATGCCGATCACGCGCCGCGGGCGCGGCGGCGCGGCAAGCTCGACGACTTGGCGGCTTCGACCGATGTCGCCAAGGGAGGCGGACCGGAGAAAGGGTCGCCCGATATCTCGAGCAACCAGTCGCGCAGGATGCCCAGCGTTGGATCGCCGGCCTGCTGCTTCGGGTAGATGAGCTGGTAGGAGGCCGCTGTATCGAACTCGTGCGGATGGAGCTGCACCAGCCGGCCCGACTTCAGGTCCTCGCCAATGAGGTAGGCCGGCAGCAGCGCCAGTCCCAGGCCGGCGAGCGTGACCTCGTGGCCCATCGACAGAAGGTCGAAGCGGGCGCCGCGCTGGACCGCACCGGGTGGATGCCCCAGCGACGCGAAGTAGTTGGGCCAGGCGTCCGAGATCGTCGACTGCTCCATGAGCGGGAACTGTTCGAATACCTTCAGGCCGGCGGGCGGCTTGCCGTTCTTGAACAACTGGCGCGCGCCCACCGCGAGCAGGCGCAGCGGGTAGATGCGTGTCGCCTCGAAGCCGGCGGGTGGCTCGAGGCAGTAGCACAGCGCCGCGTCGAGCCGCATCGCCTGGAAGTCGGGGATGCCGATGCAGGTGGAGATGTCGAGCATTGCGCCGGGATGCCTCGCATAGAGCTCGCTGAGCCGCGGCAGCAGCCAGCGGTTGCCGAACGTGGCGGGCACCGAAAGACGGAAGTGCCGCTTGCCAGCGCGCTGCGAGCGCATGTTGAGCGTGGCGTCCTCGAGCTGCGCGAGCAGCGGGCGGACCCGCGTCGCGTACTCCTGGCCATTGGCGTTCAACGTGAGACGTTGCCGCTCGCGGTTGAACAGGCGGATGCCGAGGAAGTCCTCGAGCTCGGCGATCTGCCGGCTCACGGCGCCGGGCGAAATGCACATCTCGCTGGCCGCGTCCCTGACGCTCAGCGTGCGTGCGACCAGCTCGAAGCTGAGGAGCGCGGTCGTGCTCGGAATCTGTCGGTTGGCGCTGAATTTCATTGATAGAGCTTCAACAAGCATTGATTGAGGTCAAACAACTCCGTTCGCGCAGTTGTTGATTTTTTAGATCGCATGCGATGCGAATCATTGAGTCAAACAAGCGTGATTCTGGACTCCAATTTTCAAAAGCATTGGGGATTTCCAGCGAATTCAAGGGGTGGATTCGCAATGTGAGGCCACGTGACATGTGGCGATCTCCCTCTGAAAAGCGCAGTTTCAGTTGGGATGTTGTTCATCATATAACAACAACTGATTCGATTAACTCGTTTGCTGGACCGTGGTCGCGTATCTAAAGTTTCAAACGTGGCGGACAGGCTTCAACCGTGGCCTCGACGTCGCGCCACCTGAACTTTCGAACCTGCGTCACAGCAGTTGCGTCATCGCCAACCACCCCTGGAGGGATTCCATGAAATATTCCTGCGCACTGATCGTATCGGCCATCGGTGTCTCGATTCTTGCGACGTCAGCGTCGGCAGCGAGCGTGAACATATTCGGCATCGCCGACGTCGGCCTCGGCGAGATCCAGAACAAGGACAGTACCGGCCAAACCACGACAGTCAAGCAAGAGCGCACCGACGGCCTGAACAGCAGCCGCATCGGCTTCAACGCGAGCCAGGACATCGGCTTCGACGGCAGCACCATCAGCGCCTGGTTCGAGGCCGGCCTGGCCCCCGACAGCGGCACCCAGACCAGCACGAGCGCCACCGTTTCCGCCGCCAAGTTCTGGAATCGCCGCACCACGATCAGCCTGACCAACCCGACCCTCGGCGAACTGCGCCTGGGTCGCGACTTCGCGCCGTCGTTTCGGAACCTGATCGTCTTCGACCCGTACGGCACGAACGGCGTCGGCAACATCAACAACATGGTCAGCGGGCTCGGCAGCGGCGCGAACACGATCGTGCGTGTCGACAACTCGGTCACCTACTGGCTGCCGAAGAACCTCGGCGGCGTCTACGGCGAGCTCGAGGCCGCCCTCGGCGAGGGGGCGACCGCCGCGTCTGCGAGCCAGACCAACAACAAGAACGTCGGGCTGCGCCTCGGCTGGTCGAATGCCAGCCTCGAGGTCGCGGGCGCGTACGGCGACACCACGATCGACGCCAACGCCAAGAAGTTCGACACCGCACAGATCGGCGCCGCGTTCAAGGCGGCGAACTTCCGCCTCGAGACGCTGGTGGAGCGCAACAGCTACCTCGACCTGAGCCAGAACCTCTGGCAGGCGGGCGGCACGCTGTCGCTCGGCAAGAACGACTTGCGGCTGTCGTACGTGCACTCGAAGCAGTCCGGCACGACGACCGCCGGCGTGTCGACCGACCACGACAGCTCGAACATGGTTGCGCTCGGCTGGGTCTTCAATTTCACGCCGGCGGCTGCCGTCTACTCGACCTTCGCCCACTACGACAACAGCGGCAACGCGGCGTTCACGCCGGGCGGCCTCGGGTCGGACAAGGGCGGGCAGTCGAACGCCGGAGAGCTTGGCGTGCGCTACAGCTTCTGATCGCCAGCAGAGGGGCCGTCCGCCGCTGCGGCCCTTCGATTCCCGGCACGTGGACCCCAGGGGAGACCCAGGATGACAGACTTCTCGGCTGCCCCCAGCTGGCACTGCCGCTGCCGCAATCCACAGTCGCTTGCGAGAGCGAACGCGTGGTGACCACCGATCGACCCGGCCACCGTTCTCGCGCAGCATGGCGTGGCCTGCGCCGTCGCGGAGCAGGCGCGCGCGAGTCGCGCCGCGGCGAATCACCAGGCTGGTGCGGGACGCCCCGTACGGGCCCCGGGCCAACACACGGCGCACGGGCCCGAACCATGCTCAAGCACCATCTCGCCGCGGCGGCCGAGTCCGTCCCGCGCGCTTCCACACTCAACCGCTGAGCTTCATCTTGAAACCCATCCGCCTCGTCACCCGGTCGCTTGTCGCAGGGCTGCTGTTCGCATCGGCGATCACGGCCTCTGCGCAGAACAACGTGCTGCGCATCGTGCCGCAAGCCAACCTGACCGTCCTCGACCCGATCTGGACGTCGGCCTACGTCACGCGCGACCACGGCTACCTGATCTACGACACCTTGTTCGGCTCCGACGCCAGGGGCTCGATCAAGCCGCAGATGGTGGACAAGTGGAGCACCTCGCCCGATCAGCTGGTCTGGACGTTCACGCTGCGCCCCGGCCTGGCGTTCCACGACGGCAGGCCCGTCACCAGCGAGGATGTGACGGCTTCCATCCTGCGCTGGTCCGCGCGCGACGCGACGGGCGCGCTGTGGCGCACCTTCTTCAGCAGGTTCGAGGTGGTCGACGACAAGACCTTCCGCATCGTCTACGGCAAGCCGTTCGGCCTGACGCTCGAAGCCTTCGGCAAGTCGAGCGGTCCCTGCTTCATCATGCCCAAGCGGGTGGCCGACACGCCGGCGTCCGACCAGATCAAGGACTACACCGGCTCGGGGCCCTACATCTTCAAGGCCGACGAGTTCAAGCCCGGCGAGCGCGCCGTCTACGTGCGCAACGCGAAGTACGTTCCCCGCAACGAGCCGCCCAGCGGCACGGCCGGCGGCAAGAACGTCTACGTCGATCGCCTAGAACTGGTGATCATCCGCGACCCCCAGACGCAACTCAACGCCTTGAGGGCCGGCGAGGTCGACATGATCGAGCAGCCCGCGGGCGAACAGTACGCCACGCTGCGCGCAATGCCCGACGTCCGCCTGCTCGACATGGTTCCGTCCGGTGCGATGTACACGTTGCGCTTCAATTTTCTCAACGCGCCCTTCAGCGACGTCCGCTTGCGTCGCGCCGCGATGCTGGCGCTCGGGCAGGAACAGGTGCTGCGCACGCAGGTCGCGACGCCGGGGCTGTTCCAGTTCTGTCGCAGCCTCTATCCCTGCGGCACGCAGTACGAGGACTCGAACACCGGCATCTTCACCGGCGTGGCCAATCCCGGCGCGGCCCGCAAGTTGCTGGAGGAGGCCGGCTACAAGGGCCAGCCCATCCTGCTGATGCGCCCGACCGACTTCGCCGCGCTGTCGAAAGTGCCGCTGGTGGTCAAGCAGCAACTCGAGGCGGCGGGCTTCACCGTCGATCTGCAGAACATGGACTGGCAGACCTTGCTCGCTCGTCGAGCCAAGCGCCAGCCGGCCGCGCAGGGCGGCTGGGACGCGTTCATCACGTTCTCCGCATCCGCCGACAACCTCAATCCCGTGACGATGCAGATGATGAACGCCTCGGGGGCGCGCGGCTGGTTCGGCTGGGACGACGACGCGACCCTGGAAGCCATCAAGCGGGACTTCGCCGCCGCGACCTCCGAGGCCGACCGCCACAAGTTCGCCGAGGCGGCGCAACTGCGCGCCATCGATACCGTCACGCACGTGAACCTCGGGCAGTTCGAACAGCCGGCAGCCGTGCGCTCCAACGTCACGGGAGGCGTGACCGCCGGTGCCAACGTGTTCTGGGGCCTCCACAAGGGTTCCTGAGGCCTCCGACCCACTCGACCAGCGAGTTGCCATGCTCCGATTCGTCTTCTCCCGGCTCGTCTCCACGGTGCCCGTGCTGCTCGTCGTGTCGATCACCGTGTTCCTCGTCCTGCGGCTCGCGCCTGGCGATCCCGCCGCCGTGATCGGCGGCAGCAATGCCACGACGGAAGACATCGCGGCGATCCGCCAGTCGCTCGGGCTGGACAAGTCACTGCTGCACCAGTTCCTCATCTTCATCGGCAACCTGCTGCAAGGCGATCTCGGTCGCTCCTACTACTTCAACAAGCCCGTTGCCACGCTCATCGCCGAGCGAGTCGGGCCGACGCTGTCGATCGCGAGCGGCACCATGCTGTTCGCGGTGGCGGTGGCGGTACCCATGGGCACGCTGGCCGCCTGGCGCATCGGCGGCTGGCTCGATCGCCTGCTCATGGGATTTTCGGTACTGGGCTTCTCGGTGCCGGTGTTCGTCGTGGCCTACCTGTTGATCATGCCGCTGTCGCTGAAGCTCCGATGGCTGCCGGTGCAGGGCTACGTCCCGCCGTCCGATGGCCTGGCGGCCTGGGCCAGCCACCTCGTCCTGCCGTGGATCGCGCTGGGCACCGTGTACGTCGCCCTGCTGGCCCGGGTCACCCGCGCGTCGGTCAGCGAAGCCCTCGCCGAGGACTACATCCGGACGGCGCGTGCCAAGGGCGTCTCGCAGACGGCGGTGCTGTTTCGGCACGCGCTCGTCAACGCCGCCGTGCCCATCGTCACCGTCGTGGGCATCGGCGTTGCGCTGTTGATCGGCGGCGTGGTGGTCACGGAGACCGTCTTCGCGATACCCGGCCTCGGCTCCATGACGGTGGAGGCCGTGCTCAATCGCGACTTCCCGGTGATCCAGGGCCTCGTGCTGTTCTTCGCCTTCGCCAACGTGGCGATCAATCTGCTGGTCGACCTGAGCTACCTGGCCCTCGACCCGCGCATCAGGTACTGACATGAGCCCCGTCCTGCGCAAACTCCTCAGCCACCCGAGCGTGAGCCTGTCATGTGCCGCGCTGCTGGTGCTGCTGGCCATCGCCGTGGCAGCGCCCTGGCTGCACACGATCGACCCGGCGGCCATGGACTACATGAACGTCAACCAGCCGCCGGGCACGCATGCCGTTGCGGCCCTGCCCGACGGCAGCGAGCAGGCGCGCACCTACCTGCTCGGCACCGACACCTACGGCCGCGACATCTACAGCCGCATCGTCTTCGGCACGCGCGTCTCGCTCATGGTGGGCGTGGTGTGCGCGGTGGTGTCGCTCTGCCTCGGCTGCCTGCTGGGCATGCTGGCGGGCTACTTCCGCCTCGCCGACATGCTGTTGATGCGGGTCATGGACGGGCTGATGGCGATCCCCGCGATCCTGCTTGCCATCACCCTCGTGGCGGTGCTGGGCGCCTCGTTGCCTACCGTGATCGTTGCGATCGCCATTCCCGAGGTGCCACGCGTGACGCGCCTGGTGCGCTCGCTGGTGCTCACGCTCCGCGACGAGCCCTTCGTCGAGGCAGCCCGTTCGCTGGCGACGCCGACGTCGCTGATCCTGCTGCGCCACATCCTGCCCAACGCGGTCGCGCCGCTGATCGTGCAGGGCACCTTCATCGCCGCATCGGCGGTGCTGACCGAGGCGGTGTTGAGCTTCCTCGGGCTGGGCCTGCCGCCGGAGGTGGCCACCTGGGGCAACGTGATGGCCGACGGGCGGGTGAATTTCTCGGAGCAACCCGGCCATGTGCTGTTCCCGGTCTTGCTGCTGGTGCCCGCGGTGCTGGCGATCAACCTGCTGGGCGATGGACTGCGCGACGTGCTCGATCCCAAGTTCGACCGGCGCAAGAACTGAGTCCACCATGACATCCATCCAGAATCCCGTCCTCGAGATCTCGGGGCTCACCGTGGCGCTGCCGGCCGGCGGCGATCGTGCATTCGCCGTGCAGGGCCTCGACCTGTGCATCGGCGCCGGCCAGACCGTGTGCGTCGTGGGTGAGTCCGGTTCGGGCAAGTCCGTGCTCGCGACCGCCGTCATGGGCCTGCTGCCGAAGCGCCTGAAGGCCGGCGCGGGGTCCGTCAAGCTGATGGGCGAGGAACTGCTTGGCGCGCCCGAGTCGCGCCTGCGGGCCCTGCGCGGGCTGCGCATGGGCATGGTCTTCCAGGAGCCCATGACCGCGCTGAACCCGGTGATGCGTTGCGGCGACCAGGTCGATGAGCTGTTGCGCGAACACACCGACTGGGCTGCCCGCGAGAGGCGGGCGCGCATCCTCGAGGTGTTCGAGCAGGTGCGCCTGCCCGATCCGGCGCGCATCCATGCCAGCTACCCGCACCAGTTGTCGGGTGGCCAGCGCCAGCGCATCGTCATCGCGATGGCGGTGATCCTGAAGCCGAACCTCCTGATCTGCGACGAACCGACCACCGCGCTGGACGTCACCACGCAGAAGGAGATCCTCAAGCTGATCGCCGACCTGCATCGCAGCCAGGGGTGCGCGGTGCTGTTCATCACGCACGACATGGGCGTGGTGGAGGAGATCGCCGACCGCGTCGTGGTGATGCTGGGCGGCCGCTGCGTCGAGCAGGGGACGTGCGCGGAGGTGCTGCGCACGCCGCGCGAGGCCTACACCCGCGAACTTCTTGCGGCCGTGCCCGGGATGACCCCGCCACGGCCTTCGGCCGAGCCGCCCGGCGAGGCCCTGCTGAGTGCCAGTGGCGTGGGCAAAGCCTACGTGAGCCACGACTGGCTCGGTCGCCGCCGCGAAGTGGTGGCCTTGCACGATGCGGCGCTGTCGGTGCGCGCCGGCGAGACGATCGGCGTCGTCGGCGAATCCGGCTCGGGGAAATCGACCTTCGCGCGCTGCCTGGCTCGCCTGATCGACCCGACCGCGGGCCAGATCCATTGGGGTGCCTATCCGGTGCAATCGCTGCGCGAGCGGGCGCTGCGTCCGCTGCGCTCGAACGTGCAGGTGGTGTTCCAGGATCCGAACCGGTCCCTCAACCCGCGCCTGCGCGTCGTCGATTCGCTGATCGAGGGGGCGGTCAACTTCGGGGTGCCGCGCGCCCAGGCGCTGCGCCGCGCGGAGGAACTGATGACGCTCGTGCGGCTGCCGGTCGCGGGGCTCACGCGCTATCCGTCGGAGTTCTCCGGCGGACAGCGCCAGCGCCTCGCGATCGCGCGCGCGCTTGCCTGCTCGCCGCGCGTGCTCGTGGCCGACGAGGCCGTGAGCGCGCTGGACGTCTCGGTACAGGCCGAGATCCTGAAGCTGCTGCGCGAAGTTCAGGCTCGGCTGGGGCTGGGGATCGTCTTCATCACCCACGACTTGCGCGTGGCCGCGCAGCTATGTCGCCAGGTCGTGGTGATGCACCGCGGCCGCATTGTCGAGCAGGGGCTGACCGCCGAGGTGTATGCGCAACCGAGGCACGCCTATACCCGCACGCTGCTGGCGGCCGCCCCGGGCTGGCATGCCGCACTGACGACCCATTCCTGAATCCAAGGCATCCGATGTTCGACCTGATCATTCGCGGGGGCATCGTCGTCGACGGTTCCGGCGGCCCTCGCTTCCGTGCCGACGTTGCCGTCCAGGACGGCCGCATCGCGGCCATCGGCCCCGACCTGCCCGTCGCGGCGCGGCGCGTCATCGACGCGCGCGAGCGCATCGTCGCGCCCGGCTTCATCGACTGCCACACGCACGACGACACGGCAGTGACCAGCCTCTCTCACATGCTGCCCAAGCTGCTGCAGGGCGTCACGACGGTCGTCGCGGGCAACTGCGGCATCGGCGCGGCACCGTTCACGCGCGCGGTCGCGCCGCCGCCGCTGGACCTGCTCGACCGCCGCCAGATCGACACGCGCAGCTTCGCGGGCTTCGTCGACGAGGTGGAGCGCCAGGGCCTGCAGGTCAACATCGCCTACCTCGCGGGCCTGACCACCATCCGCGCCGAGGTGATGGACGATACCGGTCGCGCCGCGACCGCCGAGGAGATCTCCCGCATGCGCGCGCTGCTGGCCGACGCGCTGCGGGCCGGCGCGATCGGCGCCTCCGTGGGCACCTACTACCCACCGGCGCGCGCCGCCGACATCGACGAGGTGGTGGCGGTCTGCGCCGACCTCGATCCCGCGCGCCACCTGATCACCGCGCACCTGCGCGACGAGGGCGACAACGTGCTCGAGTCGATGGAGGAAGCCGTTCAGATGGCTGGCCGGCTCGAGGTGCCGCTCGTGATCTCGCACCACAAGCTGCTGGGCGTAGCCAACCATGGCCGCTCCGTCCAGACGCTCGCGCGCCTGGACGACTACGCCCGACTGCAACCGGTCTGCATGGACTGCTATCCGTACGCGGCGTCGTCGACCATGCTGGATCCCGCGAAGGCCGATGCGGCGACCAGCGTGCAGCTTGCCTGGTCAACGCCCTACCCCGAGCACGCCGGAAGCGACCTCGACGAGTTGGCGGCACAGTGGCGGTGCACGCGTGCGGAAGCTGCCATGCGGTTGTCACCCGGCGGCGCGATCTATTTCTCGATGTCGATGGAGGATGTGCGAGCCATCCTCTCGCATCCGTTGACGATGATCGGATCGGACGGGCTTCCTCACGACGCCTGCCCGCACCCGCGTCTCTGGGGCAGCTTCCCGCGCGTGCTCGGGCGCCTGGTGCGAGAAGAGCGCTGGTTGTCGCTGGAGGCCGCGGTGCACAAGATGACCGGCCTGCCGGCCCTGCGCTTCGCCCTGCCGGGTCGCGGCACCGTGGCGATCGGGGCGTGCGCGGACCTGGTCGTGTTCGACGAGCACCGCGTGCTCGACATCGCGAGCTACGCGTCGCCGCGCCAGGCGCCCTGCGGCATCGAGTGGGTGGTGCTCAATGGACAGGTGAAGGTCGAGGCCGACGAGGTCGGCATCGTGGCCTGCGGCCAACTGATTCGCCGTACGGCGGTGGCGCTCTCGTGAAGCGCCGCGACATGCTGGGCGCCACGCTGGCGCTGACGACAGCACGCGCATCGAGCGCGACTGCCAGCGAGGCCGGCCGCTTGCAGCGGCTGACCATCGCGACCGGCTCCAAGGGCACGGCCTACCAGTTGATCGGCCAGGAGCTCGCCGCTTGCGTCAGGGAGTTGCATCCGGGCTGCGACGTGCAGGTGCTCGTGACCGCCGGCGGTGTCAACAACATGAACCTGATGCGGGAGGGCCACGTCGACATCGCCTTCGTCAACGCCTCGGTGGCCTGGGCCGCGTCGCTGGGCATCCTGGAGTTCCAGGGCGGCAGCGTGCCGTTGCGCGCGATGGCGGCGCTCTACCCGAACAGCATGCACCTGGTGGTCCGCGAGGACAGCGGGATCAACCGCCTGGCGGACCTTCGCGCACGGCGGGTGGCCACCGGATCGCCGGGCAGCGGAACGGAAGTGCTCGCGCTGCAGATGCTGACGGCGATGGACATCGATCCCGACCGCGACCTGCAACGCCGGCGCTGGGGCCTCGACGAGGCCATCAAGGCCTTGCGCGAGAACCGGCTGGATGCCTTCCTCTTCGGGGCCGCGGTACCCGTGAGGCCGATCGCCGAGCTGATGGGCGCCGGTGGCGCGCGCCTGGTGTCGGACGCCGACGCGATCCGGGGCATGAACCGGATCTACTCGAGCCTCTACCGCGAGGGGACGATCCCCGCGAACACCTATCCGCGCCAGGCGCTCGAGGTGCGGCCCCTCGACGTCTGGGACCTGCTGGTCGCGGCCGAGCGCGTCCCCGGCGACCTGGTGTTCGAGCTGACGCGTGCGATCTTCGAGCGCCGGGAGCGCTTCGTCGCCGCGCATCCCAACATGCGCTTCCTTGCGCTGCGCAACCAGGATCCCGAAAGCACCGTCTCCTTCCACCTCGGCGCCAAGCGCTACTTCGCGACGCAGGGCCTGCAGCCGTTCGCGCACGACCTGGGCTACCCGGGCCAGGCCGTGCCCGGTTCCGCGTCGGCCATCGAGCGCACCCGGCCGTGATGCCGCTGCGACTGACATGAGCACCTTCCTCGACAACGACACCGTCGCCGCCCACCTCGACGTCCCGGCGGTGGTCGCCGCACTGCAGCGCGCGCTGCATTCGCTGGCGGCCGGCCGCGCCGCCGTGCTGGCTCGCCAGCGCATCGATTGCGGCGCGGTCAAGCTCAGCACGATGGGTGCAATCTGGCTCGACGAGGGCCTGGCGGGCGAGAAGGTCTACACCACCGTCGACGGCCGCTTCGACTTCGTCTTCAACCTGTTCGACGTCGGCGCGCAGGGCCGCGGGCGCCACCTGGCGAGCTTCGCGGCGGATGCGCTCACGCTGGCGCGCACGCCGGCGCTGACGGTGGTCGCGGCCCGGGCCGGCGCGGCGGCCGCGCGCAAGCTCGCGTTGTTCGGCGCGGGCGTGCAGGGACGCGCCCATATCGACGCGCTGATGCAGCTGATGCCCTTCGAGCAGGCCTGCGTGGTCGACACCGCCGACGTCGCGCCTTGGTGTGCCGAGGCCGGCGCGCGCTGGGGCCGGCCCGTGCGCCAATGCGCCGCCGCCGAAGCGCTGGACGGCGCGGACGTCGTCGTGACCGCGACGCGCTCCAAGCAGCCGGTGTTCGATGGTGCGCTGCTCGCGCCAGGCGCCTTCGTGGCCGCGGTCGGCACGAGCTTGCCCACGGGCCGCGAACTCGACGACGCCACGCTTCGCCGCGCCCGGCGCGTGGTGGTGGAGTGGAAGCCCCAGAGCCTGCTCGAGGCGGGCGAGGTCGTCATCGGGCTGCGCGAGGGTTGCCTGGACGAATCGCGCATCGTCGACCTCGTGGAACTCCATTCGGGCCGGGCGCGCTGGCGCGACGGCCCCGAGGACATCGTCGTCTTCAAGTCCGTGGGCATCGGCCTCGCCGACCTGGCGGCGGCGTCCGTCGCCTGGCGGGCGCTGCAGGGAGCGACGGCATGAAGCATTCGCACGTCGTCGTCGTGGGGGCGGGCATCGTGGGCAGCGCCACGGCCTACCTGCTCACCCGAGCAGGATTTCGCGTCACGCTGTTCGAATCGCGGCAGCGCGCCGGACAGGGCACCAGCCTCGCCAACGGCGCGCAGCTGAGCTACAGCTACGTGGAACCCCTGGCGACGCCAGCGACGCTGCGCAAGGTGCCGGCGATGCTGCTGTCGCGCGATTCGCCGCTTCGCCTGCGGCCGACGGGCGAATGGGCGCAGATCGTGTGGGGATGGCGATTCGTGCGGGCTTGCCGTGCGGACCAGGTTGCCCGGGCCACGCGGCAGTTGCTGGAGCTGGCATTCCTCAGTCGTGACGAACTCGATCGGGCGATCGAGCATGACCAGCTGTCGTTCCGCCACGCACGCATCGGAAAGCTGGTGGTCTACGACAACCCTGGCGCAGTGCTCGGCGCCGAGCGGCAGGTGGCCCTTCAACGGACGCTTGGCTGCGAGCAGGACGTGCTGACGGCGACGCAGTGCATCGAGCGCGAGCCGGCGCTGGCGCGCCATGAGGCCGCCCTGTGCGGCGGCGTCTGGACGCCGGGCGAAGCGGTGGGCGATGCCGCGCTGCTCTCCAACGAGCTGGTCGATCGCGCCCGGCGTGGCGGCGCCACGCTGCGCTTCGGCGCCTCGGTCACCGACTTCGAGGTGGACGGTGATTGCGTGCGCCGCGTGGTGTACGGCGACGGCGAGCGCCTCGATGTCGACCACGTGGTCATCGCCAACGGCAACGGTGCGGTCGAACTGGCGCGCAGGCTGCGGATGCGGCTCGGGATCTATCCTGTCAAGGGCTACAGCATCACCTTGCCCGTGGTCGATCGCGCGCGCGCGCCGGGCGTCAGCGTCACCGAGGCGAGCCGAAAGCTCGTGTTCGCACCGCTCGGCAACCAGCTCCGCGTGGCCGGGTTCGCCGAACTGGTCGGGAACGACCTGTCCGTCGACGCCAGCCGCATCGCATCGCTGGTATCGGCGGTCGGCGCGGTGTTTCCGGGTGCCTGTCGCCTTGACGTCGACCCGCAGCCCTGGGCGGGCCTGCGCCCGATGACCCCGACTTCGTTGCCCCTCGTGGGACGCACACGCTGGCGCAATGTGCTGCTCAACGCGGGCCACGGCGCGCTGGGGCTAACGTTGGCCATGGGCAGCGCGCGCCTGCTGGAGCGTCATTTGTCCGGCGTGCCGACGCCTGCTTTCTAAGGCGTCTGAGACAAGCGTGACGCTCGCGTCCTTCGCTTACCCTGCTGCAAACTTCACGCTACGGCGTCGATAGATTGAACCCGTCAAACTCGTGAGGGCTGCTCAGGTGCGTATTCCTGCACGGAATCTGCGCGGTCGCAAAGGTCACTTGGCTTCCGAGACCCGTGCATCGACACTTGCTCCATTGCCTGTCCATGCAATCCTGCCTACCACCCACCCATGACGTCAATTCGCTCTGCTCCGCCATCGCGATCACCCGAGTCGAGTGGCGAACCGCTGTTCGATGTCTTCGAAAAAGGTATCGTCGAATTGCAGGCCGCGCAGAGCGCGGGTCTCGTGACCTCACGGGAACTGGTTCGGGCGTATCAGGCGCGTATTGCAGCCTACGACCGCCACGGTCCGGCGCTCAATGCAATCGTGGCACTCAACCCTGACGCGTTGGAGCAGGCCGACGCGCTCGATCTGGAGCGAGCGACGATCGGCCCTCGTGGGCCGATGCACGGCATCCCGGTACTCGTCAAGGACAACTTCGACACAGCGGATATGCCAACCAGCGGCGGTTCACTGGCGTTGGCGACGTTCCGACCGGGCCGCGATGCCGCACAGGTACGGCGCCTGCGGCAGGCAGGGGCGGTGATACTGGGCAAGACAACCATGCATGAGCTCGCGGCGGGCATCACCAATATCTCGTCGCTGACGGGGGCTACGCGCAATCCTTATCATCCTGACCGGGTTCCGGGTGGCTCGAGCGGTGGATCGGCGGCTGCGGTGGCGGCAAATTTCTCACCGGTCGCGCTGGGTAGCGACACTTGCGGGTCCATCCGTATTCCGGCTTCCAACCAGAACTTGGTCGGATTGCGTCTCGGGTTCGGCTTGGCGAGCCGCGCCGGGGTGATTCCTTTGTCCTTGTCCCAGGATGTGGTGGGCCCCATTGCTCGCAGCGCCGAGGACCTTGCCATCGTGCTCGACATCATGGTTGGAGAGGATGCCGACGATCCGGCGACGCTCGGCGCAGCTCGCCGCCTTCCCCCCTCCTATCGATCGGCGCTGCGCCCTGATACCCTCAAGGGCAAGCGCATCGGCGTACTCGGAGCCTTGTTCGGCCAGTCGCCTGAAGAAGCGGAAGTCAGCGCCGTCGTGCAAGCCACGCTTGCCGACATGGCGGCCGGGGGCGCGGTACTGGTTCCGGTGACCATCGACTCGCTGGACACCCTCTTGACCGGCAGCAGCTCGATCCCGCACGAGTTCAAATTCGATCTTGCCGACTACTTGGCCGCGCAGCCGAACGCACCCGTGCGGTCGCTCGGCGAAATCATTCAACGCGGTTTGCACCATGCGCTGATGGAACGGGCTTTGCGGTTGCGCGATGAGCCGTCGAGCAGACATTCCGAGTCTCGCGACATTGCGTTCGACAAGCGACGCGCGTTGCTCGCGGCGGTGCTTGCGGCCTTCGAATCGTTTGCAGTCGACGTACTCGCTCATCCCACACTGAGGCGGTTGCCGGCGCCCATCGGCGAGCCGCAGGAGGGACCGACTTGCCAGCTCAGTGCATCGACCGGATTGCCAGCGATCTCATTTCCCGCCGGGTTCAGCCGCGACGGGTTGCCGATCGGAATCGAATTCCTCGGCCTCGCTGGTTGCGAGGCCAGCTCTGCTGGGCTATGCCCACGACTGGGAACAAACGGCGCGCTTGCGTCGACCGCCCTTCACCACGCCGCGCCTCGTCGACGGGGCCGCGCCATCGGTGCAACGTGTCAAGCTCGGATTCATACCGAGCCAGGGGCAGCCCGTGTCCGTCGACCTGACGATGACCTACGACGCCACGACTGGCTGCCTGAGGGTTGACGCCACGGCCGCTGGCGCCCGCGATCTGGTCGCGCTTACTCTGCAATCTGGCGGGCCGGATTCAAACGGCCCAGTGCTGGCGGTCTTGCTGAGGGCGGCTGAGATGAGCGCAAACCACGAGGTTCGTCTGGGCTTTGCGGATCGCCGCGCGTTGCAGCGAGGCGGGCTCTACGTTCACCTCTACACGTGCCAGTTTCCACTCGGCGTAGCTCGCCTGCCGATCGTTCTGGATGTCGATTTCCTGGTGTGAGATCGGCTAGCTGGTCGCACGCGGGGCGGCGATCTCGGCCTTGAGCCAGTTCATGAAGAGGCGGTCACGGCAGGCCGCTCCGCCGCCGTTCTCAAGCAGATGACGGAATGCGCTTTGCGAGTCACGAAGCTGAGGTGCGACGTATGCGTACGGCGAGGCGTTGGTGCAGCGATGCTGAGCGCGCCGGTAGGATGCTGGCGGTGATGCCGTCAGATCGCCATGCCCCACAAACATGGCGCCGAACGCCGCCACCACATCCCCGAGATGCAGTTCAAGCTGACGAACTGGGCGTTGTACGAAGCCGGACTGCGTCGGCGGCGCGAGCGCAGCGATGCGGGCCAGCGCACAGAAGCAGCAGTGGGCGCGGCGGTGCTGAACCGCATGCTTGCCGCCGGACCCCGAACTCCGTCCGCAGCGCTCGAGGCGCTACCTGAGATCGTGAGGAAAGGGGATGTTTCGCCTCGCCTTGCATCGCTGCACCAACGCCTCGGCAGGACGCAAACCCCTTGCCTTTCGAGCGCTGGAGCATGCGGTTCGGAGTTCAGTGAACTTCGACACCGGTTGGCGAGGCCATCGGCGTACCGAACCCGCCGCCCCCCGGCGTCTCGATGACGAACACGTCGCCCGGCTGCATCTGCGCCGAGCCGATGTGGCCCAGCCGCTCGACGCTGCCGTCGGCTCGCTCGACCGAGTTGCGCCCGACCTCCCCGGGCGAACCGCCGGCCATGCCGAACGCGCCGTGGTGGCGGCCGTTGCTGAGGATGGAGGCGGTCATCGCCTCCAGGAAGCGGACGCGCCGCGTGCCGCCGTCGCCGCCCTTCCAGCGGCCGGCGCCGCCGGAGCCGGGGCGGATCTCGTAGCTGTCCACGCGCACCGGGAAGCGGAACTCGAGCACCTCCGGGTCGGTCAGGCGCGAGTTGGTCATGTGGGTCTGCACGACGCTGGTGCCGGCGAAGCCGCCGACCACCTCGCCTCGATCGTCGACCAACGCGCCGGCGCCCGAGCCGCCAGAGATCGTCTCGTAGTACTGGTGACGCTCGTTGCCGAAGGTGAAGTTGTTCATCGTGCACTGGCCGGCCGCCATCAGTCCCAGCGCGCCGTAGAGCGCGTTGGTGATGCAGGTGGAGGTCTCCACGTTGCCGGCCACCACCGAGGCCGGTGGATGCGGGTTGAGCATCGAGCCGGGCGGGATGATCACGTCCAGCGGCTTCAGGCAACCGGCGTTGAGCGGGATGTCGTCGTCCACCAGCGTGCGGAACACATAGAGCACGGCGGCCATGCACACGGCCGTGGGCGCGTTGAAGTTGTTCTCCAGCTGTGCGGAGGTGCCGGTGAAGTCGATGGCCGCGCTGCGGCTGGCGGCGTCGACGCGGATCTCCACCGAAATCCGGGCGCCGTTGTCCAGCGGCAGCGTGAAGCGGCCGTCCTTCAGCCGGGTGATCACGCGACGCACCGATTCCTCGGCGTTGTCCTGCACGTGGCCCATGTAGGCCTGCACCACGTCGAGGCCGAACTGCTCCACCATGCGCGCCAGCTCCTGGACGCCCTTCTCGTTGGCGGCGATCTGCGCCTTCATGTCGGCGATGTTCTGCGACGGGTTGCGCGACGGGTACTCGCCGCTCTCGAGCAGCGAGATCATCTCAGCCTCGCGCAGGCGCCCGCGCTCGACGAGGCGGAAGTTGTCGATCTGCACGCCCTCTTCCTGGACGCGCGTGGAGAACGGCGGCATCGAACCGGGCGTGACGCCGCCGATGTCGGCGTGGTGGCCGCGTGAGGCAACGTAGAACAGGACTCGCCTGCCGTCGACAGCGGCGCGCACGTCCGGCCGCTCCGTAGCAAGCCCCGCGCCCCCTTGGAGGGCTCGCGGCGGTACGCCGTCGGACGAGGGCTCGCTCCACACCGGCGTCACGACCGTGATGTCGGGCAGGTGCGTGCCGCCGTGGTACGGGTCGTTGAGCGCGAAGACGTCGCCGGGCTGCATCGTCCCGGCGTTGCGCTTCATCACCGTCTTGATCGACTCGCTCATCGAGCCGAGGTGCACCGGCATGTGCGGCGCGTTGGCGATGAGGTTGCCGTCGGCGTCGAACAGGGCGCACGAGAAGTCGAGGCGTTCCTTGATGTTGACCGAGTAGGCGGTGTTCTGCAGCTGCAGCCCCATCTGCTCGGCGATGTTCATGAACAGGTTGTTGAACACCTCCAGCATGACGGGATCGACGCTGGTGCCGATCGCGGTGCGCCGCTCGCGCGCGGCGATGCGTTTGAGCACCAGGTGGTCCAGCTCGGTCACGCGCGCCTGCCAGCCGGGCTCGACGACGGTGGTCGCGTTCTTCTCCGCGATGATCGCCGGGCCGTCCACCAGGTGGCCCGGACGGATGTACTCGCGCACGACCAGCGTGGCATCGTGCCAGCGGCCACCGCTGTACATCCGCACGCGCTCGGCGACCGGCGCGCGCGCCGCGGCGATCGCCGCGCGGCGCGGCTCGTCCGGCGCGTCGCCGGCGGCGATCGCCTCCACCGACACCGCCTCGACCACCAGGCCGCGGCCCTCCATCAGGAACGCGAAGCGGCGCCGGTAGGCGGCCTCGAATCCGGCGGTGAGCGCAGCCACCGAGCCGTCGCCGAAGCCCACGACCAGTGCCGAGTCGGTGCCCGCGTAGCGCACGTGGGCGCGGCGTATCACCTGCACGTCGCCCGAGCTGGCACCCTGCCGTCGGATCTCGGCGAGGGCCTCACCCGCGAGCGCGTCCAGGCGTTCGCGCACGGCCGGCAACGCCGTGTCGGTCAGCGGCTGCTCGACCGCGGCCTCGCGCATCACGCCCTGGTCGGCCAGGCCCATGCCGTAGGCCGACAGCACGCCCGCGAGCGGGTGCACGAACACGGTGTCCATGCCCAGCGCGTCGGCCACCAGGCAGGCGTGCTGGCCGCCGGCGCCGCCGAAGCATTGCAGCGTGTAGCGCGTGACGTCGTAGCCGCGCGCCACCGAGATCTTCTTGATGGCGTTGGCCATCGCGCCGACGGCGATGTCGATGAAGCCCTCGGCGACATCCTCGGGCGTGCGTGATCGCCCGGTGGCGCGTGCGATGTCGGCCGCCATCTGCTCGAAGCGGACCACGACGACGTCGCGGTCGAGCGCCTCGTTCGCGGCCTTGCCGAACACCTTCGGGAACCAGGTCGGCTGGATCTTGCCCAGCATCACGTTGGCGTCGGTCACCGCCAGCGGGCCGCCGCGGCGGTAGCTCGCCGGGCCGGGGTTGGCGCCGGCGCTCTGCGGGCCGGCGCGCAGCCGTGCGCCGTCGAAGCTGAGGATCGAGCCGCCGCCAGCCGCCACCGTGTGGATGCTCATCATCGGCGCGCGCATGCGCACGCCGGCCACCTGCGTCTCGAACGCCCGCTCGAACTCGCCGGCGAAGTGCGACACGTCGGTGGAAGTGCCACCCATGTCGAAGCCGATCACGTGGTCGAAGTCGGCCAGCTGGGCCGTGCGCACCATGCCGACGATGCCGCCGGCCGGGCCCGACAGGATCGCGTCCTTGCCCTGGAAGGCCCGCGCGTCGGTGAGGCCGCCGGACGACTGCATGAACAGCAGCTTGACGCCGGGCATCTCGCCGGCCACCTGGTCCACGTAGCGGCGCAGGATGGGCGACAGGTAGGCGTCGACGACGGTCGTGTCGCCGCGACTCACGAGTTTCATCAGCGGGCTGGCCTGATGCGAGGCGCTCACCTGCGTGAAGCCGATCTCGTGCGCCAGCGCGGCGGCAGCGCCCTCGTGCCGCGTGAAGCGGTAGCCGTGCATGAACACGATGGCCACGCTGCGCAGGCCGGCGTCGTAGCCGGCCTGCAGATGGCTGCGCAGGCCGTCGACGTCCAGTGGGGTCAGCACCTCGCCGTCCGCGCCGACGCGCTCGTCGGCCTCGATCACCTGCGAGTACAGCAGCTCGGGAAGCTGGATGTCGCGGTCGAACAGCCGCGGCCGATCCTGGTAGGCGATGCGCAGCGCGTCGCGGAAGCCGCGCGTGGTCACCAGCAGCGTCTTCTCGCCCTGGCGCTCCAGCAGCGCGTTGGTGGCCACCGTCGTGCCCATCTTCACGCACTCGACCACCTCCGGGGTGATCGGATCGGTGGCGGCCAGGCCGAGCAGGTGGCGGATGCCGGCGACCGCGGCGTCGCGGTACTGCTCGGGGTTTTCCGAGAGCAGCTTGTGCGTCGTGAGCGCGCCGTCGGGCCGCTTGGCGACGATGTCGGTGAAAGTGCCGCCGCGGTCGATCCAGAATTGCCAGCGGGAGGCGCCTTCGGTCTGTGGTGTGCTCATGGTCTGCTCGATGCTTGAAGAGTTGCCGCGGCGCGTTCAGCGGCGGGCGGAGGTGACGTAGTAGGGAATGAGGATCGAGCTCGCGCCCTGGCCGGTGGCGCGAACCCATTCGACGGAGAAGCGCTCGCCGTAGCGGCGCATCTCGCTGCGGAATTCGAAGTCGACGGAGTCCAGGTGCATGCCGTGCGCGGCGAGCTCCGTCAGCGATTCGGCCTCGGCGGCCTGGCTCATCTGCCAGCCGCGCAGCTCGGCGGCGGCCGCGGCGATGCGCAGGCCTTCCCGGGTCTTGGGGTCGAGGGCGGCCCACGCGGCCTGGTTGACCAGCACGATGTTCTTCGGATACCACGCGTGGATGTCGTAGAAGTACTTCAGCTGCTCCCAGGCATGGCTGTCGATGCCGGTCGCGCCCGACGTGATCATGGTCTCGATACGCCCCGCGGCCAAAGCCTTGCTGAGGTCGGTCATCATCACGTCGACCGGGCGCGCGCCCAGCTGTTCCGCGATGCGCTGCGTCGCCGCGTTGTAGGTGCGCATCTTCAGGCCCTTCAGGTCCGCAGACGACCTGATCGGCTTGATTGCGTAGAGCCCCTGCGGCGGCCACGCCACGGCGTAGAGGCTGACCAACCCCCTGCGCGCGAGCTCGGCGTCCAGCACGGGACGCTGCGCCTGCCAGAGCCGACGCGCGTCGTCGTAGCTGCCGACGATGAAGGGCACCGAGTCGGCGCCCGCCACCGGGATCTCGGCGGCGAGGTTGCTCATGATCGTCTCGCCCGCCGCGATCGTGCCGTCCTCCACGCGCGCGCCTATCTCGCCGAGCTTGTAGAGCGTGTTGTTGGCGTGCACCTCGATGACCAGGCGGCCGCCGGTGGCCGTCGCTACGTCGCGCGCGAACTGCTTGAGGTTGACGGTCTGGAACGTGTTCTCCGAATAGCCGCTGGCCAGCTTCCAGACCGTCTGCGCGTGCGCCGCCACCGGCGCGAGCGCGGCGAGGCCGAGGATCGCCAGGATCGACAGTGACGAGGTCATCTTCATGGAAAACTCCTTCGGGCCCTAGCCCTTCAGGTCGGTGACGAACATCTTTCCGGGCGCGTGCGTGATGCACAGCGACAGTCCGCTGCGCTGCGCCACCCATTGCGGCGTGACGCCACAGCCCCAGAACACCGGCACCTCGTCGTCGAGGATCTCGACGGCGTCGCCGTAGTCCGGCCGCATCAGGTCGGCGATGCCCAGCGCCTGCGGATTGCCTACGTGCACGGGCGCGCCGTGCGCCTGCGGGAAGCGGCCGCAGATCTCCACCACCTTCGAGACGTCGCGGCTCTTGATCGGCCGCATGCTGACCACCATCTCCCCGCTGAAGCGGCCGGCGGGCGTGCAGGCGATGTTGGTGCGGTACATGGCCACGTTGCGCTGCTGCACGACGTGGCGCAGCGGCACGCCGGCCTGCTCGAGCGCCGCTTCGAACGAGAAGCTGCAGCCGATCAGGAAGGCGACGAAGTCCGGCCGCCACAGCGCGGCGATGTCGGTGCGTTCCTCGACGAATTCGCCGTCGCGGTAGACGCGGTAGCCCGGGATGTCGGTGGCGATGTCGGAGCCCGGTGCGCACAGCACCTCGCGTGCGCCGGGCGCCATCACTTCCACCAGCGGGCACGGCTTGGGGTTGCGCTGGCAGAACAGCAGGAAGTCGAACGCGTCGGACTGCGGCACGACCATCAGGTTGGCCTGGATGCGGCCCGGGGCGTGGCCCGCGGTGGGCGAAACGAATGCGCCGGTTCGACAGGCGTGGCGCAGCGCGCCGGGGTCGTCGTGGATGACTTGCATGGCGATCTCTTTCGAGGAGTAACGGAGAAAGGACTGGCGGGCCGGCTAGTGCCCCAGGTAGGCTCTCCTGACCGCCTCGTCGTGCAGCAGGTCCTGCGCGGGGCCCTGCATCACGACGCGTCCGGTCTGGATCACGTAGCCGTGGTGCGCGATGGCCAGGGCCTTCGCGAGGTTCTGTTCGACCAGCAGGATGGCCACGCCGGTCGCGTTGACGCGCTGGATCACGTCCAGCACCTTGGTGACGAACTTGGGCGCGATGCCCCACGACGGCTCGTCGAGCATCAGCAGCTTCGGCCGCGCCATCAGCCCGCGCGCGATCGCCAGCATCTGCTGCTCGCCGCCGCTCATCGTGCCGGCGAGCTGCGTCGCGCGTTCCCTGAGGATGGGAAAAAGATCGAACATGCGCTCGACGTCGGCCTCGATCCCGGCCTTGTCGCTGCGCGTGAAGGCGCCGAGCTCGAGGTTGCGGCGCACCGTCAGCTTGGGGAACAAGCGACGGCCTTCGGGCACCAGCGACAGCCCCAGCGGCACGCGCTCGTGCGCAGGCAGGCCGTGCACCGGACGGCCATCGAAGGTGATGCTGCCGCCATCGAGCGGGTTCAGGCCGGCGGCCGCGCGCAGCGTGGTCGACTTGCCGTTGCCGTTGCCGCCGACGAGGGCGACGATCTGGCCGGCACTGACCTTCAGGCTGACGTCGGTCAGCGCGGGCACGCCGTCATAGCTGACGCGCAGGTGATCGAGGGCGAGCATCAGTCGTCTCCCAGGTAGGCGTGGATCACGACCGGGTCGGCCTGCACCGCAGCGGGCGTGCCCTCGGCGATCTTGCGGCCGCGCTCGAGCACGACGATCTTGTCGGCGATCGGCATGATCCCCTCAAGCACGTGCTCGACGATCAGGCAGGCGATGCCCTTCTTCTGGATGTCGAGCACCACGCCCACCATCTCCCTGACTTCCGACGGATTGAGGCCGGCCATGACTTCGTCCATCAGCAGCAGCTCCGGCTCGGTCGCGAGCGCGCGCGCGACGGCGAGCCGGCGCTGCTCGCTGATCGTCATCGTGCGCGCGGGCTTGTCGGCGAAGCGTTCGAGGTGCACGAAGGTGAGCCACCACAGCGCGTTCTCGCGCGCCTTGGGCACGCGGCGCTCGCGCAGCAGCGCGCCCGTGAGCACGTTCTCCAGCGCGGTCATGCCGTGGAAGGTGCGCGCGATCTGGAACGTCCGGCCGACGCCGGCGCGCGCGCACTTCTCGGGCGTGAGGCCGGAGATGAGCTTGCCGTTGAGGAGGATCGTGCCGTCGCTGGGGGCCGACGAGCCGGCCACGCAATTGAACAGCGTGGTCTTGCCCGCGCCGTTGGGACCGATCAGGCCCACGATCTGGCCCTTGTCGACGTCGAAGGACACGTCCTCGTTGGCCGTCAGGCCATCGAAGCGCTTGCTGACGTTGCGCAGTTCGAGAAGGCAGCTCACAGCGTCGCTCCCGTGGATTCGTGCGACGGGGCGCCCAGCGGCGAATCGGCCTGCGCCGCGGCGCGCGCCTGCTCGGCGGTCGCACCGTCGCGGCGCGCCTGGCGCCGCACGGCGCGTTCCTTGAACCAGCCCACGATGCCGCTGGGATAGAACACCGCGACGACGACGATCAGGCCCGCATAGATCACCGTGTCGGTACCCCGTCCCGTGCCACCGAAGCTGGAACGCGACAGCTCCTCGATCACCGTGAGCACCACCGAGCCGATGACGGGGCCGAACAGCGTGCCCACGCCGCCCAGGATGGAGACCAGCGCCATCTTGATCGACAGCGCGGTCGACAGCACCGAGCCCGGGTCGATGTAGAGCTCCTTCTGCGCGTAAAGGCTGCCGCCGATGGCGGTGAAGAAGGCGCTCAGGCACAGCGCAACCTGCTTGTAGCGCGCGATGTCGATGCCGACGCTGCGCGCGGCCTCGGGCTCGTCCTTGATGGCGCGGAAGTAGAAGCCCAGGAAGCTGCGCTCGACGGCCCAGGTAGCCAGCAGCGTCAGCGCGAGCAAGGCCAGCGCGAGCCAGTAGTACGAGACCTTGTCCGGGAAGACCATCGCGGCGAGCCCCTCGCGATCCATGGGAATCGACAGGCCGACCGCGGTGCCCGCGTATTCCCAGTTGGTGAAGACGATCTGCACGATCTCGGCGACGGCGATGGTCGCCATCGTGAAGTAGTGGCCCTTGAGGCGGAAGCACGACCAGCCGAACACCGCGCTCAGCAGCGCGGCGATCACGCCGCCGGCCAGCATGCCCAGCCACGGGTTCCAGCCAAAGTTGATCAGCAGCAGTGTCGAGCTGTAGGCGCCGATCCCGTAGAACGCCGCATGCCCCAGCGAGGCCTGGCCGGCGTAGCCACCCACCAGGTTCCAGGCGGCGCCCACTTGCGCGGCCATCAGCGCCAGCACGGCGAGGTTGATCCAGTACGCATCCTTCACGACGAAGGGCAGCACCAGGGCGACGGCGAGCGCCGCGGCGGGCAAGACATGGACGCGCTTCATTGCGACCTCCCCATCAGCCCTTGCGGGCGAAACATCAGCACGGCGAGGAACAGGGCGAGCACGATGGCCATCTTGTATTGCGGCCCGAGCAGCAGGCCGCCCATGACCTCGATCACGCCGACGAGGATGCCGGCCCAGAAGGCCCCGGCGACGCTTCCGAAGCCGCCGAGGTTGACCACCACGAAGGCGATCAGGATGAAGTTGGCGCCGACCTCCGGGAAGATCGGGAAGAACGTGGACAGCAGGCCGCCGGCCGCGCCGGCGCAGGCCGCGCCGATGCCCCAGGCCAGGCCGAACATCCGGTGCGAGTCGATGCCCATCAGGCGCGCCGCTTCCTTGTCGGACGCGGTGGCCTCGAGCGCCGACCCCAGCTTGGTGCGATGCAGGAAGAACCACACCAGGGATGTGACGACCACCGCACCGATACCCGCCACCACCTGCGGCCGCCCGAGCTGGAAGTTCGCCAGATGCACGCTGCCGCTGACGAGGGAGTTCTCGATCGTGCGGTAGTCGGGCTTCCAGAAGAACTGCGCGAGGCCGCGAAGGAGCAGCATCAGGCCGAAGGTCGTGAAGATCTGGCTGAGCGGCGGCGCGTCGATGATCCGCCGGATCACCAGCTTGTAGAGCAGCACGCCGAAGGCGAACAGCATCAGTACAGTGAGCGGCAGCGTGACCAGCGGGTCGAGCGCGAACAACGAGAACAGCCAGAAGCTGGCGTACATCCCGAGCATCAGGAACTCGCCGTGGGCGAAGTTCACGATGTCCATCACGCCAAAGATCATCGTCAGGCCGATCGCGACCAGGGCGTAGATCAGGCCGATCAATATCCCCGAAGCGAGCGTTTGCAGCAGCAGCTCAGCAGTCATGTCGTTGTGGTGTGTGGGTAGTGGGGCACCGGGCGGTCGCGCTTACTTGCGGGCGTCCCACTTGGGCATGGGCCACACCACCTCGCGCGCGGCGAGGTCGAACGGCCAGACCGTGGCGTACTTGCCATCGCGGATCTGCACGAGGATGCCGGCACCGAGGGTGTTCTGGCCCGTCTCGTCGAACTTCACGCCCTTCCACGGCATGATCAGCGCCGCCGACGGGATGTTGGTGGCGACCAGCGCCTTGCGGATCGCTTCGGGGTCGGTGCTGCCGGCGCGGTTGATCGCGTCGGCCAGCACCAGCAGGCCGGTGAAGCTGCGCGCGGAATTGCCGGTGAAGTCGATCTTGTAGCGCGCCTTGAACTGCTCGTCGACCTTGCGGATGATGGGCTTCTTGTCTCCGATGTCGAGCGCCCAGACCTCGCGCGAGACGACGTAGTCGGCGTCCTTGCCCAGCGTCTTGATGAACTCGGTGTCGGCGAAGCCGGCGTCGTTGGCCACGAGCATGTCGGGCAGGTAGCCGAGCTCCTTGTACGTCTTCATCGACAGGATGGCCTCGGAGTACGACGACTGCAGCAGCACGGTCGGGTTCGCGGCCTTGAGCGTCTGCACTTCCGACGTGAGCTGCGTCGTCTTGGCCGGGTAGCTCACCTGCTTGACGACGTTGTAGCCCGCCGCGGTGGCGTACTTGAGCTGCAGCTTGGCCGCCTCGTTGCCGAACAGCGTGTTCTCGGCCAGCGTGGCGACCGAGCCGATCTTGATGTGTTTTTCCTGTTCGACGTCCTTCATGAACTCGACCGCGTTCTTCACGAACAGCTCGTCGTGCGGCGTCGTGCGGAAGAAGTACTTGAAGTTGCGCTGCGTCAGCGTGGCCGACGACGACTCGGCATTCAGGAACGGGATCTTGTCGCGCTCGGCGACCTGGCTGGCCGTCTGCGTGACGTTGGAGTTGTACGCGCCCATCAGCGCGACGACGTGCTCCTGGCTGATGAGGCGCTCCGCCTCGGAGGCGCCCACTTGCGGGTTGCCCTGGTGGTCCGCGAAGACCAGCTTGATCTTCGCGCCCTTCAGGCCAGACAGGCCGCCGCCCGCGGCGAAAGGCAGTTCGGGCACCCCCTTCAGGCCGTTGTTGACGATGTCGGCCGCGAACTCGAGCGCGTCGCGCATTTCCGCGCCGCTCGAGGCGAGCGGGCCGGTCAGCGGATAGATCACGCCGATCTTGATTTCCTGCTGCGCGTGGGCGCCGGCAGCCGCGGCGAAGGCGGCGGCGGCGACGAACTTGATTTTCCAGGTGGTGTTCATGAACTTCTCGCAGGTTGGACGTGGAAACGAGGAAGCCTCGATCGGGATGTTGCAATTCTGTGGATGTGGCGAGGGCCGGGCAAGCGCGAAAGATTTCTTTCAGCTCATCGATTTTTCTTGTGAGCTACCTCGGTGCCAGAACGTGAATTCGTACGCGTCCGATTCGGGTGTCCCCGATACGCATCGATGTATTTCAGTGCATCCTGCACCACGGTGAGCAGCGACGACGAGCCGGGATCGAAGCGGTAGCTGGCCTGCACGGGCAGCGGCGACAACGCCGTCTCGCACGGCAGGATCGCGATCTCGTGCTGGCGCATCAGGGTGTGGGCCGCGATGATCGGCAGCGTCGCGATGCCGAAGCCGCTCTCGATCAGGTGCACCATCGCGGGGATCGACGACACGGTGTGCAGGCGCGGCGGCTCCAGCCCCTCGCCGCGCAGCTGCTCCAGCAGCGCCACGTGCGGCTGCGAGCCGCGCTGGAAGGTCATCATGTCGTTGGAGACGATCTCCGCGAGCGTGTACGGCTCGCGGCGCTTCATCGATTTCGCGCCCACGAACACCATCTCCATCGCCGGCAGGAGCCGCGTGCGGATGCCCGGCGCCGTGATCGACTGCGCCGCGAACACCAGGTCGAGGTTGCCGCGCTTGACGGCCTCCACCAGCACCGGCGTGATTTCCACCGTCAGCTCGAGCTGCAGGTTCGGGTGGGCCGTGCGCAGATGTTGCAACAACGGGATCAGCCATGTATGCAGCACCGACTCGATCGCCCCTACCCGCAGCAGGTGGACGCCGGCGTCCTCGGTGCCGAGCTCGTCGCGCAGCTGGCGGTGGATCGTCATCAGGCGTTCCGCGTAGTTGAGGAAACGCATGCCGGCGTTGGTCAGCGCAAACTGCTGGCGGTCGCGGCGATCGATCAGCAGGATGCCCAGCTCTTCCTCGAGCGCCGAGACCCGGCTGGAGATCGCCGACTGGGTCATGAACAGCTTCTCGGCCGCCCGCGTCATGCTCTTGAGGGTCGCGACCCAGTAGAAGGCTTCGACGAAACGCTGGTTCATTCGGCTTTCCGTAGGCAAGGCGCACCGCGGGTGCGGGTTCCGGGTACCAGTCTACGAGCGGCGCGGCGCGCGCGCCATGGCCCGGCGGGCGGGGATTCAGGCGGATTGGCGCAGGCGGTCGATCACCGCCCGAAGTGCGAGGGTCGGCGGCGCGGTGGCAGCGAGGCGATGCAGGTCACACCAGGGCGACGGCAGCGCCGCGATCCAGTCGGCCATCGTGCCGATGTCGCAGGCGACCGTCTCCATCGCGTCGATCGTGATGACGAGGCTTCGCGCGCGACCGCAGGCGAGGTCGAATGTCCAGTCGTAGCGGCCACAGCCGGCCCGCACGCTGCCGTCCTGCTTGGCGGACATGACGACCAGCCAACCGCAGGACAGGCGCGTCGAGCCGCGCGGCGGCGGCGTGCCCAGGCACAGCGTGTAGACGTTTTCCCACGTCTGGTTGAAGTTCGTCACCAGCATGTCGGCGATGGCCTCTCGGCCCAGCGCGCCCGGAGGAAACGAGATGCCCGGCGTGCGGACCCGCATCGTCAGCTGCGCGTTGTCGACGAACGCGGCGCGCAGCAGGTGCGGGCGGTTGCCGTCCTTGGCGCGGAGGTAGGCCGTGACGGCGTCGGCCGGCGTGGTGAAGCTGGCTGGCGCGTGGACGGGAGGGGCGGTGGTCGGCATGGCGGCGGCCTGGAAATGTGCAGATTCTGGGGAAATGGCCGTGCCGACACCAACAAGAAATTCTTGTGAAGTCACATCTGATTTTCTTGTGCACCTGGTTGGGACGGCATGCACCGGGGGCGATCTCGCACACCCCTTCGCGTGTCCGTGCGCGCTCGTGCGCGCAATGAAGCCGCAGCTCGGGCCTGGTCGTCAAGCGCAAAAAAGTCGAGTCGCCCCGCCGGAAATTCTTGATTGCCGGGCGTGCGGCCGCGCTTCAAGAATCGCTTCGCTGACGCACTCCACCCTGGTTCGCGAGGCGGCGTCCGGCGCTCCCAAACCATCAGGATGCATCCAGGGTTGCACTCCTCCCTTTTTTCGAAGTCACCACGCCAACACCATGCAAAAGACGCTGATCGCACTCGCACTCCTGGCCGCCTGCGGCGCGGCCTCCGCCCAATCCACGGTCACGATCTACGGCAAGATCGACCTCGGCCTCGTCGTCGACAGCGGCGCCGCCGCGGGCAAGTCCGTTCGCCTGTCCTCCGGGGTGTCCGGCGGCTCGCGCCTCGGCTTCAAGGGCACCGACGACCTGGGCGGCGGCTACCAGGCCGCCTTCCAGATCGAGACGGGCTTCTGCGCCGACAGCGCCGCCCCCGTGGTCTCCGGAGGCGCATCCGTCCCCAACTTCTGCACCGGCAGCAACTCGTTCATGGGCCGCCAGGCGCATGGCGACCTCACCGGTGCCTTCGGCGCGCTGAGCGCGGGCCGGCAATACAGCCTGGGGTACCTGAACCTCACCACCATCGACCCGTTCGGCACCGGCTACGCCGGCCAGGTCAACAACATCGTCGACGCCTCCGGCGTGCGCCTGAACAACTCGGTGCACTACACGACGCCCGCCTTCGCCGGCTTCACGGCCAGCGGCGAAGTGGCGCTCGGCGAGACCACCGGAAACTGGAAGGCGGGCCGCGTCCTCGGCGGCGCGCTCAACTACGCCACCGGCCCGGCGTATGCCGGCTTTTCGTACTATGACCTCGCCAACCCCAACGGCGTGGGGTCCGCGCGCAAGGACTACCTGCTGGGCGGCAGCTACGATTTCGGCGTCGTCAAGGCGCACGCGTTGGTGGAGAAGTCCGATGGCGATCCGACCGGCGCGATCAAGCTCGACACGCTCGACCTGATGGCGGGCGTGACGGTGCCGGTTGCCGGCGGCTCGGTGCTGGCGTCGTTCATCCGCCATGACGATCGCGGCACGCTGAACCACGACGCCAACCAGCTGGGCGCGGGGTACAACTACCCGCTGTCCAAGCGCACCTCGGTCTACACGGCGTGGGCGCGCATCGTCAACAAGAACGGCGCGACGTTCCACGTCGGCAACGCGACCGAGACCGGCGTCGGCAACAAGGCGTTCAACCTGGGTGTGGTGCACAACTTCTGAGCATCCCAAGCCCATGAATGTGCCCGGTGATCACGAAGAAACGCGCAGTGCCAGCCTGTCATCCTGCGCGAAGTCGCAGGATCCACGAGTTGGAAGCGTTTCGCCCGGGGGGATCCTGCGACTTCGCGCAGGATGACGAGGCCGATGCGTCGGCGACCTGCCGACACTGTTTTGCTTCTTGAGAGCGGCACGCGGCCGCGGGCTTCGAGCGTGGCGGCGCCGGCACCGCGTCGATCATCCGGCGCAGCCGGGCCTCGCTCTGCTGGAGCGCGACCGCTGCGGCGGTGCGTGCGAAGTCGTCATCGGTGTTCGACATGCGGGTCTTTCCGCTGACCACCGTGCAATGGTGCCACTGCCTGCATGTCGGACGGTGGGCGGCCGCGTGAAGCGCTCGCGCATGCGGCGCTACGCGCGCAGGTGCGCCTTGAGCGTGGCCCGCAACCCCTTGCGCCCGTCGCTGCTGCTGGCCCGCCAGGCCTGCAGCGCGAGCGCCAGGAACTGCTGTTCGCCGGGCGTCAGGCCCGCGGGCTCGCGTTCCTCGTCGAGCCAGCCGGCGGGCTTGGCGCAATGGCGCTCGATCTGGCGCGCCAGCTTGTCGCCTATCGGGCGCGCGGACTTGACCTGGCTCCACATGCTGGGCGAGATCTCGACGTGGGCGGCGAAGGCCTGCTCGAGGCCCTTGGGGGCGACGCCGGTGGCGACGGCGCTTTCGGCGTAGGCCTGGAACAAGGACAGGACGTTGCGGCGGCGAGAGACGGTGGGATCGATCACGGGACGGGAGAGGCCGGCAGGAATGTCGATTGTCGCCGCCACGGCGCGAGTCGTAAAGACTATTTACGTGGGCGTCAGTGCTCGCGTCCCGCTGTCTCCCGCACGTCGTCGCGCGTGAGCACCGCGGTGCGCAACACCTGGCGGATGCCGGCGACCTGGTCGGCCAGGGCCATGGCCGACATGTGGGGCACGTGGACGAACCCGCCGCGCGCTTGCGCCAGGCCGGGCCGCATGGCGAGCCGGTGCATCAGCGCGTAGAAGACGTGATTGCAGACGAACGTGCCTGCGGTGTTGGAGACGCTGGCGGCGAGGCCCGCGGCGCCCACGTCGCGCGCGATTGCCTTGATCGGCAGCGTCGAGAAGTAGGCGGCGGGGCCGCCGGGTTCGACGGCGGCGTCGATCGGCTGGCGGCCCGAATTGTCGGGAATGCGTGCGTCGTCGACGTTGATGGCGACGCGCTCGACGGAGATCTCCGTGCGCCCGCCGGCCAGGCCCAGGCATACCACGAGGGCCGGGCGATACGCTGCCAGCGCTTCGTCGAGCCTGAGCAACGCGTCGCCGAACACGCAGGGCAGCAGCGCGGCGTGCACGCGGTGGCCCTCGCAGGCCCAGCCGTCGAGCGCACGCGCGATCTCCCACGACGGATTGACGGACTCGCCGCCGAAGGGTTCGAAGCCGGTCAGCAGGATGCACGGGTGAGCGGAGTTCATGGCGTGGGTAGATTGCAGAGAAATCGATTGTGCGCGGATCGCCCAGACCGCGCTGCGTGGACGCTTTGCAACAACGTGCTTGCGCAATCCGTAAAGACTATTTACACTGCGTGCTGTCGCTTGAGAGAGCGATGATTCCTTGCACGAAGTGCCGCCCTCCGCGCAACTTCGATCGAAACGAACCAGGACAGCCATCGTGACCAGCCGGATCGCCCTTCGCAACGCCCAAGCCCTCGCCGGCCTGCGCGCGTTCGCGACCGCAGTCCCCCTGTGTGCAGGCGGCGAGCCGATGGGGCAATCGCCCGAGCATCGCGAGTCCGGGGATCGTCCCGATCCGGGAGGCCGCCGCGTCTGACGATGCGCCTGGCCGTACTCTGATTTCCAGAGGCCCGGATTCCGCAAAGGATCCGGGCCTTTTTGTTTTTCTTCCACTTCGGATGTGTCCCTGCACTCCGTCGTCGCAAAGCCTCGAGGCGTACGCGGCGCGGGATGTGCGCGGCCGGCATCCGGCCTCGTGCAGCGAGACGCCGCCTCCGACGGGAGGGCTCGCGCGGGGGCACAGCCGAAGTGGAAGCGCATTCGTCGTGTTCGTCCAACTGGCAAGGACCCCGGAGTTTCAATCCGGCTATGCGGGTTCGACTCCCGCACACGACACCAAGACCCGAAGTCGCGCCGGCGCTCACGCCGCGCGACGCAAACCGGCCGCAACGATTGGGCGGCTCCGGAACCCGTCACCGGAAACTTTTCGACATTGCCTCGTTCACTCGGCGGCCAGAGTGCCCGCCTGTCCGGCGGGCGGTCGCCGGTTCGATCCCGGCACGAGCGCCAGTTCGCGAAAGGAGGGCCCCGAAGTGCATTCATCGCATCAACATGTGCTGCAACTCGACATCCAGGGCACGCCCCAGGCATGGATCTCCATCGAGCAGGCCGCGACGCACCACGCCACCGGCGCGGTCGCCTGGTTCGACGGCGCCGGTCCGCTGCGCACGCTGCGCGGCGGCTGGAACGTGGCGGCCGACCGGCAGTCGTTGATCGACGTGCATCCCATCATCGCGCTGCACGGCGCCGCGCGCGTGAACCTGTTCGATCACGTGCCGGCGGTGTCCAAGGGCAAGTTGCTGCGTCGCGACCGGATGACCTGCGCCTACTGCGGCCAGCGCTTTGCCGAGCGCGACCTGCAGTGCGAGCACGTGTTCCCCGAGAGCCGCGGCGGCGCCTGGAGCTGGATGAACCTCGTCGCGGCCTGTGCCACGTGCAACGGCCGCAAGGCCGCGCGCACGCCGGAGGAAGCGCGGATGCCGCTGCTGTACCTTCCCTACGTGCCCAGCCGTTTCGAGGACTTCCTGCTGGCCGGTCGCCACATCCGCGCCGACGTGCACGACTGGCTGGCGGCCCGGCTGCCGCGGGCTTCGCGGCTGTCCTGAGGGGCCGCGCCAATGAAGAAGGGCCCCGCGACGTGTCGGGGGGCCCGTTCTTGCCTGGCGTGCCGGATCAGGACGGCAGGAAGTCGATCGGGTAGCGCGTGACCAGCGTCTCGACGTCTTCGGCCGGGAAGGTCATTGAGCGGAATCGGGCCAGCAGCTTCTGCTCGAGTTCCGGATTCTTCAGCTCGCTCGACACCTGCGTGCACGCCGTGACGGTGCCGTTGGGGGCGATGGTGAACTCGACGACGAACTTGCCCTGCAGCGACGCGTCTTCACGCAGCGCCCGGTTGTAGATCGCGTAGAGCGCGCCCTTGTTGCGTTCCAGCACGAGACGCACCTCCTCGATCGAGCGCGAGGCCTTGCCGCTGCCGCTCTTGGCGAGCGTGCCGCCGGCCTTGCCGTTGCCCGCTCCGGTGCCGTGGCCGCCGGTTCCGGTGATGGCGCCGCCGAGACCCGGGCCACCGCCGCCGCCGCCACCGGCCACGCCGAGGACGGCCGTGGTCGCGCGTCCGGCCAGGCCCCCGCCGCCTGAGTCGCGGCTGAAGCCGGCCGTGTTGATGCCGCCGCTGCCGCCCGCGGCGTTGGACGTGATCATGTTGCGATCGGGCAGGCCCTGCTCCTTGCCGGCGCCCACGCCGACACCGGTGCCCGAGCCGACGCCCGCGCCCTTCTTGATGTCCTGGTTCAGCTGCACGGCCACGGGTGCGCCGTGCAGTTCGGGCGGCTGGTCCTTGAGCGCGGCCAGCAGGCCGATGCCGGCGGCCTTGTTGCGCGCAGCCTCGCGGTCTTCACCCGGCGGCTTGCCCTGGATCGGCTGGCGCGCCTCCACCACCGGCCGTTCCTTGGGCACGGGCTTGGTGGGCAGCGGCGCGGGCTCGCTCTTGTCCTTCAGGTCGGGCTTGGGCGGTTCCGCCTTCTCCGCCTTGGGCGGCGGTGGCGGGGGCGCAGGCGGCTTGTCCAGCAGCAGCTTGGCGGCGATGGGCGGCAACGTGGCCACTGGCGTGCGGTCCGGCTCGGGCAGCGTGATGAAGCGCAGCGCGATGCCAAACACGACGACGAAGCCCATCAACGCGAGGAACAGCTTGCGGAAGCGTTCCTCGTCGTCGTGCGCCAGCGCCCAGGGCAGCGTGGATGTGCGGAATGAGATGGCGGCCATGGGCTTCACTCGTTCCGGTTCACGGCAAACGACACGTTGGTGTAGTCCGCCACGGCCGCGGTGTACATCACCTTGCGCAGCAGCTGGTAGGGGATGTCCTTGTCGCCCATGATCGTGACCGAATGCGCCTGGTCGGCGTTCTCGGCGAGCGCGACGGGCCGCGCGGACATGATGTCGAGCTCGGCCTTCAGGCCCGGGATCAGATCGTCCGTCGCGGTGGCGAGCGGGGCGACGTCGGCCACCTTGCGGCCATCGACGGTGATCTCGCTGGCGTTGACCACGACCACCACCGTCTGCTTGGGATCCTTCTTGGCGCTCGACATCGGCAGGTGCACGGCTGCGGCGGGCAGCGTCTCGACGCCCGAACTCGACAGCAGGAAGAAGATCAGGATGGTGAAGACGTCGATCAGCGACACGAGATTCATGTCGAGGCCGCTGCCATGCCGCGCCTTGCGTGCCGCGCGCTTCTCGAGAGGGGTCTGCTTCATCGCGTGCCCCTTTCAGTGCCGCACCGGCGCATCGCCGATGGAGATCGCCGGGAACAGGTCGACGTCGACCACCGTGGTGCCGCCATTGGCCGTCTTGCCGGTACGCATCGCGTCCATCACGTGGATCACGGTGTCGTACGGGATGTTGGGCTCGGGCAGCAGCGAGGCGGCCGTGACGTCCGGGAACTTGTTCTTGACCACGAACATCACGCCGTTCAGCGTCGTCGTGTCGACGGTGCCGTCGGGCGAGTTCGGGATGCGCTGGATCAGGCCGCCGATCTTGTCGCCGACCTCGATGGCGTCGTGGCGCACCACGACCTCGAGCTTCAGGTCGTTGGCCTTGAGCCCTTCCCAGTTGCTCGACTTCGCGGGCAGCGTCAGGTCGACCACCGACATGTTCGAGAACACCGCCGTCGACAGCAGGAAAGGGATCAGCACGACGATCAGGTTGATGAAGGCGCTGACCTCCAGCGCCTCGGAACCCTTGCGCAGGCGTCTAACTGCCATGGCGGCACCCCCGGTGTTGCGGGTGGGTGGATCGGCTCATGATCAAGCCGCCTTGTGTTCCGGCGCCAGGCGCTGCACGAGGTTCAGGAAGCTGATCTTGGCGGCCTCGAGGCCGTCGACGATGTCGGCGGTGCGGGCCTGCAGGAACGAGTGGATCAGCAGGAACGGGATCGCGACCATCAGCGCGAAGGCCGTGTTGTTCATGGCGATGGAGATGGACGCCGACAGCAGCGCCGCCTTCTCCGCCGGATTGACCTGCGACACCGCGGTGAATGCGTGGATCAGGCCCGTGATGGTGCCCAGCAGGCCCACCAGCGTGATGACGTTGGCGAACACGGCGATGTAGTGGGTGCGCTTCTCGAGGCGCGGCACGATCTCCATCATGCCTTCCTCCATCGCGGCGTCGATGTCGTCGCGGCGGCGCGAGGACTGCAGGCGCGACAGGCCGTTGTGCACGATCTTGCCGATGGCCGAGTCGGACGACGCGGTCAGGCCCAGCACTTCCTTCCACTGGCCGCCTTGCAGCAGCGGCAGCACCTTCGACCAGTCCTTGCGATTGGCCACGCGGGCCTTCTGCAGGAACACGAAGCGCTCGATGGCGATGGCCAGGCCCGTGGCCATGATCGCGAGGCTCGGGAAGATGAACAGGCCACAGTCCTGGAAGAACTTGATGATCGAGTCGATGGAATTCATCTGGAAATCTCCGGGGAACAGATTCTGAAAAGTGAAACGGAATGGAATGCGGATTCAGTGCGCGGGCGTCGCAGCGGGAGGGGCCACCGCGGCGGCGTGATCCAGCTCGAGCTTGTCGTAGCGCACCTGGCGCCGGAACACGTCGCGATCGACCGGCGCCAGCGCCTCGTCGACGACGCTCGCCGGCGGCCGGCCAGCCAGCTCGCCCGGCAACGGCTTCTTCCAGGGAACGATGTAGAGCACCTTCGGCAATTCTCGGTTGCCGATGATCTTCGTGGGATCGATTTCGGCGCGATCCTGGCCAAAGGCAGGGGCGACAAGGCAACTGATCGTAAGCAGCGCGGCGAGGCGACGGGTCATGACTTCTCCTTCGGCGCGGCCGCCGGGGCGGCTGCGGATGCCGCAGGCGCGGCGCCTGCGGGCTTGCGGTTCTTCACATCGGCCACCCACTTCGTGACCACCGGATCACCGGCCGGGGTCAGCGCGAGGTAGCGCGTGTACAGCTCCAGCGCGCGGGCGCCGTCGCCCAGGTACAGGTCGTCGAGAACGCCCAGGTTCAGGACCGCGGTGGCGTAGTTCGGATCGATGGCCAGCGCGTGGTCGTAGGCGTCGCGCGCCTTCGTGAACTCGCCGCTCTGGCGATACGCCAGGCCCAGCTGGTTCCACGCGATGGCCAGGCCGGGGGCCAGCGTCGTGGCCTTCTCCAGCTCGCTCACGGCCTCCGGCAGGCGCCCCGCCTGGCGCGCCAGCAGGCCGAGGTTGGCGTGCGGACCCGCGAGGTCCGGATCGGATTGCGTGAGCGCGCGGAAGCCGCGCTCGGCGTCGGCGGGGTGGCCTGCGCGCATGAGGGCCAGCGCGTCGTCGTAGGCGCGTTGCGTGGCCGGCGCGATGGGGCCGGTGGACGCGGCCTTGGGGCCGGCATCGACGGTGGCTGCGGCCTGCGACGCGGGGGCCGCGTCCGCGCTGGCGGCCGCAGCACTCGCGGGTGCGGACGCGCCCGGAAGCGCGTCACGCAGGCGCATGCCCACGGAACCGCAGCCGGCCAGCAGCGCCGCGCAGGCCAGCGTCGCCAGCGCGAGCGGGAGACGTTCAGCGGATCGCATCGATCGTCCCCTCGCTGCGTTCGGACTTGTTGTAGCGCGCGGGCTGCAGCGTCTTCAACGCGTCGAAGCTCTTCTTCACCCACTCGTCGTAGAGGCCGTCGGTGGTGCGGTGCGCGTTGATTCCGTGCAGCGCGATGGCCTTGTCCACGTACGGATCGGCCTGTTCCTCCAGCAGCTCGTTGTACTGCTCGAGCTCCAGCTTGGACAGCTTCTTCGGGCGTTGCGAGCCGACGAGCGCCTTGGCGAAGTCCTGGTAGACCGTCGCGACGTGGAACGTGGCGGCCGTGGTGACCTCGGCCACGCCGTAGTCGCTGGCCAGTGCGTAGGCCTTCAGCGCGTCTTCCATCTTCGCCTTCTTCAACTTCAGTTGCTTGGCCAACGGCTCTATCAAGGGCACCTTCTGGTAGGCCTCGTACACGGGTTCGGCGGCGGCGAGCGCCGCCATCGCGCCCAGCGTGCGGGTGCGGTCGGTGCGCGCCGCGCCGCCGTTCTGGTCGGCCACGAAGATGGCGTGCATCTGCGCGTCCTCGACGGCCGCGTTGCCTTCGATATGGGCGATCTGCGCGATGCGGTAGTGCGCCTCGACGGCCGGCTCCAGCGGGCTCGGGTACTGCTTGAGGTAGCGGTCGTAGGCCTTGGCGGCCAGCGTGCGGTTGGCGGCGGCGTCGGCGGGGCGCGGCTTGCCGGCCCTGACGCTCTCCGGATCGCTCGCCGCGGCGCGTTCGTACAACGTGGCGGCCTGCCACAGCGCCGCGCGGGCGCGGGTCGCGCCTTCGGGCGTGGTGGTGGGCACGGCGGCGATGCGCTCGTACTGCGCGGCCGCGGGCGCCCATTGCCGCTGCTCGCTGTAGGCCAGTGCCAGGTCGACGGTGACGTCGCCCTGCAGCGCGTTGCCGGGGAAGCGTTGGCGGAAGTCTTCCAGCGTGCGGGCGGCGCCGGCCCAGTCCTTCAGCGCGATCAGCGAGGTCGCGGTGTCGTACTCGGCGTTGGCGCGGATCGCCGATCCGGGCGCGGCCACCGCGACGCGCGCGAAGCTCTCGGCCGCGGCCTTGTTGTCGCCTGCGGTGCGCGCCTGTTCGCCCTGCTTGTAGATCGACGCGGCCAGGCGCTCGGTGAGCTCGCCGCGCGCCGGATCGTTGGCCGGCGCGAGCGCCAGCACCTCGCCGTAGGCCTTCTCGGCGCGGTCGAACTTGCCGGCCTCGAACGACGTGTGCGCGACCAGCGTCCAGGCCACGCGGCGCTGTGCCGGCGTGGCTGGCGGATCGAGTGCCAGCACCTGCTCGGCGACGCCCGCGGCGCGCTCGTTGTCGTGCAGCTTGAACAGCGTGTCGGCGGCGTTGGTGAGCACTGCGGGCGTGCGCGAGTCGGCCGGGAACGCGGCGGCGAAACGCAGGCCGCTGTCCACGCCCGTGCGTTGCAGCGGTACCAGCGCGTCGCCTGTGACGCCCTTCTGTTCGGCCGCATGGGCGAGCAGCGCCGAATAGCCGGCGTCGGCGCCGTGCGCATGAGTGGGGTACTCGTAGGCGGTCTTCTCGTATTCGACCGCCGACGCGCCGAACTGGCCGCTCTCGTAGAGCACCTCGGCCAGCAGGAAGTCGTTCTCCGCGGCCTCGGGGTCGGACGGGAACTCGGCCAGCCACGCGCGGTACCACTTCGCGGCCTCGACGTAGTCGTCCTTGGCCTTGGTCTTCTGCGCGCTGGCGTGATAGCGCTGGGCCAGTTCGGCCAGCGCCGTCTTCACGAGCGGCTGTGCGTGTTCCCAGCCCTCCGGGTTGGCCTTGCGGAACTCGCCGTCGAGGCCGTATTGCGCCACGTAGTCCTTCTTGGCCGCGAGCGCCAGCTGGTCGAAGCCGGCCTCCTGGTCGATGGCGATCACCTGGGCCTGCATGGCCGGCGCCTGTGCGTCGAGCGGGTTCAGGCGCGCGAAGCCGGCGTAGGTGTCGGCGGCGTCCTTCGGGCGTTCCTGCTTCAGGTACAGCTGGCCGAGCTGCTGGTAGACGCGGAACTCGTAGGAGCGGCGCGCGTCGCTGGTGATGTAGGCGGGGATCGAGTCGGCGCCCTTGAGGTTGGCCAGCGAGATGCTGATCACGCGCAGCGTGTCGTCGACGAGCTCCTTCTCGGCACGGGTGAGCGCCTCGGACTTGTCGAGGTCGTCGTCCTTGATGCCGACGATCCGCAGGTCCAGCACGCCGAAGAACGAGGTGAGCGCCTCCTCGAGATTGCCCTGCTTGAACTTGGACCAGCCCTCCATGTAGAGCGCGCGCTCGACGTAAGGGTTGCCTTTCTGGCCGTTGAGCACGAGCGTGTAGGCCTGTTCGGCCTTCGGATACTGGCGCAGCGTGAACAGCAGCTCGCCGCGGCGGAACTCGGCTTCGTCGAGATAGCGCGTCTTCGGATACCGGGCCACCAGCAGGTCCAGCGTCTTCAGCCCTTCCTCGAGCTGCCCGCCCTGCTCCTGCGCCCGCGCCAGCTGGTACAGGATGCGGTCGTTGTCGGGGTCGTCGGGATAGGTCTTGAGGTAGTCGCGGTACTGCGCGATGGCCGCCGTGTAGTCGGGCGTGCCGCTGGGCGTCGGGTTGGCCGCGTTGTCGTTGTCCGCGCTCGACATCGACAGGTCACCCAGGCGGCGCAGCGCCTCGGCGCGCTGCTTGGCGTCGGGCGTGACGGCCAGGAAGTTGCGGTAGGCCGCGATGGCCTTGTTCTCGTCGGCCGGGATGCCCGGGTCGGCGTCGATGACCACCTCGCGGGTGAGCAGCGTCTTGAGCGTCGGCGCGTCATCGGGCGTGGCGCCCGGTTTGTGGCCGCCGCCGAACAGCGAGCAGGCGCCCAGCGAACCGGTGAGCAGCAGCACGGCCAGCGTGCGCGGCCGCGGCGCGAGCTTAGGGCTTGGCCGCATGGTCGCCCTCCTTCGGCTCGGTGGCGCGGTCGTACAGCTGCGCGACGGCGTAGCGCGCCTGCGCGGTGTACTGCGCCAGGCGTTCCTTCTGCGACTTCAACTCGACGATCGCGATCTCCTGCAGCGCGCCTTGCTGCTCCGTGCCCAGCGCGGCGACGCGCGGCATCAGCACGTCCAGGCGCGCCTGGAGCGCGGCGATGCGGCGTGCGAATTCCTCGAAATGGGCGGGTTCGTCGCGCTGGGCCCTGGCCAGCCGCTCGTCGTTGGCGCGGGCGTCGACCAGCGCACCCTCGGTCTGCTTCTGGCCCTTCTTCGCGTCCCACGCGCGGGCGGGCAACTCGTGCGCGAGCTGCCACGCGAGCGCGCCGGCCACGCGGCGCAGCCGGTCGTGGGCCTCGGCGAGGCCGGGGTCGGCATCGGGCGGCAGGCTGGCCAGCGTGCCGGTGACGCGGGCCAGGCGCTGCTGCAGCTCGCGTTCGTTGGCGTCGGCGAAGGCGACGCCGTCGGCCGCGTCCTCGGCCTGCTTGAGCGCCGCGGCGTTGTCGTCGCTGCGCTGCTGCAGGTGGCCGATGTCCTGGCCGCTCGCCAGTTGCTGTTCGCGGATCTTGGGCACGCGCTCGGCGAAGGCCTGGCGGCGCGTGGCGAGCATGTCGCCGAACACACCCAGGTTGTCGTGCCACTCGGCCAGGTTGTGGGCGAGGAACTGCAGGTCGCGGTAGTTCTTGAACGCTTCCTGGAATTCGTTGCCGGCGATGACGGGCGTCAGCAGGCGGGCGTGCGGCATCAGCGGCACGTCGCGGAAGGTCTGGAACCAGCCCATCTCCTCGCCCGGGTTGCGCGACATCAGGCCCTCGATGAGCTTGCCGTCGCGAATCGCTGCGATGGTCGCGTCGATGTTGGCGTCCTCGTTCTCGAAGTTGGCGATCGCGTTCTCGTAGCGCTTGAGCGCCTGCGCGTCGGCGTGCAGTTCGGCGTAGGCGTAGGGCACGGCCAGCTGGGCCTCGAGCACGGCGGAGTCGGTGGCATCGCGGCCGGCGAGTTCCACCCAGGGCACCAGGGCGAGCTTGGGACTGCCGAGGGCGTCGGCGGCCCAGCCGAAGCCCAGCAGCGCGGCGTTGGCTTCGATGCCCTCCAGGCGCACGCGCTGCAGGTAGGCGCGCGCGTCCTGCGGCTTGCCGGCCTTCAGCGCGGCGAAGCCGAGCGCGACGTTGGCCTTGTCGCGCAGCGCGCGGCTCTCCTCGTCGGGCATGGTCTGGCGCCCGAGGTCGTCGAGGATCGTGGTGCCGTGCGCGGCGTCGCCGCCGCGGATCTGCGCCACGCCCAGGTTGTAGCGTGCATACAGGTCGTCGCCGCGCGGGCCCGCGATGGGGGCGAGGATCTTGCTGGCGCCGGCGTTGTCGCCGAGCGCCATCAGCACGTTGGCCTGCAGCAGGCGGCGGTCGTCTTCCAGCGGCGCGGGGAGCCGGTGCTCGATGCGCGCGAGCGCCTTGCTCGCCTCGGGCATCAGGCCGCGCTGGTAGCGCACCTTGGCCAGGAAGTACCACGCGCGATCGCGCACCGACGGCGCGGCACCGCGCGCGAGCAACGCCTCGAACACCTCGCTGGCCTGCTGGTGCAGGCCGTAGGACAGCAGCAGCCCGCCACGCAGGATCTCGGCCTCGTCGGCGTGATGCGGCATGCGGTTGAAGACCTGCGACGCCTCCAGCTTGGTGATGGCCGGGAAGTAGCGCCCCTGGTAGAACTCGAACAGCACGTCGCCGTAGTGCGGATCCAGCACCGGATGCAGCGGCGGATCCGCGGGCACCTTGTCCGCATCGTCGGCGGCGCGCGCGCCCGTCAGCGCCAGCGCGCCGGCCAGGAGCGCGGCGAGCAGGGTCAGCGGCGAGGAAAAGCGCGAACGCTGGCGCATCGTCGTCACTGCCAGACTTTGACGTCGAATTCCGGCTGCAGCTTCTGCTGCACGTCCTTGATCTGCAGCTCGATGTACTTGGGCTCGGTCGTCTTGTCGAACTTGATCGTGGTGGCGCGCTTGTAGTCGCGGTCGTGCGGGCCCTTGCCGGTGAAGAACGCGACGATCTCGTGGCTGCCCGCGCGCAGGTCGCCCAGGTAGACGCGCTGGACGCCGCCGCGGTGCAGTGCCTGCACTTCCAGCGGCGTGTACAGGTAGGTGGACACGACCTTGTCGTCGAGCTTGATCTGCACCGAGTCGAGGTCGAACAGCAGGCCCACGTCCATCGACACGAACACGGCCACCTGCGTGTTGGCCGGGAACAGAAGCTCCTCTTCCAGTACCAGCAGGTCGCGGTTCAGGGAGATGACGTCGGCCTTGGTGGCCTGCACGCGGTCATCGAGGCTGCCTTGCGGCGCGCTCGCGGCCGCATCGGGTGCGCTGGCGGCGGCCGCCGGCGTGGCGGCGGCGGCCGGAGACGACGCAGCACTCACCGCAGGCATCGCGGCCTCGATGGCGGCGGGCAACGGCGCGGAGGCCGCGGCGGCGGGTGCATCGGCCGCGAAGGCGGGCGCGAGCGCCGTGGCGGCGCAGAGTCCGAGGGCGATCAACGCCGCGCGAGTTCGATTCAGCATGCGGGCTCTCACTTGTCTTTAGAACGTGGCCGACAGGACGGTGTTCATCACGCTTGCCTTGTACGAATAGGGCTTGCCGGTGCGCACGTCGGTGTAGTCGGCGTAATGGAAATCGATGAACTGGTACGTGGCGCTCAGCTTGACGTCGTACTTGCCCGGCACGCTGCGCAGCGTGTACGACACGCTCGCGCCGGGGCCGATGTCGTGCATCGTGCTGAGCTCGCGGTTGCGCGTGATGTACAGCGTCTGGTCGGGCGCGTTGTCGCTGTAGAACACGGCGTGGTTCTGGCGGTAGTAGCGCACGAAGCTCTCGAGCAGCCAGCCTGGCGCGAGGTTGCGGTTGTAGCCCAGCTCCAGCGTATGGCCGCGGATGCCCCAGGTGTCCCAGTAGTAGCGGTAGTCGGCGCGGAACGAGCGGCGGTTGTCGGCACCCTCCGGCGTGATGTCGCCGGTGGTGGACAGCTTCAGCGCCTTGCTCTCGCGGGTGCGCGGATCGTTCTCGTGCACGTACGTGCCGAACACGCGGGCGAGGCGGTACGGGCTGCCCAGGTAGCCGTCGTCGTCGATCGATTCGAGGTTGGCGCTGGTCGTCCAGCGCGGCGTGAGGATCTGCGTGACGCCCAGCCGGTACTGCCAGTGGCGCGCGGTGTCGATCCAGCCCGGCGTGCCGTGCTCGCCCACCTTGTCGTGCGCGATGCTGTAGCCCATGGTGACGGTGGTCATGCCGCCGAACACGTCCTGGGTGAGGTCGACGTTGAGGGTGCGGGCCTGGTAGTCGGGCTCGATGCTGCTCGAGCCCGAGACGTGGATCAGCGAATCGCGCACCACGTAGTCGAGCCCGAGCTCGCCCTGGTCGCGCGTTTCCTTGTACTTGCTGGCCGTGGTGACGACGTCGATGGACGCGTTGCTCACCGCGTCGACGTAGTAGCTGCCCGACAGCGAGATGCGATCGAGCATGCTCTTGCGCACCAGCACGGCCGGGCCCTGCGCGATGACGCCCCCGCCGTCGTACAGGTGGTACATCGTCTCGGCGCGGTCTTCGGGCAGGTCCACCGCGTGCACGCTGCCCGAGGCGATGGCGCCGCCGACGAGGCCGGCAACGGCCGCGACGTTCTTAATTGCAGCCACAACCGCCCCCCTGCACGCCGGTGGCGCCGCGCGAGCCCTCGCGCACCGTGTAGACGTGATCCTGCTGGCGGCCCGGCAGCTCGTTGAGCGAGGTCTTCATCACCGGGTCGGCCAGGCGCTCGCGCTCGTAGGGCTTCACCCAGGGCTCGATCGGCTTGTACGCACAACCGCTCGCGCCGGCGAGCAGGAAGGCCGCGCCAGAGCTTGCCAAAACCCGGATCAGGACGGAGACAGGACGGAAGCTGCGCATCGTCATTCCTTCAGCAACCCGCGGATCTGCTGCTCGTAGTCGCCCTCCGTGCCCGCGCGGTAGCCGCGGTGCAGGAAGCGCATCTTGCCGTCGCGGTCGATCACGATGGTGGACGGCATGGTGTTCAGGTCGTACAGCTTGCTCACCTTCTTGTCGGTGTCGAGCAGCACCGGGAAGCTCACGCCCAGCTTGGCGGCCGTGGCGAGCGCGGTGTGCGGGTCGTCGTCGACGTTGACGCCCAGCAGCACGAAGCCCGACTTGCGGTACTTCTGGTACAGCGTATCGAGGCGCGGCATCTCTTCGCGGCAGGGGCCGCACCAGGTGGCCCAGAAGTTGACCAGCACGACCTGGCCGCGCAGTTCGTCCAGGCGCACGTTGCGCCCGTCGGCGCCGCGCAGCGTGAAGTCGGGCGCGGATGCGTTGGCCACCGGCGTGGCAGCGGCGGCGGTGCCGATCGCAAGCAATGCGAAGGCGGCGGCGATGAGGGAGCGGATCATGCGCATTTGAGGTTGTCCTGGCTGGATGCTATGGTTGGAGACGGGGGTGTCGTCAGGGATATCGACGACGCGGCCGTACGATCAAGCCGGGACGGGGCGAGTTTTGTCAGAAGAAGAACGAGAATCCCAGCGACAGATCGGGGTTCTGCGTGGTGGACCGCTTGCCGAGCAAGTCGAGCGTGAAGATGTGGTCGCGGACGTCGGCCCGCAGCGCCACCCAGTCGGCCAGGAACAGCTTGGCGCCCACGCCGAAGTTCCAGGTCTGCATGCGCTGCGAGTCGAACGAGGTGCTTCCGATGCCGCCGATGGCGTACATCGTCGAGGCCTTCGCCCAGTTCTTGCCGATGAAGATCTCTCCGGGAAGGAAGTTCCACCCCAGCGACAGGTCGTAGTACTTCAGCTTCTCCTCCTCGGACGGGAAGATGCCGCCCGGCAGGATGTTGCGGAATTCCTTGTCGCTGACCTTGGTGCGGCCGTAGGTGGCCTCCACGAAGAAGTCCTCCGTGATGTCGTAGCCCAGCCGGCCGCCCCAGTTGAAGCTGGTGCCGAAGTTCTGCGACGAATAGGTGCCGCCGAACAGGCCGACCTCGAAGTCGTTGGACGGGTACTTGGGCTTTTGAACGTCGCGGCGCTCGACCTGCGGCACGATCACCTGGTCGGGCGTGTCGGCCGTGGCCGCGGGCGCGTCGGCGGCGCGAGCGTTGCCGTGGGCCAGCAGCGCCAGCGCGCAGGCGGTGGCCAGCGTGGCCGCCGTCGCGCGCAGGGCGAGGGTCTTGGGGGTCGGACGCGAGACGGTCTTGGCGGTCATGGGCGGCGCATCAGAAGAAGAAGGAAAGTCCGGCGGTGGCCGCGCGGTACTCGAGCGAACGCTGTTCGGACACGAACGCGGTGTAGATCGCGTAGTCGACCCGGACCATGAAGCGATCGGTGAGGTGGTAGCGCGCGCCGACGATGGCGTCGGCCAGGCGCGCGTTGGTGGGCTGGAAGTTGACCAGGCTCTGGTTCGGGATGTTGTCGAACCGGCCGATGCCGATGCCCGCGAACGGCGAGAAGCGCTGGTCGGACCAGGGCTCGGCCTGCAGGTTCACATGCCACAGCGTCGTGCCGGAGAACACACCCTGCACCTGGCCCAGCGTCGACTCGAAGCTGAGCGTGTCGGAGAGCCGGTACGACAGCCAGAACTTGATCATCGGCTCCTGGTGGAAGCGGCCGTAGCCGGCGCCGAGCTCCCAGCGGCGCGCCAGGTAGTCGTCGAACGCGATGTCGCCGAACGGCGCTGCCAGGCCGTTCTCGGCCAGCGTGGTCTGCAGTTGCGCACGCGTGACCCAGCCTTCCTTGCCGGTGGCCGTGCGCACCTTGTACCAGTCGGTGTGGCGCAGCTCGATGGACACCCATTCGCCGCGGCCGGCGACGTAGAAGATCGGGTAGCCGCGGCCCGGGAAGGTGTGCAGCTCGATGAACGGGTCGGTGACCTGGACGCGCTCCACCTTCGCGCCGCCGGGCACGCTGTCGGGCGTGGGCGCGGTGGGCGCCGAGACGGTGGCGAGCGGCGCGGGGATCTCCACCGTCTTCGTCGAGCCGGGCACCGGCACTTTGGCGACGAGCGGACTGGCCTCGACGGCGGAGGCGGCGTCGGCCGGCGTCGCCGCGGATGCCGCCAAGGGCGCCGACGCGGCAGCCTCCGCCGGCGAGTCAGCCGCGTGCGCGCCTGCACACGCGAGCGCGCACACCAACGCCCCCGAATTCATGGGGAAACGCGAAAGCCAGCGCCGAAACGCGGAGCGTGCGCCACTCATTGCGTATTGCACGTGGATTGCTGCAATTCGGCGGCGGTGGGCAGGTGAAGGCTTCCATCCGCATTCGTGGTGGGGATCGCGGGGCTGAACATGCTGTAGCTGGCGGTGCTGAAGACGCTTTGCCCGCTGGGCATCGGATGGTTGATCCAGTAGGAGATCAGTTGCATGTGCGGATCGTCTTCGCTCGTGAAGATGCGACCGCCGCCATGCAGGACATTGAGCACGAGTGGCTTTTCGAACAGTCGGCTCTGGAGCGGGCTGCCGAACACCGTGACGCCCTCGGCGGAATAGAAGTTCTTGTACATGTCGGTCGCCTGCAGGGTGGCGACCGCCGTGGCGTCGGTGGGGTCGGGGATGTCCTGCGCGGTGGCAGCGACGATGACCCGGAGCGCACCCCCCGTGCCGGTATTGCTGTCGTGGCAACCACCGCCGGCGCAGGTGTTCGTCGACGTGACGCCGTTCTGGGTGATCGGCAACTGCTCGAGGAAGATCGGAAAGATGCAGCGCTCGAAATAGGCGAACGACAGGCCATCGCTGCCGTTCGAGCCGGTGGTCGCCGGATTCGTCACGCTGCTGGGATTGCTCAGCGGATCGCCGCCGCCGCCGCAGGCCGACAGCAGCGCGGCCCCCACGACCGCGCCGGCAAGCGCGCGAAGCCGCGCGCCGCGAGGAAACACCGTCTTCGTGATCAGCATCTTCATGGAGTCAGGCAACCCGAGGCGATCCAGCTCGCAATGGTCGCATAGTTCGCGCCGTTCGCGGGCAGTACCGCAGTGGTCTGGGTGGTCGCCGCATCCGGGTGCGGGATCGTCGACGGCCGCGCCAGCAGGTAGCTGGTGGGCGGGTGGCAGACGTCGTTGACCATGGTCATCGTCACGCCCCAGTCGCCGTCGGGGTCGCCGGTGAGCACGAAGCGGTTGTCGTGGAACGAGGTATCGCCCGTGGGGGTGTTGGTGGACCCGTGCGCCAGGTGGCAGCCCGCGCAGGTGCTCTGCAGGATCGGATAGACCGACGCGATGAAGGCGTCCTCGTCGAGCGTGTTCACCAGGACGACAGTACCGCTGGTGGGATCGAACGGGTCGTTGTAGTACTTGCCGCCCGTGTCGATCCACTCGGCCAGCAGGCGCTTCTCGCCGGCGTTGAGCATCTTCGAGTGATCCGGCGCCGTGGACGGCGGGTTCGGGTGCGAGGCCTGGGCGGCCGCGTCCGACATCAGCGTCTGGCCCGACAGGATCTCGATCAGCCGGCTCTTGCGGGCCAGGCCCGTGGCCTCGCCCTCGCTGGCGGCGGTGTTCACGAGCGCGTCCTGGAGCACGAGCATCGGCACGCCGTCGTCGAAGGTGATCTCCGGGCGGCCCGAGGAGTCGAGCTGCGGGTCGCCGATCATCAGCCGGTCGTAGGACACCACGCGGCCGTCGCCGGCGATGGTGGCGCTCAGATCGGTGTGGTCGGACACGTTGTGGCAATTGGTGCAGGTGTTGGCGCCGCGGTCGCGCGTCCACAGCGGCTGGATGTGCGTCGGGTAGTTGATGATGCCGTTGACCGGCACCGGCGTGACGAGGTCGTCGGCCGGATTCGGGTTGCCGGTGTAGCGCAGCGCGACGGACGGGCGGGCGGTGACGCCGGCCTGGGTGGTGTCGGCCCAGATGTCGGTGGAGACCATGTCGGGCTGGAGCACGGCCGCCGTCGGGTCGAGCCGCACGTGCGTGTCGGCCATCGTCTCACCGGACTCGTGGGCGCTGGCCATCGATGCCAGCCATCCCGGTGAAATGGTGTTGACGATCGCGCCGGAGTTGATCGGTGTGCCGCGGCGCGGGCTGTGGCAGCCGTCGCAGGTGCGGCGCTCGCCCGGGCGCACCTGGATCCAGTTGGTGTGGGTCTGCAGCGCGCGACCCTGCGAATCGATCACGGCCAGCGCGATCGGCGTGTCGGCCGGCACGTTCAGCTTGAACGAGCCGTCGGGTTCGATCGGTGCGTAGCCGAGCACCTGCTGCGCCTCGAAGTCGGTCTCGCCCAGGGAGCTGCGCATGTTCATCATGTTGGTGGGCGGTGCCACGGCGCGCACCGCGCGGATGAAGCGGGCCGGAGCGCAGTTGTAGGCGGTGTCGGCCGGATTCTTCATGCGGTCGATGTCCGCCACCGTGGCGCGCGTGTCGCCCGCGTCGACCGGGGTCGTCTGCGGGATCAGCGGGGAGGCGCAGCCCGCGTTGGCGTCGGCGGCGGTCAGCATGCCTTCGCCCATGCGGCCCAGGCCGTCGGTGTCGTAGACGCTGCGCACGTCCAGCGTGCCCAGGTGCTGCGAGGCCAGCGTCTGGTCGAGGGGGGCCGCCGCGACCGACGCCGGCTCCGTGCGCGCCTGGATCGCCACCGGGTCGACGTACATGAAGCCGGCCGGCGGCGTGGCCACGGGCAGCATCGTCTGGTTGGCCGGGTCGAACATGTAGACGGCGTACGGCGGCGGCACGTTGTTCTGCACCGGGTCGGCCGCGACGTCGGCCACCGAACGATCGGTGTTGGAGAGCAGCGCGATCTCCGCGGCGCTGAGCGTCGAGCACGGCACGACCACGCCGTTGTTCGTGACCTCGCACGGCCGGTACGACATCAGCACGCGATTGGTCCCGTCCCACAGCGGGTAGGGCGCCGTGACGCGGCCGTACACCGACAGGCCTTCGTCGAGGTTGATCTGCTGCGCGGTGGCCTGCACCTCGCCGCCGGTGGCGGGCACCGAGTTGTTGGCCGGCGTGTTCTGCTCCGAGTAGTGCGCCGCGTCGACCAGCATCAGCGCGCCGCCTTCCTGGGTGCGCTGCAGCGGCATCACGTCGGCGGTGAGGAAGCCGGCGTACTTGCCGGCCGGGTCCATGTCGCGCGGGTGCAGGAAGCTGTTGCCGTCGCTGTGCGAGCCGTACAGCACGAACATGTCGGTGCCGTCCGGGTTGACCGTGAACACCTTGAAGTGGTTGCGGCCACCGACGTGGTCCCAGCGCGAGAACATGATCTGGCCGTTCGGGCGGATCACCGGGTTGCGGTCATGGGACTGGTTGAACGAGATCTGCGTGATGGCGGTGCCGTCGAGCGCCATCGTGTGCAGGTTGAACACGCGCTCGCGCTCGTACTCGTCGAGCGCGTAGTAGCTGTGGCCCAGCGCCTGGTTGGGCATCGACTCGGTCTGGCGGTTCGACGAGAACACGATGCCCTGGCCCGCGGGCAGGTAAACCGGGTGGATGTCGTCGTCGTTCGTGGACGAGGTGACGCGGCGGAACGTGCCGCCGGTCAGGCCGCCCGTGGTCATGTCGTATTCCCAGACGTTCCAGTGGCCGGTGCAGGCCGCCACGCCGCCGATGGTCACCGCGTTGGTGGCGGGGCAGCGCATCGAGAACAGGATCTTCTTGCCGTCCCACGACACCTCGGGCGTCTCCGCATCGCCCTGGCCCAGCGTGAACTGGGCGGTGATGTTGTGCTCTGGCGCGCTGGGCGAGGATTTCTCGCGGATCATCAGGTCGCCGCCGGGCGCGGTGGGCGCGCCGTTGGTGGGATTCAGGCCGATGGTGTTGACGCGCTTGGCGTAGGCGATGGGCACGTCGCCCTGCACGGTGACCGTGCTCGAGTCGGACTTCGAGCCGCCTCCGCAGGCCGCGAGCGACAGGACGCCGACGGCGGCCAGGGCGCTTGCGCTTGCGAGAAGGGTACGCGTCGTCGAATACGTGATCGGCAACTTCATGATGGGGTCTCTTTCCTGAGTTCTTCTGATCCGTCTCAGCCCAGCAGGCCGGCGGAGTAGTGCAGTGCGCCCTGCGCATCCACGATCACCGCGTCGATGCCCGCATGGGCCTCCACGAAGCGCAAGCCTTCCTCGACACCCAGCACGAACACCGTCTTGGAGAAGGCTTCGGTGGTCAGGCCGTCGTCGGCGATGATGGTGACGCTGCGCACGCCGGCGGGAGAGCGGCCGGTGCGCGGATCGAGCAGGTGGTGGCAACGGACGCCGTCACGCTCGAAGAATCGTTCGTAGTCGCCGGAGGTGGAGATCGAGACGTCTTCCAGCGGCAGTACGGCCACGACGGCGCCTTCGCGGCGCGGGTCGCGCACGGCCACCGTCCACGGACGGCCGCCGCGCGATCCCATCACGTGGCTGTCGCCGCCGGCGGCCACCATCGCGTTGGCGATGCCCAGCTTGTGCAGGATGGCGACGGCGTTGTCCACCGCGTGGCCCTTGGCGAAGCCGCCGAGGTCGATGCGCACGCCCGGACGCGCGAAACGCACGCTCCGGGTGGCGGCGTCGAGCTGCAGGTGGCGCCAGTCGATCAGCGGCAGCGCGTCGGCCAGCGCGGTCGGGTCGGGGGCCACGCCGGCACGGTAGTCGTAGAGGTTGCCGGCGCTGGCGAAGGTGATGTCGAACACACCGCCGGACAACTTGGAGAACGCCACGGCGCGCGACAGCAGCCCGAACATGCCGGGGCTGACCGGGACCGGACCCTGGGCGGCGCCGGCGTTGACCCGCGACAGCTCCGAGTCGGCCCTGTGCGGGCTCATCGTGGCGTCGATGCGGTGCATCTCGGCCATCACCGCGGCGATGGCCGCCTCGGCGTCGGCGCGGCCGGCGGCCTGCAGCTCGACGCTCACCTCCGTGCCCATGATCGCCTCCTCGGCGCGATACCAGCCGCCCGCCGATCCCTGGGCGGGAGTCGGCGACGGCGAGAGGGCGGCGGTCGGATGGACGATGGTCATGGTGCGTGACCCTGGGCCGGGATGGCTCGAGGGACCCTGAGGACGGACTGTTGAATCGTTGGTCTGGAGGCACTGGTCGTGGCCCACTTCGGGGGCCGCGTGGCGGGCATGCAGATTGCACACTCGGCCGCTTCGTCAGCATCTTCGCAGTGAAGAGGTTCGGGCAAGCGTGAAAAAGTGCCGCTTATTTGGACGCACTGTTTCGCCTCACGGGTAATCGGTAACGAGATGTTCTGTTAGGACTCATGGGGCCACAGATGTGTGCAAACGCAACCCGAAAGCGGCGCTGCCGTGGAGTTGTGCACGAAATCTTCGGGTGCCAAAACGCGTGCGGCCATGAAAAGCGGCGCCCGCAGGCGCCGCCGTCCAACGCGCGGGTCGCCCCGCTCAGCGGCTCGAAGATGCCGGCGCGGGCGCCGCCTGCGCCGCCATCGCGCGCATGTCGTCCAGCTGCGAGCGCAGGAACTGAGCGATCGGGTCGTCCGGCTGGGCCACCTTGAGCGCCTGGTTCCAGGTCTCGAGCGCGGCGCGGAAGTCGCGCTGCGTCATCTGCCAGCTGCCCTTGAGCGCCAGCGCGCGCACGTTGTTGGAGTCGATGGCCAGCGCGCGCTCGACCAGCTGGATCGGCTCGCCGTCCAGGTGCCCACCGCTGCTGGCGGCCAGCATGTCGGCCAGGTTGGCCAGCAGCTCGGCGTCGTTCGGGCGCAGCGCGACGGCCTTGCGGAGATCGTCGACCGCGGCCTGGCCATGGTTGAGCATCGCATTGGCGCGCGCGGCCTGCAGCCAGCCGGCGGCTTCGGCGGGATGGCGTTCGGCGCGGTACTGCAATTCGGCCACCTGGGCTTCGGCGGACGGCCCCGGGCCGGGCGGCGCGTCCGGCGTCACCGGCAGCAGGCGCGGCGAGCCGATCCAGGCATAGCCGCCGCCGGCGACGACCGCCACCAGCAGCGCCAGGCCGATGACGAGTCCGCGCGTGGGACGGGCGACAGCCTCGGCCGCGCCGGCCGGATCGGTGACGTGGGCGACGGCGGGGCCGCGCCAGGCGAGGATCGCCAGCGTGGCCGCGGCGAGCGCGAGGGACAGGATCACGAACAGCGTCATGCTCATACAAGTTTCACGGGGCGGGCCAGCGTGGCGGACGGCTCGTCGTCGTCCAGCAGCGGGTCGGGTTCGAACTGGTCGTCGGACAGGCGGGCGCGGCGACGGATGACCACGGCCAGCGCGACGAGCGCGATGGCCAGCAGCGCCGCGGGCGCGAGCCACAGCACGGCCGTGCTGGCCTTGAGCGGCGGGCGGTAGAGGATGAAGTCGCCGTAGCGATCGGTCATGTAGCGGCGGATCTGCTCGGGCGTCTGGCCGTGCTGCAGCATCTCGCGCACTTCCTGGCGCAGGTCGACGGCCAGGTCGGCATGCGAATCGGCGATGGTCTGGTTCTGGCACACCAGGCAGCGCAGCTCGCCGGTGATGGCCAGCATGCGCGCCTCCAGCGCCGGGTCGGCGGCCGTGAGGCGGGCGGCCGGCGCCTCGAATTTCACGACGGCCGGCGCGGACGGGGCCGATGCCGGAGCATCCGCGGCGAACGCGGGCAGCGCGGAGCCGAGCGCAAGCAGCAGCGTGGCGAGCAGGCGGCGCGCGTCAGCCATTGAGCTTCCTCAGCAGCGGCAGCACCTGGGCGTTGAGCACCTCGGGGGTCAGCGCGCCGATCTGCTTGAAGCGGATCACGCCCTGCTTGTCGATGACGAAGGTCTCGGGCACGCCGTAGACGCCGAAGTCGATGCCCACGCGGCCGTTGGCGTCGAACAGCGACGCGTCGTACGGATTGCCGCGCTCGGCGAGCCACGCTTGAGCGGGCTCGCGCTGGTCCTTGTAGTCGAGGCCGTAGATCGGCAACGCCTTCAGCTTGGCGAACTCGACGAGATACGGGTGCTCGTCGCGGCAGCTCTCGCACCACGAGGCCCAGACGTTGAGCATCCACACCTTGCCCAGCATGTCGGCGCGGCGGATCGTCTGCTCGGGCTGGTCGAGGCGCGTCAGCGCGAACTCGGGCGCCGGCTTGTCGATCAACGGCGAGGGCACCTCGCGCGGGTCGAGATACAGGCCCTTCCAGAAGAAGCCCACCAGGACGCCGAACAGGACCAGCGGGATCAGGAACTTGACGAACCTCATGCCGACTCCCCGCTGGCACCCAGCGGGCCCACCACCACCGGCGTCGGCCGGCTGGGCGGCAGCGCCGCGTCGCCGGCGTGCACCTGGCGCGCCTTCTGGCGATAGCGCCGGTCGCTGACCGCGACGATGCCGCCGAGCGCCATCAGCAGGCAGCCGCCCCAGATCCAGTCGACGAAGGGCTTGACGTGCACCCGCAGCGTCCAGGTGTTGGGCTGCACGGATTCGCCCAGCGACACGTACAGGTCGCGCGTGAGGCCCGGCTGGATGGCCGCCTCGGTGGTGGGCGTGCGCTGCACGCGGTAGATGCGTTTCTGCGGATGCAGCACCGTCACCTCGCTGCCGTTGCGCGTGACGGGCAGGTCGCCTTCGATCGCCTCGTAGTTCGGGCCGTGCAGCTGGTGCAGGTCGGCGAAGCGGAACTCGTAGCCGCCCACCGTGGCGCTGGAGCCGATGGCCATCGTCAGGTCTTCCTCCACCTCGTAGGTGCGCACCATGCTCACGCCGAACGCGAACACGGCAACGCCCACGTGCGCCAGCCACATGCCCGTCAGCGAGCGCGGCCACTGGCGCATGCGCGCGAACACGCCCAGCTGCGCGCCGCCGTCGGATTTCAGGCGCTCGACGATGTCCACCGTGATGGACGCGACGATCCAGTACGCCATCAGGAAGCCCAGCGTGGCGCCGAGCGACAGCCTGCCGGCCAGCAAGGAGGTGGCCAGCGCGCCCAGCACGGCGGCCAGCGCGGCCCAGCGCAGGCGATGGAACAGCGATGGCAGCGAGGTTTCCTTCCAGCGCGCGAGCGGGCCGAGGGCCATCAGCAGCACCACGGGCACCATCAGCGGCAGGAACACCGTCTCGAAGTACGGCGCGCCCACCGAGATCTTGCCCATGCCCAGCGCGTCGAGCAGCAGCGGATACAGCGTGCCCAGCAGCACCGAGGCGCACACCACGACGAACAGCATGTTGTTGCCCAGCAGCATGGACTCGCGCGACACCAGCGCGAACCGCGCGCCCAGGCCCACCTTGGGCGCGCGCCAGGCGTACAGCGTCAACGCGCCGCCCACCACGATGCCCAGGAACACGAGGATGAACAGGCCGCGTCGCGGATCGGTGGCGAACGCGTGCACTGACGACAGCACGCCCGAGCGCACGATGAACGTGCCCAGCAGCGACAGCGTGAACGCCAGGAGCGCCAGCAGCACCGTCCACGACTTGAACGCGCCGCGCTTCTCGGTGACGGCCAGCGAATGGATGAGCGCCGTGCCGGCCAGCCAGGGCATGAACGACGCGTTCTCCACCGGATCCCAGAACCACCAGCCGCCCCAGCCCAGTTCGTAGTACGCCCAGGCGCTGCCCAGCATGATGCCGATCGTCAGGCACGACCACGCGGCGGTGGTCCACGGACGCGTCCAGCGCGCCCAGGTGGCGTCCAGCTTGCCTTCGATGAGCGCGGCGACGGCGAACGCGAAGGCCACCGAGAAGCCGACGTAGCCCATGTAGAGCATCGGCGGGTGGGTGACCATGCCCGGATCCTGCAGCAGCGGGTTCAGGTCGTTGCCGTCGATGGGCACCGGCACCTGGCGGTCGAACGGGTTCGACGTCATCAGCATGAACAGGATGAAGCCGATCGAGATCAGCCCCATGATGCCCAGCACGCGGGCGACGAAGGCCTGCGGCAGCCTGCGGCTCCACTGCGCGACGGCCACCATCCAGCCGGCCAGCATCGTGAGCCACAGCAGCAGCGAGCCCTCGTGGCCGCCCCACACCCCGGCGACGCGGTAGAACAGCGGCAGCGCGCTGTTGGAGTTGTTGGCAACGTACAGCACCGAGAAGTCGTCGCGCACGAAGGACGACACCAGGCAGGCGAACGCGATGCCCACCAGCAGGGCGTGCGCGCGCGCCGCGGGACGCGCGAGTGCCATCCAGTCGGCGCGACCGCGCGCCGCGCCGATCATCGGCAGCGTGCCGAGGATCAGGGCCACGGCGAGCGCGATCAGGAGCGCGACCTGGCCGAGTTCCGGGATCATTGTTGGGCTTTCAAAGGTTCGTCCGTCTTCATGCTGCCGCCATGCTCGGCGGCCTTCTTGAGCGCCGCCGCAGCTTCGGGCGGCATGTAGTTCTCGTCGTGCTTGGCCAGCACCTCCTGCGCGGTGAACACGCCGTCGGGGCCGAGCTTGCCTTGCGCCACCACGCCCTTGCCTTCCTTGAACAGGTCGGGCAGCGGTCCGCGATAGTGCACCTGCATCGACTTCACGAGGTCGGTGACGGTGAAGACCACGTCGACGCCATCGCGCTTGACGCTGCCCGTCGTGACCATGCCGCCGACGCGGAACGCGCGGCCGGCCGGCGCCTCGTGTGCGGCGACCTGCGACGGCGAGTAGAAGAAGACGAGGTTGGAACTGAACGCGTTGAGCACGAGCGCGGTGGCACCGCCCACGGCCGCGAGGATGCCCACGATGATGGTCAGGCGTTTCTGGCGCGGGGTCACGAGCGCTCTCCGGCCGCGCGTGCGGCCTGTTCGTCGGCGGCGCGCTCGGCGATGGCCCTGCGCGCCGCGCGGTGGCGCCAGCGCGCGAGCAGCGGCTCGGCCAGCAGCAGCACGACGAAGCTGCCGTAGGCGCTCCAGACGTAGCCGCCACGGCCGCCCATGTCGAGGAATTCGGAAAGCGAGTGCCATTGCATGGCTCAACGTCCTTGGTTGTCGGCGACCAGCGCCCGCGCCCAGGCGGTGTCGCCCTCGCGCTCGAGCACGATCGCCCGTGCCCGCAGGAACACCACGGCGAACGCGTAGGCCCAGCAGGCGAGCGTCAGCAGCAGCATCGCCACCAGCATGGGGGAGGCCATGTGCTGCTTGGCGCCCATGGTCAGGCTCGAGCCCTGGTGCAGCGTATTCCACCAGACCACCGAGAAGTAGATCACAGGCACATTGACCACGCCGACGATGGCCAGGAGCGCGCCGGCCTTGTCGGCGCGCCGGGTGTCGTCGATCGCGGCCACCAGCGCCATGTAGCCCAGGTAGAGGAACAGCAGGATCAGCTCGGACGTGAGCCGCGCGTCCCACACCCACCACGTGCCCCAGGTGGGGCGGCCCCACAACGCGCCTGTCCAGAGGCCCAGCACCGTGAACAGGGCGCCGGTGGGGGCGATCGCGCGGGCGAAGATGAAGGCCATGCGGGCGTTCAGGAACCAGCCCATGGCCGCCCAGAACGCCATCGCCACGTAGAGCACCATCGACATCCAGGCCGTGGGCACGTGGATGAAGATGATGCGGTAGACCTCGCCCTGCACCGCGTCGGTGGGGGCGACGAAGAAGCCCACCCACAGCCCGGCCAGGGCGAACGCGACCGCTGCGAGGCCGCAAACCGGCGCCAGCACGCCCGCCAGGCGATAGAAATTGGCCGGCGACGCGAACGTGAACCAGGTCAGGCGCGATCGGAGGGCGGGGGCGGCGGAAGTCGTGTTCACGGCGTGCATTGTCCGGGCGTCAGCGCCGGGGAATGTTGCAGGATGTCATTCGAAGCTGTCATTCGACCGCGATGCGCAGTGCCGCGGCCGTGGCCGGCGGCGCGCCCACCAGGCAGGCGATCAGCAACGCGCCCAGCAGCGACAGGTGCGGCGACGGCGACAGCCCGGCATCGACCGCCGCCGCCGCGCCGGCGCCGAAGATCAGCGCCGGAATGGCCAGCGGCAACACGATCAGCACGATCAGCATCCCGGCGCTGCGCAGGCCCAGCGTCAGCGCCGCCCCGACGCCGCCCAGCAGGCTCAGGATCGGCGTCCCCAGCAAGAGAGACGCGAACAGCACCGGAAGTTCCTCGGCGGGCAGTCCCAGCAGCAGCCCCAGCAGCGGCGCCGCGACCACCAGCGGCGCGCCGCTGATCGTCCAGTGCGCGGCGGCCTTGGCCGCGGCCACGGCCAGGCCGGCGCCGGGGGCCAGCAGCAACTGCTCCAGCGAGCCGTCGGCGTGGTCGGCGGCGAACAGCGGCGGCATCGACAACATCGCGGCCAACAGCGCGCACACCCAGACGACGCCCGGCGCGATCACCTTGAGGATCTGCGGGTCGGGACCAACGCCCAGCGGGAACAGGCTGGCGGCCACCAGGAAGAACGCCACGGGCAGCAGCGCCTCGGTGCGGCGGCGCCAGGCCAGGCGCAGGTCGCGCTGGTAGACGGCGACAAACACCGCGCCGTTCATCGAACGACGGCCGCGTCGCGCGGCAGCAGGTCGAGGTCGAGCACCCGGAAGCCCGCGCTGGCCGCTTCGGCGTCCAGGTGCAGGTGGTGGCTGGTCAGCAGCACGCTGCCGCCGCGCACGCGGTGCGCCGCGAGCAGCGCGTGCAGGGTGGCGGTGCCCGCAACGTCCAGTGCGTCGAAGGGCTCGTCCAGCACCCACAGCGCCGGCGCCGTCTCCAGCGCGAGCCGGGCCAGCGCCACGCGCCGGCGCAGGCCCTGCGACAGGCTGCGCACCGGCGTGCGCTCGCGTCCGGCCAGGCCCAGGCGCGCGAGCGCGGCGCGCAGCACGGGCGCGCCGGCGTCGCGCCCGTGCACCCGGGCGAGGAACGCCAGCGACTCGGTGGCCGTCAGGTCGTCCTTCAGGGCGTTGGCGTGGCCGATGTAGACCAGCTGGTGCGCGAACTGCTGGTTGCGCCGGATCGGCGCATCGCCCCACAGGATCTGCCCGCGTTCGGGAGGTGCCAGGCCGGCCACCAGGCGCAGCAGGCTCGTCTTGCCGCGGCCGTTGCCGCCGCGCAGCCACAGCAGCTCGCCGGCCGCCAGCGTCTCGGCCAGCCCCGTGAACAGCAGCCGGTCGCCGCGGCGGCAGGCGACGTCCACCAGCCGCAGCGCCGGCAGCGGGGTCGTCGCGGCAGGCATGCCGTTCAGCGGGGTGGCGGTCATCGGGCGTGGAGGGCGCGGGGTCGGAGTGCGGGGCGCGTCAGTATAGGAGTGGGGCTGCACATAAGAGCCCTCGCGCCGCGCATGAGGCTCAGGCTGCGGAACGGGCTTGCAGCGCATGCAGTGCCGCCAGCGCGTCGTCGGCGCGCTCCACCGGCACGAACAGGTGATCGTGGTGCACGCCGGCGACCACGTTGCAGGCGATGCCGGCGTCGCCGAGCGCGCGGGCGAACGCGGCGGTCAGGCCCACCGCCGCCAGGTCGGAGTGCACGCGCAGGGTGATCCAGGCGCTGCGCAAGGCCACGGGCCAGCCCCGGGCGTGGGCGGCGGCCTCGGCGACGACCACCGTCAGGCCTTCGGCCTCGCGCATCGTGGCCACCGCGTCGACATCGCCGGTCGGCGTCCCCGGCGGCAGCGCGCACCACGCCCAGGTGCCTGGCTGGAGTTCGGGCTGCATGCCGGCGAGCAATTCGGCGAGGTCGGCGATGGGCGAGGACGGCATGGTGGCGTCATTGTCGGCGGTGTTGCGCCGACAATGCGGCGATGACGATGCGCGCGGCCTCCGTGAATGTTCCCCTTCCCGCGGACGCCGGCGGCGTGTTGCGGCTGGCGCCGGCCGCCGGCCCGGTGGCGGTGGGCCCGGCGGGCTTCGCGCGCCGCGCGCCGGGGCACCCGGTGGGCGAAGATCCGGCGCGGGCCGACGAACTGGCGCTGTCCCACGCGTTGTACGCCTACCCGAGCGCGCACGCGCCCGTCTGGCGCACGATGCGCGCCCAGGCCGGCGTGGCCGATCCCGAGGCGCCGATCCCGCCCGGCTCGTTCGACGAGCACCTGGCGCTGGACGGCGTGCAGGAATCGCAGCTGTGGGAAGGCGACCTGCTGCGCTTTCCCGACCTCACGCTGGTGGTCGGTGTTCCGCGACTGCCCGACGCGCGCTTCAACGAGACGCTGGGCTTCGCGCACGCCGCGAAGATGGTGGCGCAGTCGCGCTGGTGCGGGTTCTGGCTGGCGGTGCGCAGGCCGGGCACGATCGCGGCGGGGCAGGCGTTCGAGCTGATCCCGGGGCCGCGGGCCACCGGCGTGGTGGAGCTGTTCCGGGCCCGGACGGCGAAGATGGCCTGGTAGTTCCGAGGGCGTGTCATCCTGCGTGAAGTCGCAGGATGACGCCGTGCGAGGCGCGCCCGGATGGCCTTACGGCAGCGCCGGATAGTCCGTGTAGCCCTCGGCGCCGCCGCCGTAGAAGGTCTTCTGGTTCCACGGCGCGAGTTCCGCGTTCTCGCGCAGGCGATGCGCCAGGTCCGGGTTCGAGATGAAGGGCTTGCCGAACGAGATCGCGTCGGCGCGGCCGGCGGCGATCGTCTCGAGCGCCAGTTCGCGCGTGTAGCCGTTGTTGACGATCCAGGCGCCGGGCCACAGCTTGCGCAGGCCGGCGAAGTCGAACGGCGCGAAATCGCGCGGGCCGCCGGTGCTGCCCTCCACGACCTCGATGAAGGCGAGCCTCAGCTTGGCCAGTTCCTTGACGACGTGGTTGAACAGCGCCGTCGGATCGGAGTCCTGGCCGATGTCGTTGGCGGGGGTCACCGGCGACAGGCGCAGGCCCGTGCGGCCGGGGCCGATCTCTTCGCACACGGCTGTCATCACCTCGACCAGGAAGCGGGCGCGGTTTTCGATGGAGCCGCCGTAGCGGTCGGTGCGGTCGTTGCACGAGTCGCGCAGGAACTGCTCCACCAGGTAGCCGTTGGCGCCGTGCACCTCGACGCCGTCGAAGCCGGCGTCGATCGCATTGCGCGCGGCGCGACGAAACTCCTCCACGACCGCGGCCACTTCGTCGGTGGCCAGGGCGCGTGGCGCGGACACCTGCTCGAAGCCGGCGGGGGTGAATGTCTTGGTGTTGGCCGGCTTGGCGGTGGCGGACACCGGCTGTTCGCCCGCGGGCAGCAGCGAGGTGTGGGAAATGCGGCCCACGTGCCAGATCTGCGCCACGATCTTGCCGCCCTTCCTGTGGACGGCGTCGGTCGCGAGCTTCCAGCCGGCCACCTGCTCCGGGCTGTAGATGCCCGGGGTGTCGAGGTAGCCCTGCCCCAGCGGGCTCACCTGCGTGCCCTCCGAGACGATCAGGCCGGCGCCGGTGGCCGGATCGGAGCGCTGCTCGTAGTACAGCGCGTTGAGCGCGTGCGGCACGCGGCCGGCGGCGGCGCGGTCGCGCGTCAGCGGCGCCATCACGAGGCGGTTGGCCACGGCGATGTCGCCGAACCTGAAGGAGTCGAACAAGGTGGTCATGCGGCGCAGGTTAGCGTCGAGCGCATATCGCCCGCTGGCGCGGGGCTTTGCCCAGTCGTGGTACCCGGGCCAGGTCAGAACGTGTAGCCGGCCTGAACCGCCGCACCGCTCAGCGGCTCCAGCAGGTTCAGCAACGAGCGCAGCGGCCCGTAGCGGTGGGCCACCTTGGTGGCGTAGTTGAAGAAGCGCGGCAGGTCCTCGCTGTAGTGCGGCTTGCCGTCGCGGTGCTTGAGGCGGCAGAAGATGCCCAGGATCTTCAGGTGGCGCTGCAGCCCCATCCACTCGGTCTGGCGCCAGAACTCGCCGAAATCGGCGTCCACCGGCAAGCCGGCGTGGCGGGCGTCCTGCCAGTAGCGCACGGCCCAGTCGAGCTCGCGCTCCTCGTCCCACGACAGGAAGGCGTCGCGCAGCAGCGAGGCGAGGTCGTAGCTGATGGGCCCGCGCACGGCGTCCTGGAAGTCGAGCACGCCGGGGTTGCGGGCGCACACCATCAGGTTGCGCGGCATCCAGTCGCGGTGCACGGCCACCTGCGGCTGGGCGAGCGCGCTGTCGATCAGGCGCTGGCTGACGGTCTGCCAGGTCTCCTGCTCCCTGGCCGTCCAGGTGACGCCGAACTCCCTGGCCACGCACCAGTCGGGAAACAGCTGCACCTCGCGTCGCAGCAGGGCGTCGTCGTAGGGCGGCAGCGTGCTGCAGTCGCCCTTGAGCTGCCATTGGATCAGCGCGGCGATGGCGTCGCGCATCAGCGCGTCGGCGCCGGCGGTGTCGGCCTGGCGCAACGCGGCCAGGTACTGCGTGTCGCCCAGGTCGTCCAGCAGCAGGAAGCCCTGGTGCACGTCCTGTTCGAACACGCGCGGCCCGTTCAGGCCGGCACCGCGGATCAGGCCGCCGATGCGCACGAAGGCGGCCACGCTGTCCTCGGCGGCCGGCGAGTCCATGACGATGAAGCTGCCGCCGTCGGGGCTCGAGACCCGGAAGTAGCGGCGCGAGCTGGCGTCGGCGGAGGCCAGGTGCAGCGAAGCCGGGTCGAGACGGTGGCGCGGCGCCAGTTCGTCGAACCAGCGGCCGAAGGCGCGCTCGCGCTCGGCGTCCGTCCAGGCGATGGGGGCTCGGGAAACGGTCGCGGGGGCGGCGCCGGGAGAGGAATCTGTCATCTGGGATCGGTCCGGACGAAGGGAGGAGGCGCGGTGGCGCAGCAGGGGAGCAGTCGCCATCGTGCGCCCGTGACTCCCGGGCAACGCGGCACGACCCGCCGACACAAGCCGGCAGCACTGTCGTGGATAATCGCCATTCTAATAATCCCCCTGCGTCGCAAGCGGCTCGGGTCCCCGCAGGGCGGTGTCGACGCGTCGATTCGCTGTTCGCCGCGCGTGGGAGCCGGCCCCGCTCGTGACGCCAGGCGCTCCGCCACCCAGCCCTCGTCCGTTCGCGTGTTGCGTTCTCACCTGTCGCGTCGCCCTCCCCGTCCCCCGTCCGCCCTGGCGCCCCTGGCTGCCGCGGCGGTGCTGTGCGTGTTCGCGGGCGTGGCGGCTGCGCAGGCGCTGCCGCCCGTTCGCAGCCGTCCGGCGCCGGAGCCGCCCAAGGAACTGGCCGGCTCGGACGTCGCGCCGCCGCTGGTCACGCTCATGGCCGACGACGTGGTCAGCCAGATCGGCGGCGTCACGCAGGCGCGCGGCGCCGTGGAGGTCAAGCGCCTCGACATGGACCTGCATTCCGATCTGCTCACCTACGACCGCCTGAGCGACACCGCCCATGCCCAGGGCAACGTGCGCATCAACCGCGGCCTCGACTGGTTCAGCGCGGATCGCGTCGACCTCGAGCTCACGCGCTCGGCCGGCACGCTGATCGGTACCGAATACGAGCTCGGCGCGCGCAAGGCGGGCGGCCATGCGCAGCGCATCGAGCTGATCGACCGCAACCGGTCGACGGCCTACGTCGCCAACTACACGAGCTGCACCCGCGACGGCCCGGACGAGCCCGACTGGATCATCACCGGCGACAAGATCGACATCGACACGACCACCAACGAAGGCAAGGCCACGCATGGCACGCTGCGCTTCCTGGGCGTGCCCATCCTTTACGCGCCGTCGCTCACGTTTCCGGTCACGGCCGAGCGCAAGTCGGGTTGGCTGCCGCCCACCCCCGACGTGGACCTGACCGGCGGCATCAGCCTCGCGGTGTCGGCGCCCTACTACTGGAACATTGCGCCCAACCTCGACGCCACCTTGTCGCCCGGCTACAGCACCAAGCGCGGCGTGGAGCTGGCCGGCGAGGTGCGCTACCTCGAGCCGAGCGACCTCGGCCAGCTGACCACCTACCTGCTGCCCGCCGACCTGGACGACTACAACCGCGCACGCGGGGCCGTCGAATGGGCGCACGAGGGCGCCCGCAGCGACTGGCTCACCTACAGCGCTCGTCTGCAGCGCGTCTCCGACGCCCAGTACTGGAAGGACTTCCCCGGCCAGTTGCCGGCGCTGACGCCGCGCATGCTGCCCACCGACCTGTCGGGCACGCGCCGCTTCCTGCCGTTCGGCGACGCCGGCGAGATCGACACCTACGCCCGCGTGCAGCGCTTCCAGACGCTGCAGGATACCGGCGCGACCGATGCATCAGCGCTGATCACCGTGCCCTACGAGCGCAGCCCGCAACTGGGCCTGCGCGGCAACGTCACGCTGAAGGAACTGGTGCGCTTCGACTTCGAGGCCGAAGCCGACCGCTTCGACCTGTCCAACCTGGATCAGGAGAACGGCTACGTCGGCTCCTCGAACTGCGCCAGCGCCGGCACCAACGGCTACCCGGGCGTCGACCCCGCCGGCTGCTTGACGTACCTGCAGCTCCACAACCTGGCGTACTCGCCGCCCGACCAGCGCGTCGGCGGCACCCGGGCCCACGTGGTCGGCAGCATCTCGCACACCTTCTCCTCCGACTGGGGCCGTTTCGAGCCGCGCCTGACGATGCACGGCGTCAGCTACCGCACCGACGCCGACGCCTCCGGCAACCATATCGACACCTCGGAGTGGATTCCCACTTTCAGCGCGGACAGCGCATTCAGCTTCGAGCGCCAGGCCCAGTTGTTCGGACGCGACCTGGTGCAGACCCTGGAGCCGCGCTTCCTCTACGTGCTCACCCCGTACCACGACCAGAACAAGCTGCCCCTGTACGACACGGCGCCCAAGGATTTCAACGAGGTCTCGATCTTCAGCGACAACCAGTTCACCGGCAACGATCGAATCTCGGACGAGAACCAGCTGACGGCCGGAGTCAGCACCCGCTTCAACGACGTCACCAACGGCCGCGAACTGCTGCGCGTGGGCGTGGCACAAAAGATCCTGTTCCGCGACCAGCAGCTGACCACGGTCAACTACGACGAGACGAACCCGCAGCCAGAGTCGGAGAAGCTTTCGCACTTGCTGCTCTACGGCTCGTCCTCGGCGATGGAGCACTGGAGCTTCGACGGCATCGTCGATGAGGATCCTGCCGCTAGAACGGGTTGGACGCAAAACGCCGTCGTGAGCGTCCGCTATCATCCAGGCCCTTTCCAGACGCTGAGTCTGACTTACCGCTACGCACGGGACTCCAGCAAGCAGTACGAAGTGGGTGGCCAATGGCCCGTCTACCATCGTGACCCGCGTGCGAGCGGCTGCGGCGGCACGCTCTACGCGGTCGGCCGGATGGACTACAGCGTCAGCGACAGCCGCGCCACCTACGCCATCGGCGGCTTCGAGTACGACGCCGGCTGCTGGATCGGGCGCGTGTTGGTCGAGCGCACGTCCACCGGCAGCCAGCAAAGCACCACCCATCTGGTGCTGCAACTGGAACTCAATGGCCTGTCGACGCTCGGAACAGGGTCGCTCAGGGTCCTGAAGGACAATGTGCCCGGCTACCAGCCCTTGCGCAACGACCCCGGCGCATCGGACGTGACCACGACTACACCATGAGAGACCGCTTGAAGCTCAATTTCCTGACCCTGGTCACCGCGACGTTCCTGCTCGGCGCCGCCGCCACCGGATTCGCCCAATCGGCAGCTCCTGCCGCGTCGGCCCCCACGCCTTTCACCGGCGCGCCGATCCCCCAGGTCGACAAGCCGACGGTGCTCTCGCCCGTGGCCGCCTCCGGCGTGCGCCAGTTCGGCACCCTGCCGCGCATCAAGGCCACCGCCCGCTCGGCCGACTTCATCGTCGCGGTCGTCAACAGCGAATCGGTCACCAACAACGAGGTGCAGGCACGGCAGCTGAAGGTGCAGCAGGAAAGCCTCGAGAAGGGCGGCGCGCAGCCGACCCCGGGCGAACTGCACAAGCAGGCGCTCGACTCGCTGGTCGAGGAGCGCGTGCTCGTCACCTACGCGCGCGACAACGGCGTGAAGGTGGACGACGCCGAGGTCGACCGGGCCATCGCCAACATCGCGCAGTCCAACAAGATGACGCCCGACCAGCTGCGCGACCGCATCCGCCAGCAGGGCCTGGACTACCCGACCTTCCGCAACGGCATCCGCGACCAGATCACCATCGAGCGCATCCGCGAGCGCGAGGTGGTCAACCACATCCACATCAGCGACACCGAGATCTCCGACTACCTGTCCAAGATGCGCGGCGGCCGCACCACCGCACCGCAGATCAACATCGCGCAGATCCTGATCACGGTGCCGGAAAAGGCCACGCCGGCCGTTGAGGCCGAGCGCAAGGCGCGCGCGGAACAGGCGCTCGCGCGCGTGCACAACGGCGAGCCGTTCGAGCAGGTGGTGCGCGAGATGTCCGAGGACAGCAACAAGGCCAAGGGCGGCGAGATGGGCTCGCGCGCGGTCGACAAGTATCCCGACCTGTTCGCCAACGCCGTCGCCGACATCAAGGTGGGCGGCACGACGGGCCTGGTCCGCAGCGGCGCCGGCTTCCATATCCTGAAGGTGATCTCGCGCGGCGAGGAATCGGGCCTCGCCGTGACGCAGACGCGCGTGCGCCACATCGTGCTGCGCCCGTCGCCCTCGATGAGCACCGATGCCGCCGAGCGCCGCATCATCGAGTTCCGCCAGCAGATCGTCAGCGGCGCCAAGACGTTCGAGGAACTGGCCCGCCAGTACTCGGAGGACGGCAGCGGCCAGGCCGGTGGCGACCTCGGCTGGGCCTCGCCCGGTGCGTTCGTGCCCGAGTTCGAGGAGGCCATGGACAAGCTGTCGATCGGCGGCCTGTCCGGCCCGGTGCGCTCGCGCTTCGGCGTCCACCTGATCCAGGTGCTCGACCGCCGCGACACCACCGTCGACCAGAAGCAACTGCGCGAGCAGGCCACCAACGCGCTGCGCGAGCAGAAGTTCGATCCGGCCTATGCCGAGTGGGTGGCCGACCTGCGCGCCAAGGCCTACATCGAGTACCGCGAACCTCCGGTCTGATCGAAAGCTGAGCATGGCGCACATCGCCCGCAAGCGCTTCGGCCAGCACTTCCTGACCGCGGTCGACGTCATCGATCACATCGTCCGGGCGATCGCGCCCCAGCCGGGCGAGCGCCTGGTGGAGATCGGCCCGGGCCTGGGCGCGATGACGATCCCGCTGCGCGCGCACTGCGACGCGCTGACCGTCATCGAGCTCGATCGCGACCTCGCCGAGCGGCTGCGCCGCCGCGGCGACCTCGAGGTGGTGGAGTCCGACGTGCTGCGGGTGGACTTCGCCGCGCTGGCCGAACGGCTGGGCGGCCCCATTCGCGTCGTCGGCAACCTGCCCTACAACATCTCCTCGCCCATCCTGTTCCACCTGATCGCCGCGGCGCCGCACGTCGTCGACCAGGTTTTCATGCTGCAGAAGGAGGTCGTCGACCGGATGGCCGCCAAGCCCGGCAGCAAGGCCTTCGGCCGCCTGACCGTGATGCTCCAGTGGCGCTACGAGATCGCTCACCTGTTTGATGTGCCGCCCGAGGCCTTCGACCCGCCGCCGCGGGTCAACTCGGCCATCGTGCGCATGCGCCCACGAGCGAACCCGGCGGCGGTGAACCCGGCCGTGCTGGGAAAGATCGTGGGCATCGCGTTCTCGCAGCGACGCAAGATGCTGCGCGCCACGCTCGGCAAGTGGCTCGTCGAGCAGGGCTACACGGCCGAGTTCGACGGCACCCGCCGCGCGGAGCAGGTGCCGGTGGACGAGTACATCGCGCTGGCGCTGGCCATGCCGGCGCTGTCCGAGCAGGCGCTGGGCGCGGTCGATCTAGGAGACGACGACTGAGCGCTGCCCCAAGTGTCATCCTGCGCGAAGTCGCAGGATCCACGCGTGCCGATGACGCTGTCGCTGGGCTGGATTCCGCGACTTCGCGCGGAATGACAACCTTGAAAAAACAAAAGGGCTCCCGCGGGAGCCCTTCTTGCGTGGGGAACGCTGCCTGGAGATCAGGCCGCGTTGAGCCACATCGCGGTGTCGAACGCGCTGCTCATCAGCGGCATGTTCGTGCCGAACGTCGCGTTCGCGTTCGCTTTGCTGCTGGCCTTCGGGGCCGGCTTTTCAATGACTGGGGCCGCTTCCGCCGCCCGCTCCCATGACCCATTTTCTTGAGAGCGGGCTACTGAAAAGAATAGAAGCACCGGAAGGCAATTTTTCGTTCCCCCCAGAAGTCTGCGGCATCGCGGAACACGTCGAGCAGTTGCTCGCGCGATTCGCGATCGAATCGGGGGTTGTCGGGCAATTGCTCCAGCACCACGACGAAGCCGGGCTGCGAGCCCGACTTGTGCACCAGGTCGGTCATGCAGTCGTACAACGCGTCCAGGTTCTTGCCGAAGTGCGCCGGGAACAGGAACGCCTCGGCAATGGCCTCGAGCACGTCCTGCTTGGACTGCGCGTTGGTCAGGTTCGCGTAGAGAAAATGCTGTCCGGCACCTTGCGCTGCCTCGAGCAATTCGTCGACCCGATACGCCCGTATCGATTGAACGATGTTGGGACGGACGGTCTGCAAAAGCATGGTCACGTTCCTCTCAGAAATCACTTG